>Ga0335081_10007723_pt1 | contig 17206 bp, 13 predicted proteins | sample Lox_Sample_35_FD_206713 | JGI IMG/M metagenome (GOLD analysis project Ga0335081, IMG submission 206713) | Soil microbial communities from Loxahatchee National Wildlife Refuge, Florida, United States - Lox_Sample_3.5 | ecosystem: Environmental > Terrestrial > Soil > Wetlands | place: USA... | reverse complement strand
TATTTTCGGAGTGGCAGAAAAACATTCCACTGAAAAAAGGACAGTCGAAGTCCCTAGAATTGCGGCTGATTTACGCGCGAGAAATGCCTAAGTCGGCTTCAAGCAGCAAACCGAAGCAATAACCTCGAAGCAAGAACCGAAGTGGAGATTCTTTAGGCGGTGGGCGCGGTACTCGTTATTTGTCCGCGGTTTTATTAAAGAGCTGCGCGAGGTCGCGCAGGTCGTCCCCGTTAACGTCCGATACAGCGCAGAACTCCATCCCTTTGTGGCGCCAATGAACCCATTGGAAGCCCTGTTTGGAGCCAGGACCGTGAATTGGTGTATCGGCATCCTTGGTGGGCCAAACGAAAACGTTCACCAGATGTTTGCGCCGGCCGTAGACGAGTGCCGCGACGTTGCGGCCGCCGAGAACGTCGAGACGCCCACCGACAAGAGGAAAACCATCTTGCGTGTAGTCTGTGACGGGAGGAATAAAGTCGAGCCTACCGTCGAACCAGGGCTTGACGGTGTGTTGGTCCGTGGAAGTTACATCGGTGAGATGGCCCGCTTGCAGGGAGCGGATATGCGCATCGATGACTTCGGCGGACGTAACCGCAGAAGGCGGCGCGCCGCCATTCATGACATTCAAGCGCGGTACGGCGTACCAAGCGACGCTAGTGACTAAGATCAGTGCGGCGGCGACGGCGAGCCAACGCCAAAGCGGTACCGGCGCAATGCGCGGTTGCTTTGCTTCTTCGACCGGCCGGAGTTCCAGGCGAATTTTTTGCCGGAGCTTCGCCGGGGCAGCTTCGTACAGCTCCGCGCGCCGCAGGCTGGAGCGGAGCGACTCTGCAGCGGCTAGGGCCGCAGTGCAACTTGCGCAGCCTTCCAGGTGGTGCTCGAATTCGGCGGCACGAGCGGCATCCAGCTCGTTGTCGAGGTAACCATGCAGCAGGCTAGCGGAAAGCTCACAGGCCATGGCGGGCCTCCTGCTGCTTCGGCTGCGTCAAAGTGCGCTGCAAGCGCTGCCGCGCGCGAGCGAGCGACGACATCACGGTGCCGATGGGGATGCTGGTGATGGTAGCGATTTCCTTATACGAGCAGCCTTCCAGTTCGCGCAGGACGAGAACCTCGCGGAAACGGACGGGTAGTTCCTCCAAGGCTTTGGCGAGGCGCTCGCGATTATCCCCGGCAATCGCCAGGGATTCCGGCGTCGCGGAGGACTGCTGATGCAGGTCTTCGTCGAACTCGGTCATCTGATCCACTTGGCGGTTCTTTTCGAGCCACGTGTAACAGGTGTTGCGAACGATCTGCAAAAGCCAGGCGCGGGCGTCACCACCATGAAAGCCGCGGAAAAAGCGAAACGCTCGCAACACCGCTTCCTGCGCCACGTCTTCCGCATCTGCCCTGCTACGAAGCAGCCAGCGCGAGAGATTAAACGCCGCGTCCAGATGTGGCAACACGAGCTGCTCGAAGCGAGCGCGCTCCTGCAAATCCAACACGTCCTCGCCCTTCCCCTGTCCCGTGTTCATAAACAAGGACCACCCGTGTAAAGATTTTATTCCCAAACGAAGTTTTCATGTATCGAAATCAGTTAACGCATAAAGTTTTCCGTGCTTTACAGCAAGAGCCCAGAATGGCGCGGTGCTGGGAATAGAAAATTCCGCGGTACAGTCTTTACAGGTGAAACACGTCCCGTAGCGGCGCGGGAACCCTGGACTCTCTCTAACCCCGCGCCGCACCTTTCTGGTAATCGCGAATGAGCCCGCCTTCAGGAGAGAAATTGACTCGCGGCGGCTCGACAAAAGCCGGATCAACTCCACGCACTATCTTAAGAGGGCTGTCGGCGTTTGCGGGTTACGTGGAGTGAGGGAAGAAATGGATTCGTGCTTGCGAACGCACTCGGGCGGACGTACGGATAGCCTTCTCACAAGTCGCCCGCGCTAGTACTTTTGGACCTCTCGACCTTGCGATCATTTGAGCTAAATATCGCTAATACAATAAGATGTAGAACGCAGCGCAGGACGGTGGCTCGACGGTACCACGACCTCGGTACCGCCTGCGCTGGCGCTAGCGGCCCATTGAGGTGCGCGACACGGTTCTCTAAGCTCCAAAGAACGGGTTGGGGGCCGCGCGGGGACAGCGGCTCCGCGAGGAGCCGTGTGCGAGCTACCCAACCCGCCTTCTGATCCAGTCTATCGAGTTCCTTCCAACTAGCGGCGCTTTCAGTGTGGCGCTGGCGGCCTACACCTAAGACACAGTGCGCTTCAAGGAGCGCTACGATTTTCGCCGTGACGGCGGTCTTCGTGCAGCATTCGGTCTCGATCGATGGAGCAAATTTCTGAAGACTTGCGCCATCATAGTTTTCGAGGATACGGGCAATTCTGCACGCAGGGTTGAGGCGACAGATGGAGGGACCTTCGGACAGATGGCTGGCCGCCGGTGGACGAGTCAGTAGGCGAACCGGAGCGGCGCTGCTGATGATTCTGCTGTTTGGGAACTGGTTGGCCACCCGGATTTCTGCTGCTTCGCCGGATCCCCCGTTGCCCAAATTGCAGGCCGACACATTGGCGGCTTTCGAACGCTACGTTCGCTTGACCGAGGAACGCAACCAAGCCGAGCTGAACAGCGGCAAGCAACTCTTCTGGATCGACGCGCTCGAAGAGGGCCAACGGGAAAACGCGTATGCGGCCCTGAAGAATGGGGAAGTGCAGATACGCCGGCTCACTACCGTGGATAACGGAAAGGCGATCAACTGCCCGGGCGGGATGATTCATCATTGGGTGGGCGTCGTTTTTGTCCCTGGCGCGAGGCTGGATGGCGTTTTAGCGTTGCTTGAAGACTACGATCACCAGGCGACGTATTACGCGCCGGATGTGGAGCGCTCGAGGATTGAGTGGCGGGATGGCGAACACTTCCACGTGTTTTTGCGTTTTCGCCGGCACAAAGTGATCACCGTGGTCCTGAACACCGAGCACGACATTCGTTACTACCGCGACGGTCCCACGCGCGCGCATAGCCGCAGCTCCGCGACGCGCATTGCCGAAGTGGAAAATCCCGGCAAGTCGGATGAACGGGAAAAACCGCCGGGCGATGATGGTGGTTTTTTGTGGGGCATGGAAACGTGGTGGCGCATGGAAGAGCGCGACGGCGGCGTGTACGTACAGAGTGAAGTGGCATCGTTGACGCGAGATATTCCCAGCGGGCTAGGCTGGATGATTGGGCCGTTCGTGAACAGCATTCCGAAGGAGACGCTGGCGTTCACGCTGGAAGCTACGCGCAAAGCAGTGGAGGCGAAACGCGGAGTCCGTGCGGGCTCTTAGGACTTCAGCTCGGCTTCACTCTGAGCGAGCCTCGCAAAGGAGGAGCGGCTAGCATTTCCTGCATCGTCCTATAAGTCTCGTCTGAGTCTACGCGCAGGCACAGCAAAGCGGTGTCCTGAATGTGCTTTACCGGCAGACGCTCGCTAAGCTTGTTCCAAAACAACGTCGGCCCCTCCGCGGTTCCATAGTCGTGGCGGAAAATAACGCCGCCTGGCTTGATCACGGTGAAGGCCTGCGCCGTTTCCGCGGCGAGTCCCTCAGGCTGATCACACGCGTCGCAGAAAACCAGATCCGCTGAAGAGCGATAAGGGGTCGAGTCCCAAGTTTCGACGCCAGAAAAGACTTGTTTGATCTTGCTTTTCACGGGCTGGTCCCAGTAGAAGAAGCCCACTTCGTTTTGGCCAGGAATGGGCGGGAAATCGAGCGTGATCAGGCTGCCGTCTCGCGGCAGATGCAGCGCAATGTTCAAGCTGGTTCGGCCCTCCGCGGTGCCAAACTCAACGACACATTGCGGTTGGAAGTGTCGTATTACGTGCGCGAGGATCATCAATTCGTGCGGCATGACTCCGAGATTGCGTGGAAAAGCATGGAGAAGATCCGGAGATCTCGTGAAGTCAATTTCCGGAAAAAGCTTCGAAGCCGAAACGCTGGGAATCTTGAGCGAGGATCTCCAGGAGGCGTGGTTCCACGACCATGGCAGTCCATATCCCGAATAGAGGCGATACGTATAGCGGTCGTATTCCAACGCGGGCTCCGCTCCTTTGGTGAGCAAAATGCGAAGCGTGTTCAGGTTGACGGAGCTGATCGCGCGAAGCAGGCGTTGGAATCTATTCATGGACCGTTCGCCCTTTCGCATTCCGGTCGTGCGAGAAGAAATACCAAAGCAAATTTGCCAGCCCCTCAGCCATACCACTCCGGTTTCTTATTTTGCTCGTCATTTTACGCCCTTCTCTCTCGGGCCATGAGCAGAAAATCCCACATTTCGTTGGCGTTGCGTTCCCAGGAATGGGCTTCGGCGGTCTCGACGGCAGCTTTTCCAAGCCGGCATCTCAGTTCAGTGTCCAGACAAAGGCGACGAAGAAGTGCTGCGAGTGCGATTGCATCTTCAGGATCGGGCAGAATGAAACCGTTGTGACCGTCGCGAATAATCTCGCTGACTCCAGCCCGCGCGCTCGCTACAGCGGGCAAGCCACAAGCCATCGCCTCGAGCACAGGCATTCCGAAGGCGTCCTCGAGGGAAGGTCCCACATAGGCATCTGCAGCTGCGTAAAATTGCATAACGTCATTCGAAGGCGCAAGGAATCGTATTTTCGAAGCGATTCCCGATTTTTCAGCCATATTGACGTATTCGGTGCGGTCGTCGGGGCCAACCACAAGCAGAGCGAGCGGCAGTTCGATGCACTCGCACAGAGCTTTCAGAAGGGTAGGGAGGCCCTTGTTCGTCCAATCGTTGCCGATCAACAGAAGACAAAAATCCGTGGGGCGCAACTGAAATGCGTCGCGTTGGAAGTCTCGGCGCTCTAAGCGTTTTGTAGGGCTGAAAGTTGCCCTGTCCACACCATGGTGAATCACTCGAACGTCGCGACGTCCGTAGAATGTCGCAAGCGAATCTGCCGTGTGTTGGGATACAGTCGCAAGTGCCGTCGAACTGCGAGTGTAAACCACGCGTTCGAGGAGACAGAGGAGGCGGTAATACAAATGGCGATGAATCAGAACGGGCCAGCGGGAGAGGCCCGTTCCCCGAAACCGCATCTGCGGCCTCACCTGCCGATAGAACTCGCGGAAGACGACATGCACGGAAATCGCGTCAGCGGCGAGACTGTTTATTCCGGGAGAGAAGAGGAGATCGTATTTGATCCCCCGTACGGCCTCGTCCCAATAGCGGTGGATGGCGTTGGCCAGGAGCCACCAAAGAAACGCGAGTAGGTGCGGCCCGGGGCTGGCCGAGACTCGATGCCAAATTACCTTCTTTTGAACAACGCTGCTTACGGCGACAACGACATCCTCTAGGTCTTCCACGCGCTGCGAATATAAATGGATTTCGGTCCCGGGTATTTGCGCGAAGCGTTCGAGGGATTCGGCCAGGGCCCGCTCGGTGCCATGCCGACGATCAATAAATGGCGAAACCACCGCGATGCGCAAGTCAACGTATCCAGTGGCGCGACGGCTGCGGGGCCGGAGCGTCGACCGCAAAACGTGCGGCAAGAGCTATGGTGGGAAGCCGGAACAAGAGGCCGAGGAGCAGCCAAAAGTAAGCATTCACGAGGAAGTCTTCGTAAATCACCATGCTGCCAAACGCAGCAGGCCCAAGCAAGAAGAACGCAAACCAGAAAATGACAAACGCCAAAGGAAACCAGGGCGAACCCCTTAGCTTTCGGACTACGCGCCACGCGGCAAACAGAATAGCGGAGCCCATGATGATCCAGAGGATCAACCCTCCAATCCCCATTTCTACGATAAGCGTTCCGAAACCGCTTTCCACGCCCACGACCGGGGGAGTTGCGTGGAAAAACCGAGCTACATACTGCCCACCGAGCGCCGTCGTTCCAATGCCATAGCCATACGGCCAACGCTCATAGGTGAAAGCTCCCAGGAAGTTCTGCACGGGATACGTCCAGCCGCGGTTTCCAAGCTCACTCGCGGGACTGTTTGGATCCAATGTTTCTGAGTAAATGGCGAGCCGAGACATGAGGGCATCCGGATAGGCATACAACAGCAGCACCACGCCCAAGCTGGCGCCTAACGCGACTCTTTGCAAGGAACGCATCACGCGCAGTGCCTCGCCCTGTTTCCAGGGGGCACCCCACAAAAATGCAACGCCGGTCGCCATGGCATTAATCATGCCCCACATGAACGATCCTCGCGAAGCCGTGAGGACAGTTCCTGCGGCTACGACGGGCACGGTAATAAACGCCAACGTTCTTCCTTTTTTGTACCGGAGGAGCAAGTAGCCGCTGAAGCCCAACGTCAAGAGCCATGCCACTTCAATAAAATTCGTGTAGCGGCCGTTGCTGACGAAAACAGAATTCGGCCTGTAGGCCACGGCACCCGTAATGGGAGACACTCGGTAAAGCGTGCTAAGAAGGCGGATATCGTCGGCGGGATCCGCCGGGTTCAAGAAGCTGGGGCCGATAATAGATTGAGCGATTCCCAAAGAAATGACGACCAGTGCCAGTATCAGATTTACCGCGAAGAAGCGCCGTAGTTCCGTTTCCGAGTTCAGCAGCGCGTAGCCGATAAACAAGAATGGTACATAATAGAAGAAGATTTTAAAGCCCATCAATCCGTACCAGATGCTCGTGGAAGCCGGATTGAAAATCTGCATAAATCCGAACCACACAAACATCAACACGGGTACCAGAAATGGCGGCCGAAAGAACGAGGCCTCTTTGCGGCGATAGGCAACGAAGAATGATATGTATACCAATAGTGCAAAGAAATCTTTAGCAAAATAGATCGCCATATTGTTGCCGAGGAATTTTCGCGCACAATCCTCAAACAACAACCACGACAAGAAGAAATAAACGCCGTTGCGCCAGTTGTTCAGTATGGTTATGGCGATGATGCTGCCGGCGATTAGAAGGCCGACGTAAACAAGCCCAGTTATATCCTCGGTGATTACGTATTCCGACAGCTCGTATACAGCTACTGCACCAAATATGAAAAAACCGAAGCTCATGAGCAACTTGCGGCCTGCGCCTCCAGCAGCGACCCGAGAGAGCGCCCTCACGGCTCCGCCTCGAGCACTAAGACATGATTGTCACCGAGGAGCGCGTCGCCGGGGAGCAAACGTGAGGCTAGGCGAAACAGGTAGGCCAGCGGTCTCCGCGTTAGTTGGTAACCATCCGCAGGAAAAACCAGGTGCCGGCGAAGCCGCGTGCCGGCTAGGGGCATAAACTGTCTGCGCAAGAGATCGAGGAAGATCGGAGAGATATGTGTCGGCTCGCCGCGCTCGTCCATGGTTCTGATTTTCCCGGCGACCAGAAATTTTATCCTGGCAGGCAGCGAATCTACGTTGGGCGTGGTCAGCACGGCAACGCCGCCAGGCGCCAGTAGGCGGCCCACGTTTCGCAAGAAGGCGACGGGACTTTCAACGTGCTCAATCACTTCAATTGCGGTGACCAGATCAAAGGTGCGTTCGCCCAGGATTGCGGCAAAATCCCGTTGGTTGAAATCCACAAGCCGATGCGGTACGTCGGCTTCAAAGCCGGCCAGATCCCGGTCAGCGGCCAAGACCTCGCAGCCCATACTCTTCAAGCGCGCTGCCATGGCGCCAGGACCGCTGCCAAGGTCGGCGGCGCGAACACCCGGGCGGGCGTACACGGCTAGCACACGGCTAGCCACGAATTCGTGAAGTCCCGCATTGGTAGTTGTCAGCGGCATTAAATCTTTGGCTCGCAATTCCTCCTTGGGAGCGCGCTGCAGGGATTCCTTCACACGGGGCTGTCCCCATTTGTCGAAGCGCGCAAGAAGAAAATGTTGCGTGCTTCGCCTACATGTTGCTCTCCGGGGTTTCCGTGAGTGAGCGCTCTCCGGAGGGTTTCAGAAATAATCTTCGGGAGCTTTCTTGCTCATACGCATAAGTGTGGCCGCGTCTGATCAGCGGCCTCTCGAAGTAACGCCACGAGAGGGCAGCGAGAGCCAGCGTCAGAATGGTGGCAAGCGCGGTGACCCCTGCACCTGGAAGGTCATAGAATTCCGGCGCGCCGTGAAGAATAATCTGGTGCGAAAGGAGAAGTATGGCTAAATGAATGATATACACACAATAGGAAACAGTTCCGAGCCAGCGCAGGGTCTTCCAGCGGAAGATGCCAGCTAGCCAAGTATCGGTTTGTGACAAAGCCAAAAGGAGAAGACACACATAAAGCAGGGCGAGCCAGGAATACCCAATTGTCGCTCGGAGAAGCGTAACCGGCCCGACCATCCACCTAAGTGTGCAGCAGACCCCGGCGAAGAGAAGAAAAAGCGTCCACTGAAGCAGACGCCGGTGCCGGGTAGCGAAGGCACGAAATGCCTGCGAACGCCAACCAACTGCAAGCAGAACTCCCAGGGCAAGCGCATCGGCACGGCAGGGCAAGAGATACACGGCGGCAAGAGTGCTTGGAAACCAATAGCGAAAAACGAGGAAGCGTATGAGAGGAGCTCCAGCAATCGCCGACAGGAGCGCTATGACCAAATTGCGCGTCGTGAGAAACCGGATCACCAGTGGTGCGAAAAGATAGAATTGCTCCTCGACTGCTAGCGACCAAGTCACCACAAACCAAGCCTGTTGGAATGGATAGAGGCTTAATTGAAAATTCTGCAGAAAAAGAAGTTGTGGCAGGACTTGCTTTAGCTCGCGTTCCGAGGCAGAAAATGGATTTGGTCCCCCTGCCAGAGCGACCAGCACGATGACCGCATAGAGCAAAATCCACGAATAATAGATGGGCAGAATGCGGTGAACGCGGCGCATGTAAAATGCTCGGAAATAATGTGGCGCAGTTTTTGCTTCCAGCAGAATTCCGCCGATCAAGAATCCGGAGAGTACAAAGAATAGATCAACTCCGCTCCAGCCTACGTTTATGGCGGAAAAGATATGACGAATTGACGATCTGAAGTGAAGATGGCCAGCGCCACCAAGGTAATGGGCCAAGAACACCAGCAATATTGCCATTCCACGCAAGCCGTCGAGCTCCGGGATTCGCTTGGATAGCGTTTGATCTGACGACTGGGTGTTCGTCGCTTCTGCCGGTCTTATCACAACCTGCCCGATTCAAGACTGATCATATAGGTAGCCGAACGCATTCCGCGCGTTCGCCGTACAATGCCTTTTCTTTGTGTGAGCAACTCTACTTTACCGCGATCTGCAAGATGTTGCGACCTACAATTCCTTGCGATTTTAGAGGTAATGCAATCGCAAAGGGGACGGGGCTGAACCGCAGAGAGCCCGGCGTTGAAGGCAGAGCACAGCGCGGCGGTTTCTCAAATAGCGGTCACGACGGGCGACAGGATTATTTCAGTTCGAGAATTACGACGGGCGCAGATACGCGTTGGCCAGAAAGGCGTAAGCCGATGAAGTCGGAGACTTCTGTGCTGGCAATCGGAACCAGTTGATCCTCGCGCTCCAGTTCGAGCAGCGGGCCGGCGATGGGCTCCGGGTAGCTCGCGCCGCGCACCACCCAGCGAACACTCTGCTGCTGAAAGAAGGCAAGCCATTGCGCGGTGGTTTGCAGGCGCGCCGGGTCAATCGCCCAGCTCGAGGCGGGATCGCAATTCAGATAGGGCACACGAAGGTAGAAGAGGTGGCGGAGGAAGACCACAGCTTTTTCGTTTTTTGCCCTGGGCGAAAGGGTCTGATTTACAAACTCGGCGGCTGCGTATTCCGGCGCGTGCTGTTCCAGGTATTGCTGCCGCAACGTGAGTCCCGAAGCGGCCGCCAGAGCGCCACGCGCGTATAGAGCAAATGCTCCGGCGCCGAAGAGAAGAAAAATTGTAAGGGTTGCTAGAGAAAGATATCGTGTGGCTCTCCAAGCCTTACCTGTGGTCTGGGCTACTGCGCTTAGAACTGCCGCCAGCGCAATCGGCAGAATCGGAACCATAAATCGCAGCATTCCAGAAGCAGCACCGATTCCGAGCGCACTGACAATCCAGATGGTCAGCGCGGCACGCCAGGCCGGCGTGTTGCGGACAACAAGAACAAGCAGCGGCGCAAAAACGAGGACAATAGGCCCGAAAAATTGCCAAAAACCGAGATGTGTTTCGTCAATTGCGGCGAAGAAAGGAAACTTCATCAACTGCCATAGGCTGTGATGACCTTCCGCTCCAGTGTCCGCACGCAAAGAAGCCAAACCGAAGGCGTTCACCTTGTCTGGCGAAATCCAGCGCAGGAGAAACGGAAAAACCGGGTCGCCGGTCCAAACCAGATTTCGAGCGTAGGGATACACGCCGGCAACCAGTGCACCGAGAAAAAACAGGAAACCTCTGAGGAGCGACCGGGCTTCGCAGAAATAAGCCAGCGCCAACGCAGCGGCGATCGCGCAGCCGGTATATTTTGTTCCAGCAATGGCCCCCGCCAACGCGCCGGTAACGAGTGCACCGGAGATACGAGGCAGCCGGTGCGACTCGGAAATCATTATCAGGCCGGCGGCAACAAACAACGCCATCCAGATGTCTGGTGCCCCAGCTGTTGTGGTTTGCCAAAACACAACCGGAGTCAGCAGAAAAACCAAAGCGGCAGTCCAGGCCCATGCGGGGCTGCTCCAGCGCGCTGCCAGTACGGCTGCGCCTAGCGCCGCAAAAACACCGCCTAGAAATAAGAGACCCATAGCCAGCTGATCGCTTCCGAGAGCCAAGCCCGCTAGGATCAGGAGATGCCCTTGCCCCGTAAAAAAGCCGTGAGAGAGAAAGAAATTCGCATGCAAGCCGTTTTGTAACGTTAGAAGAGGTGCCGTGAAGTGATAATGAAGCGCGTCCGAGCCGGTAACCGGAGCCATGGCCGCCCATCCCTGCAACAACAGAACGATTGCGGTTAGGCCGGCAAGTCCTTTTTCTAGCCGAGGTGCAGTCGCCATCCGCTGCCACAAGCTTTTGATCGTTTCGAACACACGGCCGGCGTCGCCGAGTCCCGCCAGAAAAGCCAAAACCAAAACACAGATTGTACCCGTGCGGATTTCCCCGGTGAGTTGCACAAAAAACAGGAAAGTCTCCATGCCTATCACTCCCAACGCGGCACCGCACAGAAGGTGCTCGGCGTCCGAGAACAGGCGTATCCGGCAAATTCGTAAGACACAGTGTCCTAAGCAGGTGGCGACCCACGCGAAGAGCAGAACCGCGAGGAGAATTCCGAGGGAAGCAACTAGCGCCATACTCTATGAAGGAGAGGAACTAAGGCGTCGTGAAACTGACTGCGGAATTGGGCGTAATACCAGATTTGCGCAACGACGATCCAGGCGCACACCAAATATTGCAGCCATTGCTGTTGTCGCGGCTCTTCTGGTGCCATTACGGGCCGAGAGTATAGCATGCGCTCGAGCGGCCAAATTTGATTCGAAGTGCGACCATCGCGAAGTTGAGTTGTTCTCTAACGCACCTATTCGTGACGGAGGGCGAGCATAGGGTCCACACGAGTCGCGCGGCGGGCTGGTATATAGCAGGCCCCAGCGGCGACGAATGCGAGGAGCAGCGCTACGCCTGAAAAGGTGATTGGGTCCGTCGTGCTTACGCCGAAAAGCATGCTGGCCATGACGCGGGTTAGCGCCAGCGCGGCCAGAAAGCCGATGGCCACGCCGAGCAGCGTCATTTTCATCCCTTCGCTGAGAATCATGCGCAGCACATCGGGCGAACGTGCGCCCAGCGCGATGCGAATGCCGATCTCCTGCGTGCGCCGGCCCACCAGATACGAAACCACGCCATAAATGCCGACCACTGCCAGCCCGAGAGCCACAAAGGCAAACACGCCGAGAAGCAACATGGAAAAGCGCCGCGCGTTCAGCGAGTTGGCGATGATTTCATCCATCGTCTGCGTTTCGGTCATGAGATGTCCGCTGCTAATGGAGTGAACCGCTGACCGCACGGATTCGCCGACTGTAGCAGCCGCCGCGGGTTGATAACGCAGGAGAACTCCGGTGCCATTCCAGGAGAGCCGCATGGCGGCGTCCGGGAGCTGCATGTACGGGACATACAGCTGGGCACGCAGCGATTCGGTATCGTCCCTGTCGAGGCCCCACTGCTTGACGTGGCCGACGATGCCGATAATTTCGGCGCTGCCGCCTTTGTTCGGCACGACGATGCGTTGCCCAATGGGATCCTGGTCGCCAAAATATTGTTTAGCGAAAACGTCATCGATAACCGCCACGTGCGGCGCGGTTTCATTGTCGTGCGCCGTGAAAAAGCGGCCGCGTTCCAGGGGAACGCCCATCACGCGGAGATAGTCTTCCTGCACGACGTAGCTGAGCGCCATCTTCATTTCATTTTCAGTGGCTGGCTTGGGCTGGCTTTCGATCCAGAAAAGGTCCTCGTCGTCGCCGCCCAGGGGCAGCGCGCCCCAGGATAGCGAGACGGCAGTCACACCCGGAACGGCTTTGATCTGTTGGTCGACGTTGCGCAACGCGGCACGAATCCCGTCAGCGGTGGCGATACGCATCGAGGGTGGCAACGCAACGCCGAAGGACAGAACATTGTGCGAATTAAAACCGGGATTCACATTCCAGAGCGCCTGCAAGCTGCGCAGCATGAGTCCGGCGGAGATTAGCAGCACCAGCGCCAGGGCCATTTCCGCAACGACCAGAACTCCTTGCGCCCGGTGGCGCACGCCGCTTTCCCCGCGGCCACCTTCTTTCAGCGTGTCATGTAGGTTGGTGCGCGCTCCGCGAAGCGCCGGAGCGAGGCCGAAGAAGAGTCCGCACGCGAGCGTGACGATGCTCGTGAAGAGAAGCACACGGCCGTCCAAACCGACTTCACCGGCACGCGGCAAACCCGCAGGCAGGCGCCGCAGCGCCGCTTGCGTGCCCCAAGCCGCCAATAAGAGCCCAAGGCCGCCGCCAACTAAAGACAGCAGGAGGCTTTCGGTAAGCAGTTGGCGGACGAGGCGACCTTGACCGGCACCCAATGCGGTACGAACCGCAAATTCCCGCCTGCGTGCCGAAGAACGAGCCAGCATGAGATTGGCAACGTTCACGCAAGAAATCAGCAGAACGAACCCAACTGCACCAAGCAGAACGAAGAGCAGGACGCGCACGTCATGAACCATATCCTGCTTCAGAGGGAACATCGTTGCGCCGATCCCTTTGTTCGTGTCCGGATAGGTGGCCGCCAAGCTCTGCGAAATCGCGGCCAGATCGGCGCGTGCCTGCTCGATCGTCACGCCCGGTTTCAACCGGCCAATACCGTGGAAGCCCAGGCCGGCGCCGCGGGTCGGCAGCAGCGGATTGTTCCACTGGCCAACCGGAAGATAAACGTCGATGCTGTTGAAACTTCCGAGCGTGAGTTTGAAACTTGCGGGAATCACGCCCACGACCGTGTAACCTGTGCCGTCAAGTGCGACCGTCTGACCTAAAGCACTCGGCGATGCAGCCAATTTGCGTCGCCACAAGCCTTCACTGATCAAGGCAATGGGTGCGCCACCGATACGATCTTCACCGGGCGCGAACACGCGACCGAGCAGTGGAGTGACGCCGAGGACCGAGAAAAGGTCGGACGTGATGAAGCGCGCACGCAACTGCTCGGGCTCGCCGCGGCCGGTCAGATTTACGAGATAGCCCCGCGACATGGCCATGCCCGAGAACGTGTGATTCTCGCGTTGCCAGTCCAGGAAATTCGGAAGCGAGATCGAGCCGGTGGCGAAATTCGGCTTGCTTTCGCTCAAAGTCACCAGTTGCTCGGGATGCGGGTAAGGCAAAGGATTGAAGAGCACTCCGTTGACGACCGAAAAAATGGCGGTGTTCGCGCCGATGCCCAACGCCAGGGTTAGTACGGCCACGGCCGTAAATCCCGGAGCTTTCACCAGAATTCGCAAGCCGTAGCGCAAATCCTGCGCCAGCCGTTCGAGCGAAGCTCCGCCCCACATCTCGCGCGTCACTTCTTTGATCAACTCAGTGTTGCCCAACTCCTGACGTGCAGCAGCGGCAGCGTCGTTCGTCGACGCGCCACGCTCGCGCCGGTCTCGTTCAGCCATCTGCAGATGGCTTTGTAATTCTTCGTCGAGTTCGCGATTCCTGTTTCGCCGTCCAAAGAGCTTCATGCTGTGCTCCCTTTTTTGGCGGCGTTCAGAACGCCGGCGATGGCATCCGAAACGAGTTCCCAGCGCGACCGTTCGGACTCCAATTGTTTCTTGCCTTTCGCGGTGAGCCGATAGACGCGCACCCGTTGCTTATTTTCCGAAAGCTTCCAGTCTGCCGCGATCCACTTTTGGCGCTCCAGGCGGTGGAGCGCGGGATAGAGCGATCCTGTATCGACCTGCAAAACGTCTCGGGAACTCGCGCGGATGGCCTGGCTAATCCCGTAGCCATGGAATGGACCCCAACGCAGTGTTTCCAAGATCAGCAGGTCTAGTGTTCCCTGCAGCAATTCGGTGCGGTTTTGGTAGCGTGGCTTCATGGCAGCAGCCTCGTCCGTTAGGGATGTAGATACTCTACATCCGAGGGAGTAGAAGCTCTACACCCTAAGCCGGAGCAATCAGCATTCCAAGCCGTCCGCCGCCAACTTACTGTTGTCACGCCGTTTGTTTGGTCCGAATGCTCGGTCCGCGCTAGTACCGCCGCGGAGATGGGACGGAGTGTCTCGAAAGCGGTCACCTTTAGCCCGGCGTTCTGCGGATCGACGGCTTACAAGGCGGAGAGTTGTGGAGGGTGGTTACCGAAAGTAGGCGCGAGACTGGCCAAAGAGAGACCCCCTGGAGGATCCGGCCTTTGCCGATGCCTAAAACAATCTGCTGCTAACGGATGAAAGATTAGACTTGCAGAGATCTAGAACTTAACGCCCCAAAAAGACGCGTCGGGCTTTACTAGCTCCAGACCAACGTCCCACGCTTCGTGATCGCGCCAGACGACGTGGGCATCCGCGCTTCGTCCGCTGGCGGCATGAATCAGGCGCACACGTCTACGCAACGGAAGACCCGCGCCGACTACAGCCAAACACCCGGATTTACTCACATCGACAGTTACGCCGTTGGCGGACTGGTGGGCGGCGCCATCCTCCCACTCCACGCGGAATTTCACTCGGGAAACGACTCTCGGATAATTGCGGAGCTTTTCCCAGCGTGCTTCCAGGGCTTTGCCGGTGGGAACTTTGGAGGTGAGCGTTTCGGTTTCGGTCGGCATGCGAGGCCTCGCAAGGTGAGCTGTCTACTGGGGCCGAATCAGCACAAACCAAGGTATTTCCACGCAGGAGGCCAGTCAATAGTACTTTTATTAAATTCGTGCGATTCAATCTACAGGAAAACCTCTATAACAAAACTGTGGCGCTCAATATAAGCCTTTTTCTCCCAATAACTTAGCATCTAGGCCGCGAATAGGCCGCTTTCCTCTTTCTCCTTTTATTCACCGAGGTGCGTGATCGGCGAAGGGCCCTTCCTTGCTTTAAGCAGCAGCACACAGTCTGTACTGAGGATACTGATAGGGCTGCAACTCTTGGTGCAACTTTACTCTTGCTTGAACAATCTCTATTGATGTAGCGTTCGCGCCAACGGGTCTCCATGGGTTTAGCTCTTCAGATTGTTTTCCTCGCCGTCTGTCTGACGTTGGTGTCGGACGACGCCCGACCAAATCCGGCCGCATTGCCGCCGCCTCCGCCTGCTTCGCCAACCGCGATTGTGATTGGGTTCGTCGGCGGTTTCGTTCGTCACGACGATCGAGTGCACACCGAAGTGCTACTCGCGAATCGGCTGCGCGGCGACTTTTCCAGCGTGGCCGTTCAACTCTTCGAAAATCACCGCGGCAAGGATGCGCATGATTCCGTTCTGCGTCTGCTACATGCGGGCCGGCCCGGAGCACTCTCGCCGGAAGAAAAGCAGAATGCGCGGATCATTATTTTCGGGCACAGCTGGGGCGCCTCGGAGACGGTCGAGTTGGCTCGCCAGTTGGAGAAAGACGGTATTCCCGTAGCGCTAACGATCCAGGTGGACAGCGTGTCAAAATTTGGCGAAAACGATTCGCTGATTCCCGCCAATGTTGAGCAAGCCGTGAACTTTTATCAGATCGACGGGCTGCTGCACGGCAAATCGCTCATCCGCGCCGCGAACCCTTCGAAAACGCAGATTCTGGGCAATTTTCGTTCGGAGTACAAAGATAAGCCGCTGAGTTGCGGACAATATCCCTGGTACGACCGTACTTTCATGAAGCCGCACATCCAGATTGAATGCGATCCCAACGTCTGGAATAAGGTCGATTCGCTGATCCGCACGAACCTTTCCGTCGAGGCACACGACACGAGTGCAAGGACCGGAGCGCCGCAGAACACCGCGAATCGCTAGGAACTTCAACGTGGGGTTCTTGTCTAAAAATCGCGTTGCCCGTCCACAGAGCGCACCAACATCAATTAACCGGTTTCGATGATCGAAAAAGGTTAGCCAGGGAAACGAGACTGGCCGGTTCTTGGCGGCTTCGTATTTAACCAATAGGCTAAATACGCGGGCGCCTCGGCAGCTCTTCACCCTGTCTTGCGCGACGGACTGTTCGTCAGGTTTCCAGGCCGATCAAGCGCATCAACTCCAGCGCATTGCTTTTTTCTACCACGCCTTCGCGCAGCCGATAGTCAAAGCGCATCTTTCCGTCCGCCACTTGATCCTCGAAATGCATGTTCTTGAGCACATCGTCGACGGCGGGAGCTATTTCCGTTAGCGCCAAGTCGTGCGTGGTGATAATTCCGATAGCGTTGCGGTTGAGCAGTCCCTTGACCAGTCCTTCGGCACCGATTCGACGGTCTTTCGAATTCGTACCCTCCAGCAGTTCGTCGAACAGGAACAGCAACGGAGTACCTCCATTGGCGTACTCAAAAACCTTGCGGATATGCAGAATCTCGGTAAAAAAACTCGAACGGCCCTCTTGCAGAGAGTCGGTGCTGCGAATGCGTGTACCAACCTTCAGCGGCGTCAACCGCAGCTGCTTGCCCCGAATAGGCGCACCGGCCATGGCCAGCACCGTATTGATCCCGGCGACGCGCAAAAACGTGCTCTTGCCGGACATGTTCGAACCGCTCACCAGCAGGACGCGCGTTTGCGGATCAAGCCGCACATTGTTGCGCACGCAGACGGCTTGCGCAATCAAGGGGTGTCCTAGCGCATCGCCCGCAAAGAACCCGACGCCGTTTTCCGCAGCGACAAACTCTGGAAATGGATCTTCGGCGTGTTCATAAGAATAGCCCGCCAAAGAAAGTAGAGCTTCGACTTCACCCGCAATCTCCGCCCATCGCCGGAGCTTTGCGCCGCAGCG
>Ga0335081_10007722_pt1 | contig 17207 bp, 14 predicted proteins | sample Lox_Sample_35_FD_206713 | JGI IMG/M metagenome (GOLD analysis project Ga0335081, IMG submission 206713) | Soil microbial communities from Loxahatchee National Wildlife Refuge, Florida, United States - Lox_Sample_3.5 | ecosystem: Environmental > Terrestrial > Soil > Wetlands | place: USA... | reverse complement strand
AGGCCCATTCCTGTCCAGAACAGGTAGGCGTAGAGGTATGAGCGCAGAAATTGGGTCCAGCCGTTGAGCAGGATTCCGACAATGGCGAGCAGGACTCCCGCGATGCCCGCCAGCAGCGCCCAGCGCTGCCATTGTCCGAGTTGCGCCTGGACCGGATCGGCCGCCGTCATTTGATAAGCTCCAATTCCTCGGGATTCACCGTATCTACCGCGACCGGTGAGATGGGATTTTTGTCCAGCGACCCGCGCTGGTCCGGCGGGACGTCGTTAATGCTCGCCGTCTGGCTGAATTGCAGCACGCGAATGTAGGCCGCGATGCGCCAGCGGTCGTCGGTGGGCACGCGCGACGCGTAGCTCGGCATGGCGCCGAACCCGTTGGTCATGACGTCGAAGAAATGACCCACCGGCGCCTGGATCAGCCGCTCGATGCGATAGGAGGGCGGCTGCCGGAAGCCGCGCTTCACCACCATCCCCTCCCCGTCGCCGATGCGGCTATGACACGGCGAGCAATAAATGTTGTAACGGTCCTGGCCGCGCTCCAGGTCCGCGCGCGTGATGGGGAAAGGGAAATAATCAATCAATTGGTCGTTCACCTTTCCGGTGTACAGCGCCTTGTCGATTTTCAGGTGCCCGCGCGGGACCGTTCCGGGGATCTCCGGGCGCGCGGACCGGCCGTCGGCGAAGAAATCGGAGCTCGACATGGGATCGTAGCGCGGCGCCATCTGCATGTCGCGGCGGCAACCGGTGAGGCACAGCCACAGATACACGCACATGCACGCGGATACAAGATGGCGCGCTTTATCTGCGTGAAGCTGCGTGAATCCGCGGCTATTTCTCAACTTCGGTCACCTCCAGCGGATTCAGGCCTTCCAGAAATTCGCGCGTGGCTTCCAGCTCGAAGCGCGGGTCGCGTGCCTCGATGCACAGGAAGAAACGGTCGATCGAAGCGCGCTCGAACTGTGCAACGTTGAATACCGGGTGATACGGCTGGGGAAGCCCGTTCAGCATCAGCATTCCGACCAGCGCCGTGAGGCACGAGATCAGCACCATCGATTCGAACGTGATGGGGATGTACGCCGGCCAGCTATTCAACGGCCGCCCTGCGACATTGTGCGGATAGGCGACCACCGTCATCCACCAGCACAGCATGAACCCACCGGTGGCGCCCAGCAATCCCGCGACGAACACGATCTTCTCGATGGTGGTCTTGCGCTGCGCGACGGCTTCGGCCAGGCCCTCCACCGGCATCGGCGCGTAGGCGTCCATGTGGCGAAAACCTTCGTCGCGCGCGCTCTCGGCCGCCGCGAGCAGGCCTTCGGGCGTCTCGAATTCGGCCATCAGGCCGTACAGGTTCAGGGCCTCGCCCGCGGATCTACTCTGAGTGGGCATGCACCGCCTCTTTCTCGTGCACCACTTCGCGCATCTCGAAAATGGAAATCGCGGGAACGCCGCGAATAAACAGGAACATCAGGCACAGGAACACGCCGAGGGTGCCCGCATAGGTGGCCCAATCCCACATGGTCGGGTAATACATGCCCCAGCTCGAGGGAACGAAATCGCGCGTGAGGCTGGTAACCACGATGACGAAGCGCTCCAGCCACATCCCCACGTTCACTACCAGCGAAATCGCGAACACCGCCCAGGTGTGCAGCCGCACCCTGCGCGACCACAGCAGTTGCGGGATCGCGATATTGCACGTAATCAGCATCCAATAGGTCCACCAGTAGGTTCCCGCCTGCGGGAACATGCGGTTGTAAAACGCGTATTGCTCGTATTCGTTTTGCGAATACCACGAGATGAACGCTTCCATCGCGTAGCCATAAGCAACGATCAGCCCGGTGCCGAGCATCACCTTGGCCATGCACTCGATGTGACGCGTGGTGATCAGGTCTTCCAGGTGATACCAGCGCCGCACCGGAATGGCCAGCGTCAGGACCATCGCGAAACCCGAATAGATCGCGCCCGCGACGAAATAGGGCGGGAAGATGGTCGTGTGCCAGCCGGGCAGGATCGCGACGGCGAAATCGAAGCTCACCACTGAGTGGACCGAAACCACCAGCGGCGTCGACAATCCGGCGAGCAGCAGGTAGGCTTTCTGATACCGCGCCCAGTGTTTGGCCGAACCGCGCCAGCCCATCGCCAGCATTCCATAGATTTTTCCGACGGTCTTACCCGCGCGCAAATCGCGCATGGTGGCGAAATCGGGAATCAGGCCAGTGAACCAGAAGATGAAGGAAACCGTGGCGTAGGTGGAAACCGCGAACACGTCCCAGATCAGCGGCGAACGCGGCTGCGGCCACAGCCACATCTGGTTGGGATACGGCAGCAGCCAATAGGCCAGCCACGGACGGCCCAGGTGCAGAATCGGGAACATGCCGGCGCACGCGACGGCGAACAGCGTCATCGCTTCGGAAAATCGATTGATGGAAGTGCGCCAGTCCTGTTTGAGCAGCAGCAGAATGGCGGAAATGAGCGTGCCCGCGTGGCCGATTCCGATCCACCACACGAAATTGACGATGGCGAATCCCCAGGCGATGGGAATCACAATTCCCCAAATCCCGACGCCGCGATAAAACAGCCAGGTGACGGCGCCGAGGAAGATGTTCACGAAGATGAACGCGATAAAGAAGCCGACGAACATCTGAATCGGCGTTCGCATGAAGGGGCGGTACACGACGCCGCTGATTTTGGTCGTGACCGTGTCGAAGTTGTGCCCCGGGCCGAGAACCTCGTCCGGCCCCGGATCGATCACCGTTGTTGGTTCAAGTTCATCGGCCACAAATTCTCTCCCGCCCGCCCATCACGCTTTGTGTAACTCCGGATTGGGATTGGTCAGCCTCGCCAGGTACGTCGTCCGCGGACGCGTATCCAGATCTTCGAGCAGTCCGTACATGCGCTGCTGCGCCTTCAGCTTTGCCACCTGGCTGTTCGGGTCGTTCATGTCGCCGAACACGATCGCCTGGGTGGGGCACGCTTGTGCGCACGCCGGCACGATCTCGCCGTCCTTGACGGGCCGGTTTTCGCGATCCGCGTCGATTTTCACCCGGTTGATCCGTTGCACGCAGTAGCTGCACTTCTCCATCACGCCTCGGCTGCGGACCGTCACGTCGGGATTGCGCACGCCGAACAGGCTCTTGGTGTACCAATCCGAATACAGCAGGAAATTGAAGCGCCGCACCTTATACGGACAGTTATTGGAGCAGTAGCGCGTCCCCACGCAGCGGTTGTAGACCATCTCGTTGAGGCCCTCGGTGCTGTGCACCGTCGCCGCCACCGGACACACCAGCTCGCACAGCGCGTTCTCGCAATGCATGCACGGCACCGGCTGATAATAGATCGCCGCGGGATCTTCGAGCTCGCCTTCGTAGTAGCGATCCACCCGGATCCAGTGCATGTGACGCCCGAGCGCAACCTGGTCTTTGCCGACCACGGGAATGTTGTTTTCCGCCATGCATGCCACGACGCAGGACTGGCAGCCCACGCATGCCGTCAGGTCGATCGACATACCCCACTTGTGCGCCGGGTACTGCCACAGCGGAAACAACGTATGGTCATCGGGAACGATCTGCTCGGCCGGACGCGCGAAAAGCGGATGCTGATGATATTCATCGAGCGTTCCCACGCGGAACGGATGGCGCTCCTCCATGGTCTGCGTGTGCTGCGTGGTGGCGAATTTGTATCCGCCCAGCTCGCCTTCGGGCTTGATCGACGGCAGCAGTCCGGTGCGTTTGAACTCCTGCGCTTCGGTGACCCACATCGCGTCCGCGGCGCGCAGCGCGTACACGTTGAACCCGATCCCGGTCCCCACGCTGCCCGCGCGTGTGCGCCCGTAGCCGAATTGCAGCGTGATTGAATCCTCGGCGTGCCCCGGCAGCACCCACACCGGACCCGTGATGCGCCGGCCGCCCGAGGTGATCTCGACGATGTCGCCGGTCCACACATTGTTCTTGCGCGCGGTGGTGGGCGCGATCCACACCGCGTTGTCCCAAGTCATCTTGTTCTGGTGCTTGGGCATCTCCTGAAGCCAGGCGTTGTTGGAAAACTCTCCGTCGCCCACCGCCGGATCTGGCCGGAAGGTGATCTCCAACCCCGAAACCCGCGCCGCGGCCTGTGCCGGAACCTTCGCCGCCGGAGGCGTCACCTCGGTGAAAGCGGTCGAGGCGATCACGCCGTCGTTGAGCGAGGTCTCCCAGAAATCCTCGAAGTCCTCTCCCTTGTGTTGCGCCTGCCAGTAGCTCCGCACCGTGTTCTGCGAGGTCTGGTCGGCGCGATTGAGCAGTACGTTGAAAAGCTCGTGCGCCGACTTGGCGCCGTAGAGGGGCGAGATCAGCGGCTGCACGATCGAAGCGGTACCGTCATAAGCTCGCGCATCGCTCCACGATTCCAGGTAATGCGATTCGGGGCAGTGCCACTGGCACCATTCGCCCGTCTCGTTCACGTACAAGCCCACGTGTGCGCGCGCCTTCACCTTCTTGAGCGCGTCCAGGAAATCGAGATTGGCAGGCGCGTCGTACACCGGATTTCCGCCCAGGATCAGCAGAAAATCCACCGCGCCGCCGCGCATGTCGTTGACCAGTTCCGTAATCGAAGCCACCTGGTCGACGGGATTCGACTCCACCGGGTCCGTGTAAATCACCGTCTTGCCGATGTTGCCGAGCTGCGCGTTCATCGCGTGCGCGATCGCATGCACCCGCGGCGTCTGGTGCTCGCCCGCAATCACGATGCTCGCGCCGCGATTGGCCTGGAGATCTTTCATCACGGCGTCGGGCAGTTTCGCCGCGAACCCCTCGATCTCCGAGCTGCGCATGCGGAAGCGATGCTCGGCCATCGCACCGGTGATGCTCGGCGTCCCTTCGGCCACGTACAGACGGTTGGGCTTCGCGTTCGGATCGACCGCGGAAGCGCGCCTTCGCGCCGAGTAGTCGCGCGCGTAGCGCACCCCGCCGGGCATGCCCGAGCACAGAAAATCGGCATCGAGTGAAACGATCACGTTTGCGCGATCGAAGCGGTAAGTCGTGTTGTAGTACTTGCCGAACGCCGCCATGGATCCCGCGCGCGCCTGGTGCCTGCCGCATGGCTCCCACTGGTGCCACTTCGCTTGCGGATAGGCCGCGAGAAATTCCTGCATCTGCGCGGCGAGCGTCGGAGAGCCGATCGATCCCGAAAGAATCCGAAAGCCCGCGCCCTTTTTCAACCCGGCGACGTCGCGGAAGCCCGCCAGCGCGCGCGAGAAATCATCCCAGGTGCTGATGAAGCCGTTGTGCAGAACCGTCTGCGACCGGTCCGGGTCCCACAGGGTGAGCACGCTTGCCTGCATGAATGCGTCGGTCGAGCCCAGGCTGCCCGGATGGCTGGGATTGCCCTCTACCTTGGTCGGACGGCCCATGTTGCTTTCGATCAGCAGCCCGGTCCCGATTCCGTTGCTGGTCATCGCGGTCGCGTAAAACAGCGGCCGTCCGGGAACGAAATCCTCGGGCTGGCGCACGTAGGGAATAATCTCGCGCGCCGGCATTACGGTGCACGCCGAAGCGCCCGCCATGGCGATGGACGCGCCCATCAGCGTCAAAAATTTCCGCCGCGACGATTCGTCGTTCCAGTCCGGAGTCCGGTTGGGAAATTCATCCTCGACGAATTTGCGGAACTCCTCGGTTTCGGCCAATTCGTCCATACTGCGCCACTGTTTCATTGGTTCACCGGTGACAGGTCACGCAATCGGTCAGACTCTGGACGTGGTATTCCGCCACCAGCTTGGGCCCGATCACGTCCTGATCCGGGGCTGGCGTCATGTATTGCGGATTAAAAACCTGGTCCTTGGGACGGATGTATTGGGCCGGATCGCGATGGCAGTTCACGCACCATGCCATGTACAGATTGTTCACCTTGCGGATCAGCGGCATCGTGTCCACGCGTCCGTGACAGGTGGAGCAACCGATCCCCTTGTTCACATGAATGCTGTGATTGAAATACACGAAATCCGGCAGGTCGTGGACGCGGATCCACTCGAGCGATTTTCCGCTCGACCAGCTCTGGCGCACCGGCTCGAGCATGGCGGAGTTGGTCCACAGCTCGGAATGACAGCTCATGCACGTCTCGGTGGGAGGAATCCCGGCGAAGTTCGAGGTCTCGACGTATTGATGGCAATAGCGGCAGTCGATCCCGTCGTCGCCCACGTGATGTTTATGACTGAACGGGACCGGTTGGTCCTTGACCTCATCCACGCCAGTGATGAAGTCGCCCCAGTTCATCGAGTACGCTGCCCAGATGAGGCCGCCCAGCAACGACGCACCCGTAACGATACTCACCTTTGCAATACTGTTCGCGCTGCGATGGAAAATTTGCGCCAAGGATAGATTTGCCTTTGCGGTTAGACCATTCTAGGGAACCGGTGGTGACAGGATAAATCACGTCGAGTTGGTATTCAAACTGGTTAACGGTTTCGTTAACCGTTACTTTTGAACGACTTGTTCACGCCCGGCCGCCAGCCCTCTGGATACAGATTTATCCTAAAAATAAAGGCGAAGAAGCGTTCTCGCCCCGCGGATACGGTGCCTCGTTGTCGAATTCGATAGTGAAGGCGACAAGCTATGAGAGCAGCGTGCAGAGCGGGGCGCGGCGCGATTCCTCAGCCGTCGCTGGAGCGCTCGAATTCGCGGCGGCGCGGAGTATCGATGATGATCGCGCGCCCTCGGTCAGCGCTTTCACCGAGTGACGCGCGTTGGGCGGCACGATCGCCACAACTCCCGGCCGCGCGAGGTGCGCGACCCCGTCGATGGTCAGCTGCAGCTCGCCTTCGATCACTTCGTAGACTTCTTCCTGGGGATGGAAGTGTTCGTGAATCGAGGCGCCGCGCTTGAAATCGTAGTGCGCGAAGGTCATCTGCTCGGAGTGAAAATAACGCCCGAACCACCCCGGCAGGCGTTCCACCACTTCGAGTTTCCCGGTATCCAGCAAAGGGGCATGGAAATCTCCCAATAAGACGCTAACACTATGACCCGCGCCGTTTCACAGGAGCCGCTTCAACCGGCAATGCCGCGCAGCGCTTTTTTCGCAACGGTGCTCAGGGCGACCTGGTGCAGCTCGTTTTCCGCGAACCAGCGGTAGTCCGCGGGAATCGAAGCTGCGGTCGCGCCGCGGAGTTCGAATTCATAATGACGAAAAGTGATGGTGTGCCGGAACGTCGCGAGCACTGGCCCGATTCGGGCGGAGTCGAACGGCTCGGGAAGATCCCAGAAGCCGCGCACGCGAGTTCCGGGACGCAGCAGGATGCGGTTTCTTCTCTGAATCAGCAGCAGAATCCGCTTCAGACGAACGGGCGGTGCTTTGGCGCGCTTCGCGGGAAACTCGTGCTGACGGCCGGCGATCTTCGCGGCACAGAATCGCGCCACCGGGCAGGCATCGCAGTGCGGCTCGCGCGGAAGGCAGATCGTCGCGCCGAGTTCCATCAGCGCCTGGTTCCAGCGTCCGGGATCGTGGCGGTCGAGCAGGCGATCCGCGCTTTGCCGGAGATCGTTTTCCGACGCCGTCAGACGCGCGAGCACGCGCTTCACGTTCCCGTCCACCGCGGCGTGGGGCAAACCGAACGCGATGCTGGCGATCGCGGCCGCGGTGTAATCGCCAACCCCGGAAAGTTTGCGGATTTCCTCAATCGAATCGGGAAACTGTCCGAGTTGTTGCACATCCTTCGCAGCCTTGTGGAGATTCCGCGCGCGCGAATAGTAGCCCAGGCCGGCCCATATCGCCAGCACGCGCTCCTCGGACGCTGCGGCGAGCGCAGCGGGATTAGGAAACGCCATCAGGAATTTTTCGTAATAGGGGATCACCGCCGCGACGCGCGTCTGCTGGAGCATGATCTCCGAGACCCAGATCGCGTAAGGATCGCGCGTGCGGCGCCATGGCAGATCGCGCTGGACTCTTTGATACCAGCCGAGCAGGGCGAGTCGTGTTTGGCGCAACTTCTATAATAGTGGTAAGCCCCTCTTGAACGATTCCATCCATATCCGTGGCGCGCGTGTTCATAATCTGAAGGACATCTCTCTCGACATTCCTCATGAGCGCCTGACGGTGGTCACCGGCGTTTCCGGATCGGGAAAATCGTCGCTGGCCTTCGACACGATTTACGCGGAGGGGCAACGGCGCTACGTGGAGTCGCTGTCGGCCTACGCGCGGCAGTTCCTGGAGCGCATGGAAAAGCCGGACGTGGACGAGATCGACGGCATCGCGCCTCCGGTGGCGATTCGCCAGAAAAATACCACGCGCAATCCCCGTTCGACCGTGGCGACATCCACTGAGCTGTACGATTTTCTGCGCCTGCTGTGGGCGCGCGCCGGGCGCACCTACTGCCCCAACGACGGCATCTACGTCGAGCGCGATACGGTGGATCACGTCGCTGCGAAGATGCTGGCGCAGCCGCAGGGATCGCGCTGGTACGCGCTGTTCGCGGTGGGAGCGCAGAAATCTACGGAAGCGCTGCGCGACCGCCTCTTCGATCTGCGCAAAAAAGGATTCAATCGCCTGTACCAGAGCGGCCGCGTGTTCGAATTTTCGACGCCGGAGTCGCTGCTGGACATCGATTTTTCAAAACCGGTGTTCGCGCTGGTGGACCGCATCGCCATCGGCCGGGATATCCGGCAACGGCTGGTGGACACCGTCGAAATCTGTTATCGCGAAGCGGGCGAGGCGATTTTCGAGCCGGCTGGCGGGGGCGAAACGCTGCGCTTCAACGAAAAATTCGCATGCAAAAAGTGCGGCAAGGAATTTTTCGAGCCGGAACCGAGCCTGTTCAGCTTCAATAATCCCTTCGGCGCGTGCAAGCGCTGCCAGGGTTTCGGCAATACCATCGATTACGACCTGGACCTGGTGATCCCGGACAAGTCGCTCTCGGTGGAACGCGGCGCGGTGGACCCGTGGTCGAAGCCGCAGCACGCCTGGTATCTCGAAGAGGAATTCCGCCGCGCGGCGCGCGGAAAGTTCCGCATGGGCACGCCGGTGTACGAATTGACCGCGGCCGAGCTCCGTTTCCTGCGCGAGCACATCCGCCGCTACTTTCTCGAAGTGGAGCGGAAAAAATACAAGGTCCACGTGCGCGTGTTTTTGAGCCGCTATCGCGGCTATACGATGTGCCCGGATTGCGGAGGGTCGCGATTGCGGCCCGAAGCGCTGTACATTCGCGTGGGCGGAAAAAACCTGGCCGAAGTTTCGCGCATGAATATCGCTGAAGCGCAGGCGTTTTTCTGCGCGTTGCAGCTTTCGCCGGAGGAGGCGCAGATCGCCGAAAAGGTTCTGGTGGAGATTCAGCAACGGCTGAAATTTCTGAACGACGTCGGCCTGGAGTATCTGACGCTCGACCGGCTGTCCGCTACCCTTTCCGGCGGCGAGGCGCAGCGGATTCAACTGGCCACCTGCCTGGGGTCGCGCCTGGTGGGTGCCTGCTACGTGCTTGACGAGCCTTCCATCGGCCTGCACAGCCGCGACACCGGACGGCTGATCGGGATTCTCGAAGAGCTGCGCGACCTGGGCAACACTATCCTGGTGGTGGAGCACGACCCCGAAGTGATGCGCTCGGCGGATCACATCATCGATCTGGGGCCGGGCGCGGGGGAAAACGGCGGCCGCATTGTGTTCGAAGGTCCGTATTCGAAACTGATCGGCGAGGGCGACGGATCGCTCACGTCGAAATATCTGCGCGGCGAGCTGAAAACATCGTTTTTGACCGAGCGCCGCAAGATCAATCCCAAACGCGTGGTGCGCTTCATCAGCGCGCAGGCGCACAATCTCAAAAACATCGACGTCGCGATTCCGCTGAACATGATGGTCGCGATCACGGGCGTTTCCGGATCGGGAAAATCGACGCTGGTTCACGACGTGATTTATCAGAACCTGGCCAGGCGCATGAATCGCGACGCGGCGCCGGCTGAAGCGGAAGACTGGGGCGCCGCGGCGGAGAAGCTGACCTGCCGGAAAGTCGAAAGAGCCGACCTGCTGACCTCGGTGGTCCTGGTGGACCAATCGCCGATCGGCCGCACGCCGCGATCGAACCCGGTGACCTACATCAAAGCTTTCGATCTGATCCGGGAACTGTTCGCTTCGACCACCGAAGCCGATCGCCGCGGCTACAGCGCGGGTCATTTTTCCTTCAACATCCCCGGCGGCCGCTGCGAAACCTGCCAGGGCGATGGGACGGTCACCGTCGAGATGCAATTCCTCGCCGATGTCGAGCTGATCTGCGACGATTGCAAGGGCACGCGCTACAAGGCCGGCGTGCTCGAAGTGAAGTATCACGGGCTCAACATTCACGAGGTGCTTCAGCTCACGGTCAAAGAGGCGATCTCGTTTTTTTCTGCGACGCCCAAGCTGGTCGCGCGGCTGAAAGTGCTGAACGACGTCGGTCTCGGCTATCTGCGGCTGGGACAATCGGCCACTACGCTGTCCGGCGGCGAGGCGCAGCGCGTGAAGCTCGCCGCGCACCTGGCGCAGGCCACCAGCGAAGGCACGCTCTACATTTTCGACGAGCCCACCACCGGACTGCACTTCGACGATATCGCCAAGCTGCTGGATGCTTTTGAACGACTATTGAGGTCCGGCGCAAGCATCCTGATCATCGAGCACAACCTGGAAGTAATCCGCCGCGCCGACTGGGTGATCGACCTGGGGCCGGAAGGCGGTGATGCGGGTGGCAAAATCGTCGCCGAAGGAACACCCGAGCAGATCGCCGAGGTGCGCGAGTCGTACACCGGAAAATATTTGCGCCAGATTGTCTAGCGGGCTTCATTCTGAGCTGTGCCTGGGCTGAGAAAAAAGCGTGTGCTTCAACAGCGTGCTTTCGCCAGCCGTCAAGTATGAGACAACAATCATCAGCAACAGCGACGCTGCCAATCCCGGGTAGATCTCATGAAAGCTGATGATCCCGGTTTGTCTCAGGGTGAACCCGATAACGGCGAATGTGAATCCGCCAATCGCGCTCGCCAGGGCGCCGGCGCGGGTTGCGCGTTCCCAAAACAAGCCCGCGAACAGCGGGACGAACATGGTCGACGCCATGCCGCCCCAGGAAATCCCTGCGATCACGCTGATCAGCGGTACGGAATGATTCGTGACATAAGCGGACGCAAGCGTGATAAATGTCCCGAACAGCAGCGTCGAAAGCCGGCTGACGCGCAGCAGCAATTTTTCATCAGTCTGTCTTGCGGCTTGCTTATAGATATCGAGAGCGAAGTACAAACCAACGATGTGTAAAAGCCCGCTGCTCGAAGACTGAACCGCGGCCGTAATGGCGAACAGAATCGGGACACTCACCCAGCCTCCGATTACGGTCTTGAATAGATACGGAAAGGCTTCGTCGCCTAAGTGGGCGGGCGGGTTTAAAATTCCGGCGCCCACGCCGCACGTGATCACCGATAATAGGATCACCATTAAGAGAACGGCGCCAATTCCGACCTGCATGCGAGCCACTCGCGCGTCGCGGCTTGCATAGAACCGATGCAGATAATATGACTCCGTCGGAATTCCAAGCCCCCAAACCAGCATCCATCCGAAGAAATCGGCTACGTTTCTGATGTTGCCGCCGAAGAAATGGGACAAGGGTTCGGGAGGCGACGCGATTGCGGCGCCTTTCGTTCGCACGATGACCACGATCGCGCCGAGAAGCACGCCCGAGCCGAGCAGAATCGATTGCACCACGTCGGTTCGAACCACCGCGGCGAGGCCGCCGAGCATTGTATAGGTTACGAACACCGCACCGACAATGAGAATTGCGGCCGACGAACTGAGGCCCGCGAGCGTATTCAACGTAATCCCCATCGCGAGCAGCTGAACCATCAGAACGATCGAGTACATCAGGATAATGATGCTGGCGCCGAATACACGAAGCGCGGTGGAGTTGAAGCGGCGATACAGAAATTCGGGAACTGTGCTCAATTCGGTCCGATGGAGCCTTCCCGCCGCGGCAACCAATAAGATCCAGCCCAACGCGTATCCATAGCAGGAGAACGCCGCCGCGGACCACCCAAATCGGGAGGCATATCCGGACACACCGATGACGGTCACCGCGGAGATGAACGTCGCCATGAATGTCCCAGTAGCAAAAAACAAACCCATTTTGCGTTCGGCTACAGCGAATGAAGATAACGATCCACGCCGGTAGCCCCAGATTCCGACGCAAAGAATAACCAGGGAGTAAGCGGCAAAGGAACCGAGGTACACAAGGTTCATCCGCCTTTATTCCTTTCCGAGCGGTCGAGAGCGAGCGCCAGCAGAAGCGGCAAGAAAGCCAGACCAATCGCTGAGACCAGAATCCAAATAACGGTCATGCCGGCAGCCCCGATCCGCCAACGGCGGCGTCTGGATGATGGAAACTCGCATTCATTAAGAGGTTCACTTCATCGATGCATGCCTGGTTGCTGCTCAATACGCGGCAACCGAGGCTACGCTGCAATCGATCGATGCTTTCAATCGCTCGCCAGTTCGTGCACGAAAGAAATACACAATCCGCATTGACTCCGCGATACCGACTTTCGACGAAGCTTACGATTTCTCCGGGTGTCACCTTACCGATCTCGCGATTATCCACTAAGCCCATGCCCGCCGCTTTGGCGACGCCGAAACCGCCTTCCAGGACGCAATCAACGACGCTTTGCGTGATGTCGTCGCGATATGGGGTGAAAATCGCTACTCTTTCTGGCCGAACGTTCCTGAGTTGAGCAAGGACGGATCCAATGACGGTAAGAGCACGCGCTCCAGTACCCTCCGAGATCGACCGGCATATCGCCGCGTCATGGGCGATTCCGCCCAGGGAGCCGGCCGACGTACAACCAAAAACCACCACGTCCGGCGCGGCTGTGTTTATCAGCCGAATGGCTAGAGGGAGTTCGTCCCGGTTCATTCTGGTTTCAGCTTCGCGCGTGACCGCTTCAAGAAAGATCCGGGTGGTGCTTACAACACCAGGGCGGCTGAACGCGCGGTGAAAATCCGGTTCCATGACCGTATTCGACGAGGGTACGATCAGTCCGATTCCAAACGTGTGTTCGGGCATCGAGTCTCCTTAGTTTTTGCTAGTGCGCGCCGAGTTATACTCTATCGAACTGTATGCCCGACCGCGCGAGACTCCAGAAGACCATCTGCGTATCGAGCATTGGACGATTTCGCAAGAGACTACAAAATCAGACTGCTTTGGCAGCTTGAAACAACTTCGAAGGAGAAAACCTATGAGCAACGAAGTACAACGACCCGCGAATCCGGCACCCCTTGGTTTGGCGGGTTTCGGATTAACTACAGTGGTCCTGAGTGCGATCAACGCGGGCTTGCTGACAGGCGACGGTCCGACGCTTACGGCCGTCGTTGTTCCGCTGGCGTTCGCATTCGGAGGCGTCGCGCAAATCATTGCCGGCCTTTTGGAGTTTAAGAACAACAATACGTTCGGCACGGTGGCCTTCACGTCTTATGGTTTGTTCTGGTGGTGGTACGCGCTCATGCTGTGGACCGTGGGAGCGGGCTGGATCAAAGCTCCCGCTGAAAGCGCGGTTGGCCTGGCACTGGGAATGTGGGGAGTGTTCACGCTCTACATGTGGATTCCGACTTTTCGGCTCAATCTGACGCTGTGGAGTGTCTTTTTGTTTCTCTGGATCACATTTTTCCTGCTGGCGGCCGCGGACCTGGGGTTCGGTGCCGGTTGGAGAGTAGCCGGCGGCAGGGTCGGACTGCTTACCGGAGTCGATGCGTTATTTCTCTCTTTTGCAGAAGTAACCAATGCGACTGTGGGCAGAATCGTCGTGCCCGTCGGAAAGCCGATTCTTAACGCCGGTTCTACGACGGTCGCGCCGAAACAGGGATCGGCTTCGGCGTGAATGTCGACAGAAATCACGTACGCGAGGCTGACAAAATGAGCTCGTCCTTGAATCGCCGCAGTTTCCTTGGCTTGTTTTCCTCCGGAGCCGCATATGCGGCGCAGCGCGAACCAACGTTCTCATCACGCGCGGAGCCGACGCCCGTGCGCGAGTTCGAACTCGATGAAATGACTATTGAGGATCTGTCGCGCGGCATGCAATCCGGCAAGTACACGGCGCGGCACATCACCGAGTCGTACCTGGCTCGAATCGAGGCACTGAACCGCCGTGGTCCGATGCTTCGCGCCGTGATCGAAACCAATCCCGACGCCGTTGAGATCGCGGAAAAGCTCGACGCGGAGCGCAAGGCGGGCAAACTCCGCGGCCCGATGCACGGAATTCCGGTGCTGCTCAAGGCCAATATCGGAACGGCGGACAAGACGCACACTTCGGCGGGATCGCTCGCGCTGGCGAACTGGAGCCCGCCGCAGGATTCCTTCCTCGCCGCGCGGTTGCGCGAATCCGGCGCCGTGCTGCTCGGTAAAACGAATCTCAGCGAGTGGGCCGGCGCGCGCGGACTGGGGCGAATCAGCGGCTGGAGCGGAGTGGGCGGACAGACACGGAATCCATACGTGCTCGATCGAAACCCGCAGGGTTCGAGTTCTGGCTCCGGTGTCGCGGTCGCGGCGAATTTGTGCCCGGTTGCCGTGGGCACGGACACCGGCGGATCGATTACCTATCCTGCCGCCGCGAACGGGATCGTCGGATTGCGGCCGACGCTTGGATTGGTGAGCCGGGGCGGCATCATTCCCCTGTCGATCATTCGCGACACCGCCGGACCGATGGGGCGAACGGTTCGCGACGTCGCGATGCTGCTTTCCGCGTTGCAAGGCGCCGATCCCGAGGATCCGATTACGGCTCCGAACCGTCCGCCCTCGTTTCCATCCGATTACACGCGTTTTTTCAATCCGAACGGATTGAAGGGTGCGCGTCTGGTGGTGGCTCGCGAGTATTTTGGCGCGCATCATGGACGGGACCTGGTGATCGAAGACGCGATGAAAATTCTGCGCGATCAAGGTGCGGAACTGATCGACCAGCCGGACGGCCTTGCACCGACCGCGGAGTTTCAGGCGCAAAGCCGCATCACCTCGAATCACGATATGAAATCGGCGCTGAACAAATATCTCTCGCAGCTCCCAGAAAATTTCCCGGTCCGATCTCTCGCGCAACTGGTTGAGTTCAACAAGCGGAACGCGGATCGCGAGCTCCAGTTTTTCAGTCAATCGAATCTGGAATCCGCCGAAAAAGCGCCGCCGGTTTCGGAAGAACGCTATCTGGAGGCGCGCGACAAGGCGTGGAGACTCAGCCGGGAGGAAGGAATCGACAAGATTCTGAAGATGCACCGCGCGGACGCGATCATCGCTCCTTCTCTCACCCCGACGTTCGTAACTGACTTCGTGATGGGCGACGGGCGCGTGACAGCGTGCACTCTACCGGCCTGCAATGCCGGGTATCCACATCTGAACGTTCCCGCCGGATTCGTTTACGGCCTGCCGGTGAGCCTGTCGTTCTTCAGCACCGCCTGGAGCGAACCTACGCTTTTCAGACTTGGTTATGCATACGAACAGGCGAGTAAGGCCAGGAGAAAGCCGCGGTTTGTTCCGACGCTGGAATTCCCGAGCTAGTAACGCCGCTTAGGCACCCTAAGATCCGTAGCGTTTTATTTTAATAAAGAGACCGTTAGTCTATCTTTAAGACTGCCATTCGCAGGGCTCATATCGAGCATCCTAAATCCGCAGCGGCGTAAGGCCGGTAACGCGGAATGCGCGAACTTTCAATAACGCTGTCGACCCTGTCAGTTTGTCAGCCTTACTGCCACTTATTCATTGCGGAGGAGAACAGAACCGTGTATTATGCCGACCTGGGGGCCCACATCGGAAATTTCCCAATGACACCTACTTCTCTATTGCGCCGGCTGGCGCCTGGCGTCTTCATTGCGCTGTGTGCGACCGCGTATGCGCAGCAACCGAAAACAACGGCTCTTGTCGGAGGCATGCTGATCAGCGGTTTGGATGTGCCTCCCATACACAACGCAGCAATTGTGATTCAGGGCGACAGGATCGTGCAGGTGGGCCCGGCAGCGGCCGTGAAAATTCCGGAGGGCGCCACCATCATCGACACCAGCGGGCAAACCATGCTGCCCGGCCTGATCGATACTCACGTTCACCTCATCCTGGTCGGCTACGGAGACGAAGGGGGATGGTTTCAGTGGCTCAAGCCTCGTCAGGCCGAGTATCCCATCGAGAAGGTGATTGCGCTTTCCGCGTACCAGCTCCTGATGTCCGGCGTCACGGCGGCGGTGGATCTCGGTGGACCCGCTCAGGGACTCATCAATGTCCGTGATCGCATCAACAAGGGACAGCTTCCCGGGCCACGGCTGCAGGTAAGCGGCCCGATGATCTTGCGCATTCCATACCGTGGCTTCCCCGACGATTGCTACATTGTGGTGAAAAGTCCGGAGGAGGCTGCCCAGGCGGTCGAGAAGGTGATTCAGGAGGGCGTCGACGTGATCAAGGCGCACGCCGGGTTGACTCGTGAAGATTATTTCGCCATGGTTAAAGCTGCGCATGCACATAGAATCAAAGTGCACGCTCATCTTTACGAGGAGACCGCACTGCGGAATGCGTTCGAGGCAGGAGTGGATGTGCTTCAGCATGTCGGTTCCGGTGGAGTGCCGACCTACTCGCCCGACCTTGTGAAAGAGATCGCGGCGTCCGGGCGTCCCATCGTGCCCACGGCCGCTCATCGGAGCTGGATTTACCCCGATACGCTCGAGTTCCCCGAGAGCCTTCAGGATCCGGAACTCAGGAGCCTGTTCCCGCCGGATATGTGGGAGGGCGTTCAAAATTCTTTGAAAAACTGGCCCTCTCTGGGGTATTTCACTCAGATAAACAGGCAAATGCTGTATCGGGAACCGCTCACGAAACAATGGATCCAGTCGGGCGCGGTGATGGGTATGGGGACGGACAACGGCACGCCCTTGAATTTCCACACCGACGCGCTGTGGCGGGAAATGAAAGTATTCGCGGATGAAGGTGTACCTCCTTTGCAGGTAATTTCTGATGCGACTCGCGTAAATGCACGCATTATGGGGATAAGAGACCTCGGGACCCTTGAACCGGGCAAGCTGGCGGACATCATTGTTGTGCCCGACAACCCGATGTTTGACGACCTGACGGACTTGGGGCATGTGCAGGTTGTGATCAAGGGTGGAGTCATCTATAAGGAAAATGGAAAGCCCAAATTCGGAATTCCGAAATAACCCGAGCCAGGCTCGCGTTCACTGGCTGAGTATTCCGGCGAGAGTTATGACACCGTCGTAAAGGTTTCCAAG
>Ga0335081_10007721_pt1 | contig 17207 bp, 13 predicted proteins | sample Lox_Sample_35_FD_206713 | JGI IMG/M metagenome (GOLD analysis project Ga0335081, IMG submission 206713) | Soil microbial communities from Loxahatchee National Wildlife Refuge, Florida, United States - Lox_Sample_3.5 | ecosystem: Environmental > Terrestrial > Soil > Wetlands | place: USA... | reverse complement strand
TGGGCGGAATCGCAACTGGCGAGGCGGATTGCCGAGGGGGTCAAGGGCGTCCAAGAGATTCACAACGAGATACAGATCAACTATCTGACGAAGCGGACCGACCAGGAGATTGCCGCGGACATCAACGATCGTCTTCAATGGGACATCTGGGTCAACGGTCTGCTGATTCATGCCGACGTGAAGAATGGTCACGTAACGCTTGGCGGGGCGGTGGGGAGTGCCATCGAGAAGAGGCGCGCGGTTGAGGATGCGTGGGTGAACGGGGTCCTGTCCGTCGATGGCAACCAACTCACGGTTGATCCGTGGGCCCGGGACCAAAGCCGCCGGAAATACAAGTACGTCATCAGATCTGACGATGAGATCAAGCGGGCGATGCAGGCAGCTTTTCATCGGGATCCGCGCGTTTGGCCGTTCCCTCCCGAAGTGACAGTCGAAGCCGGAGCGGTTACGCTCAGCGGAACGGTCGGCAACCTGAAGGCGAAGACGGCGGCCGAGCGAGACGCACGGGATACGGTGGGGGTGTCGTGGGTGGATGACGTTGCCAGAGTGCTCCCCAAAGATCAGCCGAGCGATGCGGCCACCGAGGCGGACTTGAAGGCAGCAATCGTTCGTGATCCGCGCCTGGCTGGTTCCAGAATCGAAGCGGCGGTGATCGACCACGCGGCCTATCTTGGCGGCTGGGTCGATTCCGCGTTCCAAAGGATGGAAGCACAGGATGTCGCTTCGCGAACCAAGGGAGTGGTTGAGATCCGAAACCATCTCAGGACCGAACTGGAATACAATCCCTCATATTACGACTACAATTCGCCGAGCTACGAATCCCGCCACATGAGGCTCCCGCAGCTCCAGACCGACGCGCAGATCAAGAAAGACATCGAAAAGGCGTTCTTCTGGAGTCCGTTCGTTGACAGGGGTGAGATTACCGTGACGGTGCGCGACGGCGTGGCGACGTTGACGGGCACGGTCGACAGCTGGCTGGCCTATGGCGAGGCTGACCGGGATGCGCACAAGAGCGGCGCGACCGGCGTGCGCGACCGGTTGCAGGTCAAGCGGAGTGCGTGGTCTTGAGTGTCTCCGGCATTTGACAGAAACGAGTTTTGCGTGGAATTATTTATTTGCCATCGAGTCGCGGAGCAATTGGGGGCGGGGGAATCCTCGGGGTGTCGAGGCATCGTGTCATTTGGCGGATGGACGCGAGCGCTGGAGAGCGAGTTGGCCGCGGAGGTGGACGACAAAAAACGGGAGGAGGGATGGAATCGTGACGCACAAACGTCCCAGCGAGGAACAGATCGCGGCGAGAGCGTATCAGCTTTATGTGGAGAGCGATTGCGAGCCTGGCCACGACATCGACAACTGGCTGCAGGCCGAGTACGAACTGATGCAACTGCCGGTTCGCGAACTTGCCAATTTGCCTCAGCCTGAGCCACGAACGGGCCGGAGGGCCCGCGCGTCGGTTGTCGAGTTGGTGCACGCGGCGATATTTTAAGTCGGGGGGAACAACCCGGATGATTGCCGCGTGTCCGACGAGGGTGGTCAATTAGGGCGAGGACGAGTCGCCGGTCCGTTCGGCGACGGAGCATTCTGGTCTGGGCCGACGTTAGGTCGCGCGGGCGGACCGGGATGTGTGTCCCGAGCCAAGAGTGGCCGTGCGGGGATACCTCCCGGCGTCAGTGCGCCGCTGTCGGAATCCGTGGTGGGGCAGGCAACCAAGCCTGGCAGGTAACGAGGAGCCATTATGAAACGCCGTCTCAGCCGCTTGGTCGGCTGCACAGTCCGCGCCGAGGATGGTAACATTGGAACCGTCCGGGAGTTCTATTTCGACGATCACGGATGGACCATCCGCTACGTGGTCGTCGACACGGGCCGATGGCTTTCCGGGCGTCTCGTGTTGATCTCGACCGCCGCCTTGAAGAAACCCGATTGGAAGTCGCGGCTGTTCCCTGTGGACCTGACGAAACAACAGGTGCAGAACAGCCCGGGCATTGATACCGACAAATCTGTTTCCCGTCAGCACGAGGCCGAGTTGCACGCGTACTACGGTTGGCCGGTCTACTGGGGATTGGAGCCGTATGTCGGTGTCGGATATCCCGTTCCCACGCATTTGCCATCGACGGCGCGCGAACAGAACGCTCTGGCCGAGTCGGCTGCGGGCGACCCACATCTGCGGAGCACCGGCGAAGTGACCGGCTACCATATTCGGGCCAGCGACGGCGAAATCGGGCATGTGCAGGACTTTATCGTCGAAGACGAGACGTGGGCCATACGCTATGTCGTCGTGAACACCCAGAATTGGTTGCCGGGGAAGAGCGTGCTGGTGTTTCCGGCGTGGATCAAGCGGGTGAGTTGGGACAAATCGGAGGTGTTCGTGGATTTGTCCCGGGAATCCATCAAGAACAGTCCGGCGTTTGAGCCATCGAAACGGGTGGATCGCAGCTACGAAGAGCGGTTGTTCGAGCATTACGGGCGACCGGGGTACTGGGACAACGAACGGCAGGGGCAGCCCAACGCCCCACTGGGGTCGGCTGCAGAGAATGAGGTTCTTCGAATTCCGGCTCTGATCGTTGACCTGGGAGATCGGTCAGCGACCGTTCGGGAGCGCGCGCGCCGTGCCCTGGTCGCAATGGGGAAGGCTGCGCTGAAACCGTTGATGGAAGCGCTGACGAATTCGACCGAGTACGGACGTGGGCAGGCCGCCAAGGCATTGGGCGAAATTGGCGATCAGGCAGCGGCACCCGCGCTGGTGAAGGCGTTGGAGGACGAGAAATTCGACGTGCGTTGGCTGGCGGCACGCGCACTGGTGGCCTTGGGCCGGGACGGATTGCCCCCGTTGTTGCAGGCCCTGATTGAACGTCCCCACTCGACCTGGCTGCGGCAGGGCGTGCATCACGTTCTGCATGACGAGCAGTACCAGATCTGGCACGAACAACTGGCGCCGATCATGAAAGCCTTGGAAGGTGATGACCCCGTGGATGCGCTGCCCGGCGCGGTGGAGACGGTGTTGCGAGCGCTCGCGCATCCATCCAGCGGGACGAAGAAGTAGACGAACGCCGGGGTCTCGGCGACCCGCGCGTTCGGCGGTTGTTAAGAGGAAAAGGCATGAATCCGTCTCAGACCGACCGAAAAAAGCCAGTTCCGAAGTTGCCGACGTATCAGTGGCATTCGTGGATCTGGTACGCGGTCATGACGTTGGCGATGTTGTGGATGTGGCAGGAGGCGTTCCGGCAGGTTGCCGTCCACACCATTGCCTACAGTGAGTTCAAGCAACATCTCGCCAACGGCGAAGTAGTTGAGTGCGCGGTTGGCGAGAACGACATCGACGGCAAGATCCAGCCGAGGCCCGCAGAGCACGCTGAGGCCAAGAAGTCACCGGCCGAAACGGAGAAAGCACCGGTTAAACCCGCACTTGAAAAGTCCATTGCGGAAGCAGAAAAGCCGGCCGCGAAGCCTTCGGCGGAGTCCGAGAAACCCGCGCCGAAAACGGGTACAAAACCTGAGCCGTCCGAGTCCGCCCCGGAGGCGAAGCCGGGGCCGGAGAAATCGGTGACGGGCAAAGCGACTGCGGCTCCCGAACAAGCCGCCACGAAGGCGCACGCCAAGCCCGCCGTCTCCACGGCGAACCCCAAGGCGTACATGTTCCGCACCGAGCGTGTCGAGGATCCGGATTTGGTGCGGGAGCTTGAGAAGGCTCATGTCAAATTCAGCGGGGTGCGTCCCAGTTTCCTGTCGCAGTTCCTGTGGACCTGGATCCTGCCGATCGGTTTGATCTATCTGCTGTGGCGGTTCTTCGCGAAACGCATGCAGGGGTTGGGACAGTCGGTCATGAGCTTCGGTTCGAGCCGGGCCAAGCTGGTAGCCGACAAGGACACGAAGGTCACGTTTCGCGATGTGGCCGGCTGCGAGGAAGCCAAACAAGAATTGGAGGAAGTGGTCACGTTCCTCAAGCAACCCGAACGGTATCGGTTGCTGGGAGCCCAGATACCCAAAGGGGTTCTGCTGGTCGGCCCGCCGGGCACGGGCAAGACGTTGCTGGCCCGCGCGGCGGCCGGGGAGGCGCATGTCCCATTCTTCTCAATCAGCGGCAGTGAGTTTGTCGAGATGTTCGTCGGCGTCGGCGCGGCGCGCGTCCGTGATCTGTTCCAGCAGGCGAAATCGCACGCGCCCTGCATCGTGTTCATTGACGAATTGGACGCCGTCGGTCGCCAGCGCGGCGTGCGCACCGCCATGGCCAATGACGAGCGCGAGCAGACGCTGAACCAACTGCTGGTCGGCATGGACGGTTTCGAAGCCAATGTCGGTGTGGTTGTACTGGCCGCGACGAATCGACCGGAAGTGCTCGACCGCGCGCTGCTGCGTCCCGGCCGGTTTGACCGCCAGATCGTGGTCGATGCGCCCGATCTCGACGGTCGCGAGGCGATTCTCAAACTGCACGCCCGCGGCAAGCCGCTGGCCAAGGACAGCAATCTGCGCAAGATCGCACAGGAAACGCCCGGATTCTCCGGCGCGGACCTGGCCAACCTGATCAACGAAGCCGCCTTGTTGGCCGCGCGGCGCAGTGCCCGGGAGATCACGCAGCCCGACCTGCAAGAGGCCGTGGAGAAGGTTGTGGCGGGTCCCGAGCGCAAGAGTCGACGCTTGAGCGACGAGGACAAACGGCGGGTGGCTTATCACGAGGTGGGTCATGCGCTGGTCGCAGCGTACAGCGAACACGCCGACCTGCTGCACAAGATCAGCATCGTGCCGCGCGGTCGGGCGGCTCTCGGGTACACGCTGCAATTGCCGCAGGACGATCAGTATCTTCAGAGTCGCTCCGAACTCATCGACAAGATCACCGGCCTGCTCGGCGGCCGCGCGGCGGAAGAAGTTGTGTTCGACGAGATCAGCACCGGCGCCGAGAACGACCTGGAACACGCCACGATCATCGCCCGGCAGATGGTCGCGGTGTTCGGCATGAGCGAGCACCTCGGGTTGGTGCACTGGGAGCGGCAGCCCAACCAGTTCCTGCCGTGGCTGGGTGACGGTGCGTTGCAGCGCGATTGCAGCGAGGCCACGGCCCGCGAGATCGACGAAGAGATGAAGAAGATCCTGGACGAGGCCCACGAGAAGGCCAAAGAGATTTTGAAGGAACATCGCGACCAACTGGACGCGGTGGCCGACGAGTTATTGAAGCGCGAGACGATGGACGCGGCGACGTTCAACAAGCTCATCGGACAGACGAAAGGAGCAGAAGATGAATGAATCCAAGGCACGGGCAATTGGTGTGGCGCTGGGAATGGCGCTGTTTGTGGCGGTAGGGCTGACGTTGATGATCGCGGCGCGCTCGGGCGCGGACCGGATGCTGCAGCCTGGGCCGATGGACCCGAAGGTCACCGCGCCGGCCGAGCAATTGGGAAAGGCGTTCGCGATGGTCGCCGCGCACGTGCGGCCGGCCGTGGTCAGCGTGTATTCGGAGAAGGTCGTGAAATTCCGGCAATTCGAGATGCCGTTCCCGTTCGGCGACGAGTTTTTCCGTCAATTTTTCGGCAACCAGATGCCGCAGCAGCCGGCGCAGCCGCGCGAGTACAAGCAGTTCCAGCGCGGGATGGGGTCGGGCATGATCATCGACCGCCAGGGACACATCCTGACCAATTACCACGTGGTCAAGGACGTGGACGAGATCTCGGTGCAACTCGCCGACAAACGGAAGTTCGATGCCGAAATCATCGGCACCGACCCGCGGACGGACATTGCGGTCATTCGGATCAAAGGGCGGGTACCGGGCGATTTGCCAACGGTGACGCTTGGTGACTCCGACGCATTGGAGGTGGGCGATCTGGTCATGGCCATCGGCGCGCCGTTCGGGCTGATCCAAACGGCCACCACCGGGATCATCAGCGCCAAGGGACGGTCCGACGTGGGCATTACCGACTACGAGGACTTCCTGCAAACGGACGCGCCGATCAATCCCGGCAACTCCGGCGGCCCGTTGATCAACATGCGCGGCGAAGTGGTGGGCATGAACAGCGCCATCGCGACGAGCGTCGGCCAGTTTGCGGGCGTCGGTTTTTCCATTCCGAGCAATCTGATCAAGACGTTGCTACCGCGGCTGATCAAGGGCGAGAAGATCACGCGCGGCCAACTCGGCGTGGTGATCCAGGAGATCACCAAGGATCTGGCGAAACAATTTGGGCTGAGCGAGACCAAAGGGGTCCTGGTTTCCCAGGTCAACAAGGATTCGCCGGCCGAGAAAGCCGGCATCAAAGTCGGCGACGTGATTGTGCGGTATGACGGCAAAGACGCGGAGGATGTCCGCCACCTGCGCAATCTGGTGGCGGCGACCGCACCGGGTACGAAGGTCAAGATCGGGATCATTCGCAACGGCAAGGAGGAGACGCTCACCGCCACCATCGGCCAGCAGGAAGCTGAAACCACAACGGCGGCGGGACCGTCCCCCGAAGGCGCCGACGTGTTGACCAAGCTCGGACTGAGCGTGCAGACCCTCACGCCCGATCTGGCGAAGCAACTCGGCGTCGAAGCCGAGAAAGGCGTGGTCATCACCGACGTGAGCGAAGGCAGTCTCGCGTCGTTGGCAGGCCTGCAAAAGGGCGATGTGATCGTCGAAGCCGACCGGCAGCCGGTTTCCAGCGCCGACGAACTTGAGCAGGTGCTGGTCAAGGACAAGGACAAAGACAACGTGTTGCTCCTGGTCAAACGCCAGGGGGCGAGCGTGTTTGTCGTGCTGCAGATGAAAGGATGAGGGTCCCGTGGCTGGCCGCGGAGCCTTCTTCCAAGGGATAGGGTCGCAGACTCGACCGGAGCCGGCCCTGTCCGCTCCGGGCGAACAACCAGGACGAACAAGAATGGCAGGCTGAAAGCGTGCGACAAACATTCATATTCATCGGGCTGTTCCTCTGGAGCGGTGCGTTGGTTGCCGCAAAAACCAATGCGCCACCTGCGCCCGCCACCGCGCCGGAAAAACCGGTGGTCACGCGCCACTTGATCAGGGTCGGCGGGACCGCGCTGGATTATGCGGCGACCGCCGGTTTTCTGCCGCTGGCGGACGAAGCCGGCAAACCGCAGGCGAACCTGTTTTTCGTCGCGTACACGAAGGCGGGTGAATCTGACGCTTCGCGTCGCCCGATCACCTTCGCGTTCAACGGCGGGCCGGGAGCGTCTTCGGTGTGGTTGCACCTGGGGGCGCTCGGACCAAAACGCGTGGTGCTGGCGGGCGACGGGACCGAGTTGCCGGAACGGTACCGGCTCGTGGACAACGACGAGACCTGGCTCGGTTTTACCGATCTGGTGTTCGTGGATCCAATCGGCACGGGCTACAGCCGCACCGCCGAAGGCGTGGACGCCAAGCAGTTTTACTCGTTGGCAAAGGACATCGACGTGGCGAGCCGGTTTATCCGTCTCTACGTGACGAAGTACGAGCGCTGGCTCTCGCCAAAGTTTGTCGCCGGGGAGAGCTACGGCACGACGCGGGCGGCGGGCCTGGCCAGCCGGCTGCAAACCGCCGCCGGCCTGAATCTCAGCGGCGTGATGCTGCTGTCGTCGGCGCTCAGTTTCCAGACGTTCTCCTACGACGACGGCAACGACATCGCTTTTGCCCTCGCGCTCCCGTCGTTGGCTGCGGCTGCGGCGTATCACAAGAAGGCGGACGTCGACCGGGCAACGGTCGAACAATGGGCCTTGAATGACTACCTCGGCGCGCTGACCAGGGGCGACACGCTGCCGGAGGCGGATCGGCGGCACATCGTGGAGCAAATGGCGAAGTACACCGGGCTTTCGGCGAACTATATCGAGACCAGCCGTCTACGAGTCAGCGCCGCGCGGTTCATGAAGGAACTGCTCCGCGGCGAGCAACGGACGGTCGGGCTGATGGACAGCCGGGTCGTCGGCGTGGATGTCACGCCGCGGGGCGAGTACGCGCACTTCGATCCGGCATTCTTTCTGGTGACCGGCCCGTTCGTGGCCACACTGAACGATTATTTGCGCCGGGACCTGAACTTCGAGACGAACCGGCCGTATGAGTTTCTATCGCGGAAAGTGAACGACGCGTGGAAATGGTTCGCGCATGGCCAGGGCTACGTGTATGTGGCCGATGATCTCGCCGAGGCGATGGCGCGCGACGCCCATTTCCGCGTCTTTGCCGCGGCCGGCGAATACGACCTGACCACGCCCTACCTCGGCCAGAAATACACCTTCGACCACATGGGGCTGGACCCGAGCCGGCGCAGCAACCTGGTTTTCCGATTGTATCCGGCGGGCCACCAGATTTACACGGACCCGGCCTCGCTGAAGAAACTGCACGACGACGTGGCGGCGTTTGTGGACGACACTCTCGTGCGGTCGTCGTCGACCAGTTCGGCGCGCCAACCGGGGGCCGCGCCGTGAACGTGCTGGAATTTGACCTGACGGTGGCTTTGGTGTCGCTGGTGGCCGGCCTGTTGGGGGCGCTGACCGGACTCGGTGGCGGCGTGGTCATTGTGCCGGTATTGGCTTTGTTGTTCGGTGTCGACATGCGGTACGCGATCGGCGCGTCGCTGATCTCGGTCATCGCCACCTCGTCGGGGGCGGCCTCGGCGTATGTGAAGGAAGGCTACACCAACCTGCGGATCGGGATGTTCCTGGAGATCGCGACCACGTTCGGCGCGTTGTTCGGGGCATTTCTTGCGGCGAAGATCTCGACGTCGGCGGTGGCCATCGTGTTTGGGGTGGTCTTGGTCTGGTCGGCGTACCTGTCGAGCCGGCCCCGGCGCGAGTTGTCCGACGGCACTCACTCCGAACGGTTGGCGCAATGGCTGGAATTGGATTCCAGTTATCCGTCGCGCCAGGGACCGCATCCCTACCACGTCCACGCCGTGCCGTACGGGTTCAGCATGATGTTCGTTGCCGGGACGTTGTCCGGCTTGCTGGGCATCGGCTCGGGAGCGGTCAAGGTGGTAGCGATGGACGAAGTGATGCGCGTGCCGTTCAAGGTCTCGACGACGACGAGCAACTTCATGATCGGGGTGACGGCCGCGGCCAGCGCTGGAGTTTATCTCAATCGTGGCTACATTGATCCCGTACTGTCGACGCCGGTGATGCTCGGGGTGCTGGCGGGGTCGCTGTGGGGCACGCGGTGGCTGGTTCAGGCACCGACGGCATGGTTGCGGCACTTGTTTGCCCTGGTGATTTTCGTTCTGGCCGTCGAGATGATTTACTGCGGCGCGACTGGGAGGATTTGAGATGGCAGATGGGCGACCACAAATCAGCGAGCAACTTCTCGAACGGATGTTTGGCAACCTGCTGCGTGTGGGCGTGCTGGTGGCGGCGGCGGTGGTGCTGTTGGGCGGCATTCTCTATCTGGCCCGGTTCAGCGGCCGGGCGCCTGCGTACAAGATTTTCCAGGGCGAGCCGGCGGATTTGCGGAGCGTGCCGGGCATTGTGAGGGACGTCTTGGCGCTGAGCCGGCGGGGCATGATCCAGTTTGGGTTGTTGCTGTTGATCGCCACGCCGGTCGCGCGGGTGACGTTCTCGGTGCTCGCCTTCGCGTGGCAGCGCGACGTCACCTATGTGGTGGTGACCCTGATCATTCTGGCCGTGCTGTTGTACAGCCTTACCGGAGCGTATGTGTCGGGAGGAGGATGAATGTTTGAGCAACATCATCAACCGTTGCTGTCGCGATCGCGGTTTGCGCGGCGGATGGCCGGTTTTCTAATTGCAGCCGTGACGCTCGACGCCGTGGCGGTTGGAACGGGAGCGTTGGGCTATCATTATCTCGAGGGCCTGTCGTGGCTCGACGCCTGTCTCGAAGGCGCGCTGATCATCACCGGCAACGGTCCGATCGCCGAACTGCGCACGCCGGGCGGCAAGGTGTTCGCCATTCTCGATGCGGTCGTGGGCGGAATCGTGTTCGTGGCGGTGGTGGGCGTGTTGTTGACGCCGGTGTTCCACCGCGTGCTCCACGCGTTTCATCTGGAGGTCAAAGACCATGCGACGAAATGACCGGGCCGCCATCCGCTGCTTTGGCTGTGGGCAGGTCGATGAAGCCCGCGCGGGGATGACGGGTCCGTGAAGTTTCGCAAATCGGCTGTGGAGCCTGCTGGGCTGGCGTCCGCGGGCCTATTCCAATGCGGGGAGACGGTGTCATCCGCGCAGTGATATTTGGGAGTTAGAACGGAGGCAACATGAGACGACACAACGCGATTCCATTGGGACACATTCTGGGCATACCGGTCGGGTTGGATTACTCGTGGTTCTTGATCTTTGCCCTGATCACATGGTCGCTGGCGGTCAGTTATTTCCCGGCCGAGTTTCGCCACTGGCCGCCGATGTTATACTGGGTGATGGGGGCGGTGACGGCGGTGGCGCTGTTTGCCAGCGTGCTGTTGCACGAACTGGGCCACTCGGTTGTGGCGCTGCAATTCAAAGTGCCGGTGCGCAGCATCACCCTGTTCATCTTTGGGGGCGTAGCGCAGATCGGGACCGAACCGCCGAGCGCGCTGGCCGAATTCCTCATCGCCATCGCGGGACCGATTGTGAGCTTCGTGCTGGCGGCGCTCTTCACGTTTGTGAAGCCGATGGTCGCGACCATCGAGCCGTTGTGGGGGCTGGCGAAATACCTGGCGTGGATCAACATGGCGCTGGTGTTGTTCAATTTGATCCCCGGCTTTCCACTGGACGGTGGCCGCGTGTTCCGCGCCATCGTCTGGGCCGTGACCAGGAACATGCGGCGGGCCACCCTCATCGCCGCCAACGTCGGAAGACTCTTTGCGTTCCTGTTCATCTTCGTGGGCGTGTGGCAGATGTTTACCGGCAATTTCGGTGGCGGCATCTGGATTGCGTTCATCGGCTGGTTTCTCGACAGCGCGGCGGCGGCCCAGGTGCACCAGGTGATGTTTCAGGGCCTGTTGGCCGGGCATACCGTGTCGCAGGCGATGAGCAGCCACTGCACGACGGTCCCGGCCGGCCTGACGCTCCAACAATTGGTGGACGACCATATTCTCGGCGGCGGCCAGCGCTGCTTTCTCGTCAACCGCGGTGAAGACACCGTCGGCTTGATGACGCTGCACGGCATCAAGGGGGTATCGCGAACCGAGTGGCCGACGACCACGGCTGCGCAGGTCATGCTCCCGCTGGAGAGGTTGAAACGCATCCAACCGGACACCGGCCTGTGGAACGCGCTCCAGTTGATGGATCGCGACGGCGTGAACCAGCTTCCCGTGATGACCGACAGTCGCGTGGTGGGCATGCTCAGCCGCGAAGACGTGATCACCTTTTTGCGGACGTTGCAGGAATTGGGGGCCTGATGCATCCGACGCGCGGCGCCGCGTCGCAGGGCTGATGAGCCGACGAGAGTCCGATGGCACAGATATTTCATCCGAGCACGAATACGATCTCGCGGGTCACGATTTTTGGCGCGCTCTTTTTCGTGGCGTTTTTTGCCTGGGTGTCGGGCGCGCTGTATCGGTCGCCCTACGTCACGCGGCAACTCTCCCCCATCGAACAGCCCGTGCCGTTCAGTCACAAGCACCACGTCACCGACGACGGGATTGATTGTCGCTACTGTCACACCTCGGTCGAGACCTCTTCGTTCGCGGGCATTCCGCCCACCAAGACCTGCATGAACTGTCACGCGATGATCTGGTCGGATGCGCCGATGCTGGAGCCGGTGCGGAAAAGTTTCCAGACGGGGCAGTCGATCGAATGGGTGCGGGTCGATTATCTGCCCCAGTTTGTCTACTTCAATCACAGCATTCACATCCACAAGGGAATCGGCTGTACCACCTGCCACGGTCCGGTCGGCGACATGCCGCTGACGTGGCAGGCCGAATCGCTGCACATGCGCTGGTGCGTGGACTGCCACCGGGCCCCGGAGAAATTCATCCGCCCGCGCTCCGAGGTGTTCGATCCCAACTGGCAGCCGCCGCCGAACCAACTCGAAGTCGGGGCCAGGCTCGTGAAGGAGTACAACGTGAAAAAACTCATCGATTGTTACACGTGTCACCGATGAACGCAGGCAAACAATACTGGCGGAGTCTGGAGGAACGCGCGCAGACGCCCGAGTTTCAGGAGTGGTTGCACCGCGAGTTTCCCGTCGACGCGTCCATTTGGGAGGACGAGGTCAGCCGCCGGCAGTTCCTCAAAATGATGGGGGCGTCGCTGGCATTGGCCGGATTGGCTGGCTGCAGCATGCCGCAAGACAAAATCGTCCCGTACGTCCGTCAGCCCGAAGACATCATTCCCGGCAAACCGCTGTTTTTCGCGACGGCAATGCCGTTGGGCGGCTACGCGATGGGGTTACTGGCGTGGAGCTACGAAGGGCGGCCGACAAAGATCGAGGGCAATCCACAACACCCGGCCAGCCGCGGTTCTACCGACGTGCTCGCGCAAGCGTCGGTCTTGGTACTCTACGATCCGGACCGGGCGCAGGTGGTGACCCGGGCCGGCGAGATCAGTTCCTGGTCGGCGTTTTTCGCCAACTTGAGCACCGAGATGAACAATCAGACTGCCAAGAAAGGCGCCGGCCTGCGGATTCTGACCGAGACCGTCACGTCGCCGACGCTGGCCAGCCAGATCGACGCGATCCTGAAGAGATTCCCCAACGCCCGCTGGCATCAGTACGAGCCGATCCATCGCGACAATGTCCGCGCCGGCGCGCAACGCGCGTTCGGCGAAATCGTCGAAACCATTTACCGGGTCGACAAGGCCGACGTGATCGTATCGCTCGACGGCGATTTCCTCATGGAAGGTCCGGGCCGGGTCCGCTACGCCCGGGAGTTTGCCGACCGGCGGCGGGTGCGCGCCGGGCAGACCGCCATGAACCGGCTGTACGCCGTCGAATCGATGCCCACCAATACCGGCGCGATGGCCGACCACCGGTTTTCGGCCCGGCCCGATGAAATCGAGGCAATCGCTCGCGAACTGGCGGGGGCCCCGCCGACGCATTCCTGGATGGCGCCGCTCCGGCGCGATCTCCAGGCGCATCGCGGCGCGAGTCTGGTGCTCGCCGGCGATCAACAACCGCCGGTCGTCCACGCGTTGGTGCATGCGATCAATCACACGCTCGGCAACGTCGGCCACACCGTCCTGTATACGGACCCGGTCGAAGCGCGGCCGGTCAACCAGACGGAATCGTTAGGCGAACTGGTGAACGACTTGCAGGCCGGCACGGTGGAGTTGCTGGTCGTTCTCGGCGGAAACCCGGCCTACGACGCACCGGCGGACGTGCCGTTTGCGAAGGCGATGGCGAAGGCCAAACTGCGGGTGCGGCTGGGGTTGTATCACGACGAAACGTCGTGGCTGAGTCACTGGCACGTTCCGGAAACGCATTTTCTGGAGACCTGGAGCGACGCACGGGCGTTTGACGGCACGGTGTCGATCCTGCAGCCGCTGATCGCGCCGCTGTACGCCGGCAAGTCCGCGCACGAACTTTTGGAGGCGATGCTCGGGAAACCGGATCGGACGAGTCACGACGTGGTGAGAGACCACTGGAAGAAGCACGGACTGGCGGACGAGAAACTCTGGGAGGTGGCGCTGCACGACGGCGTGGTTGCGGGAACGGCGTTACCGGAGAAGAAGGTTCGATTGCACGAGATCGAGCCTGCCGCCGCCAAGCCTGAATCGGCGTCGGGAATGGGGATCATTTTCCGTCCGGACCCGGGCGTTTACGACGGGCGCTTTGCCAACATCGGTTGGCTGCAGGAGTGGCCGCGACCGCTGACGCGGCTGACGTGGGACAACGCGGCGTTGATCAGTCCGTTGACGGCCCAGCGGATGGGACTGGAGAACGGGGACGTCGTGGAACTGCGTTATCGGGGGCAAACCGTAGACGCGCCGGTGTGGATTTTGCCCGGACAACGCGACGACACCGTGACGGTTCATCTCGGTTATGGTCGCACGAAGGTGGGGCGGGTCGGGTCGGGAGCCGGGTTCAACGCCTTCGCGTTGCGTACGTCGGACGCGCCATGGTTCGGCAGCGGATTGGAAATCCGTAAGACCGGGCGACAGTATCCATTGTCCGTCACCCAACATCATCAGAATATGGCCGGGCGTGATTTGGTGCGGGTGGGGACCGTGGAGGAATTCGTCAAGAATCCCCGGTTCGCGCACAACGAAATCGACCAGCCGTCGCTCTATCCCGGGTACACGTACGACGGGTACAAGTGGGGGATGTCGATCGACCTCACGGCGTGCATTGGCTGCGGCGCGTGCGTGGTGGCCTGCCAGGCGGAGAACAACATTCCCGTTGTCGGCAAAGACCAGGTGGCGCGGGGGCGCGAGATGCATTGGCTGCGCATTGACCGGTATTATCAGGGCGACCGCGAAGAGCCGGACACGTATTTTGAGCCGGTGCCGTGCATGCAGTGCGAGAACGCGCCCTGCGAACTGGTCTGCCCGGTCGGCGCGACGACGCATACCGATGACGGGCTCAACGCAATGATTTACAACCGCTGCGTCGGCACGCGTTATTGCTCGAACAATTGCCCCTACAAAGTCCGGCGGTTCAACTTCCTGCAGTTCTCCGACGTGAAGACGCCGAGCCGGAGGTTGCAGTACAACCCGAACGTCACGGTGCGCAATCGCGGGGTCATGGAGAAGTGCACCTACTGTGTCCAACGCATTCAGACGGCGAAGATCACCGCGGAACTTCACGATCGCCCGGTGCGGGACGGCGAGATCGTCCCGGCGTGCGCGCAGGCGTGTCCGACCCAGGCCATCGTCTTCGGCGACATCAACGACGAAGCCAGCCGGGTCCGCGCCCTAAAAGAGCAACCGCACAACTATGGGCTGTTGGTCGAACTGAACACCCGGCCGCGGACCACGTACCTGGCGCGGATTCGGAATCCGAACCCCGAACTGGAAAAGGCGGGCTGAGAGAGCCGACCCGATGAGCGACGAGCGAAAACATCCGAGCAGCGAAAGGCTGGAGGCGCCGACACCGGTCGTCGCGCCGGGTTACACGTATTCATCGGTAACGGAAAAGATCAGTGCGATCGTGCTGAGTCGGCGCACGCCGCTGTTCTGGTGGATCGCTTTTGCCACGGCGTTCTCGTTCTTTCTCCTGTTGCAGGTGGCCATCGCCTACTTGCTCTACAAAGGCGTCGGCATTTGGGGCATCAACATTCCGGTCGCGTGGGGCTTTGCGATCGTCAATTTCGTCTGGTGGATCGGGATTGGCCACGCCGGCACGCTTATCTCGGCGTTCTTGCTCCTGATGCGGCAGGAGTGGCGGACGTCGATCAACCGGTTCGCGGAGGCGATGACGTTGTTCGCGGTCGCCTGTGCCGGCATGTTCCCGTTGCTGCATTTGGGACGGCCGTGGGTGTTCTACTGGCTGTTTCCGTATCCCGACACGATGCGGTTGTGGCCACAGTGGCGCAGTCCGTTGGTGTGGGATGTGTTTGCCGTCTCGACGTACGCGACGGTCTCGTTCTTGTTCTGGTACGTCGGTCTGATTCCCGATCTCGGCAGCATGCGCGACCGGGCGCGGAAGCGGTTCGTGCGGGCGTTCTACGGTTTTCTGGCGATGGGTTGGCGCGGCGCGGCCCGGCACTGGCACCGGTACAAGATCGCTTATCTGCTGCTGGCCGGCCTGGCGACGCCGCTGGTGGTGTCGGTGCACTCGGTGGTGAGCTTCGATTTCACCATTGCCATCGTGCCGGGGTGGCACAGCACCATTTTCCCGCCGTATTTCGTCGCCGGGGCGATCTTTTCCGGGTTTGCGATGGTGATGAGTCTGGCGATCCCGATCCGGAAGATTTACGGGGTGGAAGATTTCATCACGATGCGTCACCTGGACAACATGGCGAAGATCCTGTTGGTGACCGGGCTGATGGTGGGCTACGGCTATTTGATGGAGATTTTCACCTCGTGGTACAGCGGGAGCGAGTTCGAGCAATTCATGAGCTACAACCGGACGTTCGGGCCATACGCTCCCGTGTTCTGGTGCGTGATCGCCTGCAACGTACTCTCGCCGCAATTTTTCTGGTTCAAGAGAATGCGCCGGAGCATCCCGGTGCTGTTCGCGGTGTCGATCGTGGTCAACATCGGCATGTGGCTGGAGCGATTCATGATTGTGGTGGTGAGTCTCCACCGCGACTACATGCCGTCGGCTTGGGGCATGTACTATCCGACGTTTTGGGATATCGCGACGTTGTTGGGGTCGGTCGGCCTGTTTCTGACGCTGATGTTTCTGTTCATCCGGGTGTTGCCGATGATCTCGATAACGGAAATGCGCGAGTTGGTTGGCGAAAAGGAAGAAGCGGCGGCGGAAACCCCGGCCGGAGGCGGGCAATGAAAGCGAAACCGAGACCACCGCTCTACGGGTTGATGGCTGAGTTTCAGGGGCCGGAGGGTTTGCTGGAGGCGACGAAGCACGCACACGCTGCGGGGTACCGGCGGATGGAAGCGTACTCGCCGTTCCCCGTTGACGGGCTGGCGGAGGCGATGGAGTTTCGGCGGAGCCGGGTGCCGCTGGTGACGTTGATCGGTGGAATCATCGGTGGTTGCGGCGGGTTCTTCATGGAATGGTTCTCCGCCACCATTCATTATCCGATCAACGTCGGGGGCCGGCCACTGAACAGTTGGCCGTCGTTCATTCCCGTGACGTTCGAGTTGACGATCTTATGCGCGGCCATCGCGGCGGTCCTGGGCATGTTGGCCCTGAACGGGCTGCCGATGCCGTATCACCCGCTGTTCAACGTGGATCGGTTCGATCAGGCCAGCCGGGACCGGTTCTTCCTCTGCATCGAGGCGCGCGACCGCAAATTCGACCGCGAAACTACGAGACGGTTTTTGGAGGGTCTTCAGCCGCTGGGAGTCTATGAAGTCGATCATTAACATCGTGGCCATCTGCGGCGCGCTGGCCGTGGCCGGCTGCGACATGCAGGACATGTACGAGCAGCCGAAATACGAGCCGCTGCAGAAGAGCGATTTCTTCGGCGACGACCGGTCGGCGCGGCCCCTCGTGGCGGACACGGTCCCGCGTAGCGAACTGCGGACGAACACGGCGTTCTACACCGGCAAAATCGGCACGAATCTCGTCACCGAGTTGCCGGTCCCGCTCACCAAGGAATTGTTGCTGCGCGGCCAGGAGCGCTTCGACATTTTTTGCAGCCCGTGCCACGACCGCACCGGCAGCGGGAACGGAATGATCGTTCAGCGCGGGCTCCGACCTCCGCCGTCGTATCACATCGACCGGTTGCGACAGGCGCCCATCGGACATTTTTTTGACGTGATGTCGA
>Ga0335081_10007720_pt1 | contig 17209 bp, 14 predicted proteins | sample Lox_Sample_35_FD_206713 | JGI IMG/M metagenome (GOLD analysis project Ga0335081, IMG submission 206713) | Soil microbial communities from Loxahatchee National Wildlife Refuge, Florida, United States - Lox_Sample_3.5 | ecosystem: Environmental > Terrestrial > Soil > Wetlands | place: USA... | reverse complement strand
GTCGGGGCCGGGGTCTTTCACACCGGTGGAGATGTTATGGATGATGAATCCTAAGTCGTGTGGATTGGGGACGAGACTTATGTCGAAATAAGCGCCGTAGGAATCGAATCCGCTAACTGCGGTCAGCCCGTCGTTGAAGTCGCCGGTGTACTCGGCGGTGTCATTAAAGGCATAGACCGTCCAGTTATTGTAGTTACCGTCGGGCCGGTAATAGTGGATGCGCGCGTAGCCGGGCAGCAGAGCCGATGGATTGTTCACATCGACGAGGCTCTTGTAGAGCTTGGCGATGCCGGTATATCCCCAGTATTCGAATCCTTCGGTGGATGGGTCGACAAACTCGTTGGGGCCGGGGTCTTTCTGATCGCCGCCGGGCGCGGAAGGATTGTGAAGGATGAGGCCGAGATTCTGCGAGCTCGAAGTCACCCCGACGTCGAAGTAAGCGCCGTAGGAGTCGTAGTTTGTCGGGCCAACCAGGCCGCTGTTGTAATCACCCGGATACTCCGTGGTATCGAAGAAAGCATAAACCGTCCAGCCATTGTAATTCCCATCGGTGCGGTGATAGTGAACGCGCACGTAGCCGGGCAAGATGGCCGTCGGATTGTTGAGATCGATGGCCGTGTTATACAGCTTGCCGATTCCGGAGTAAGCCCAATATTCGACGCCCTGCGTCGCCGGATCGACGAATTCGTTGGGGCCTGGATCCTTCTGGTCGCCGCCGGGCGCGGTGGGATTGTGGATGATGAGGCCCACCTCCTGCGCACCGGTCGTGATCCCTACGTCGAAGTAGGTGCCGTAACTGTCGGTTCCGGTGACCTGAACCGGGCCGCCGGAGTAATTGCCCGTATCCTCGGTCGTGTTATCGAAGGCGTAGACGGTCCACCCGGAGTAATTGCCGTCGGGCCGATGGTAGTGGATGCGAATATCTCCCGAGGGGATCGGGGGATCGGACTGCGCGAAGGCGGCCGCGGAGGCGGCGAAGCCGGAAAGAAATGTGAAGATGGCCAAGATGATCGCGGAAGACAGGCGGGCACGGCGGCGCAGGTATTCCATGTTGAGCTCTCCTCGAAAGTGGTAGATCCGGTTCAGGCGCCTGCTCCATGGTCAGGCGCTCATTTTTTGCGAATGCCTACAGCGGCGAACATCTTAGTCAGGCGAAATCCGGCGTGTCAAGATGTACATCGAGTTTTCGCATGAAGATGCGGTGAAAGGATAGGGTCAATCAAGAATTGCGAAGATAAATTTCGATGCGATTGTGGTCCAGGTGGCCCGCAGCCTTCGTCGGGGGCTAAAGCCCCAGGATCTCTTATGAGCAATTTACGTACGGGCTAAAGCCCGTACCCTTCGCACGGGCCCATGCCCTTGGCGGCGCCCCGCCATGGGCACTCAGCCCTTGGCTGCTGTTCGCGGCTCGATCGGCTCCACGCGCACTTTGCTGATACGGCGGCCGTCCATTTCGACGACGGTCAGGCGCCGGCCCTCGAAGTCGACATGCTCGCCGCCTTTGGGAATGCGGCCGAGGCGCATGAGCAGAAAGCCGGCAAGGGTCTCTACGCCGCCTTCGCGGGGCAGCTTCCACTGCGTCTGCATCTCCAGGTCGCGCAGGTTCACGCCACCCTCGAGCAGCAGCGCGCCGGAGCCGGTGGTGAGCAGAAGCCGCGCCGGGTCGTCGAACTCGTCTTCGAGCTCGCCGGTCAACTGCTCAATCGCGTCTTCGGCGGTGACCAGGCCCACGGTCGAGCCGTATTCGTCGACGACCATCGCCATGTGCCGCCGCCGCTGCTGGAACTCGCGGATAAGGTCGAGAACCGTTTTCGTCTCGGGCACGACGAGGATGTCATGCATGATCTGGTGCAGACGGAGATCGACGAACGGTCCGGGGCGCGGGCGCCACGCCGCATCGCGCATTTCCGCATCCTGACCTGCGCCGCCGCCGCGCTCGGCGCCGGCTGGAGCGCCGCCCGGTATTTTGCGCTGATAGAACATCAGCCGCGACAGGTCTTTGGAGTAGATGACGCCGACGATGTGCTCCGGGCCACGCGCTTCGTCATAGACCGGCACGCGGGAGTGCAGCCGTTCAATCACCTGAGCGCTGGCTTCTTCAATGGGCATGTTGGAGGGCAGCGAGAAGATCTGCTGGCGCGGCGTCATGATCTCGCGGATGGGCACGTCGTCGAGCTCCACGGCGCGGTGGATGAGCTGCTCCTCGAACTCGGGCAGCACGCCCATGCGCCGCGCTGCGGTGGCGATGAACTTGAGCTCCTCGGGTGAATGCAGCTGGGCGCGGTCGGTCATGGCGATATCGAAGCCGCGAAGCAGCAGCGCAGCCGAGCCCTTGAGCAGGCGCAGAGCGGGCCGGGCCAGGGCCATGAAGAGCAGCATGGGCGGAGCGACGGCAAGGGCGAGCGCCTCGGCGCGGCGCAGGGCCAGCGACTTGGGCACCAACTCCCCCACCACCACCTCGAAGTAGGTAATGGCGGCAAATCCCAGAGCCACGGCGGCAATGCCAATCACATGGGAGAGCATGGCGGCATGAGGCAGGTGCCCGAGCCAGCCCAGCACAATGGCGGCGGCGAGCGGCTCGCCAATCCAGCCCAGGGCGAGCGAGCAGAGCGTGACGCCAAGTTGAACGGCAGGTAAAAAGTCGTCGAGCTCCTGCTGCAGGCGGCGAACGGCGCGTGCCCCCGGAACCGCGGCAGCCAGCATCTGCTCGATTCGGGTGTCGCGGATGGAGACCAGGGCAAACTCGGCGGCCACAAAGAAGGCATTGGCCAGCACGAGCAGGCCGACGGCGACAAGATTCACCAGCGAGAGGCCCTGCATCTGGCTGTGAGGATAGCATTTGCGGCGTTCTGGACGAGTTGCCGGCACGAAGAGACTGGGCTGCGAACGGGCGTCATTCCACCCATTCGCGCGTCTTGCGACGCACGAAAGGATGGGGCACGGAGGGTTGCTTCACAGGGGATGGAACCAATTCCAGCACGGGTGCGTAAGCCGATATAGCGGGTGACGGCAAACGGCCGTCTCCGTCTGAATCCTGGGGCATTGCTTCGCTCCCTTTTTTTCCTGACCAGTTGAGGGCCGCGGCTCTCATTGCGACACTTTTCCAACAACTGTGGTCATAGCCTTGGGAGGTTGTTCGTGGCTCCTTCGCGAAAGAGCAAGCGGTTCTGGCTGTGGCTTGGGCTGGGGGTGGTCGCCATTGTTGCGATTGCCGGAGTCGCATTGGCCCGGCTGGCGACGCGCGACCCCATCGACCCCAATCGCATGGCCAAAGTCACGCGCGGGGACGTGATCCGCTCGGTGGTGGCGACGGGCCAGATTGAGCCGATCACCAAGGTCGAAGTGAAATCGAAGGCCTCGGGAATTGTGGAGAAGCTCTTTGTCGACATCAACTACAAGGTGACGAAGGGCCAGCCGCTGGCGGAACTCGACCAGCAGGAGATTCTCGACCAGGTTGAGGCGCAGAAGGCGCAACTGGCCGCGGCGCAGGCCAACGTTTCGACGTGCGTTGCCAACATCGCACAGGACAAGGTGAACGCCGCCGCGCCCGATCTGGCGATGTACAAGGCCACCCTGGAGCGCAACGAGGAGATGCAGAAAGAAGGCGTAGTGAGCCGGCAGGCGCTCGACGACGCCAATCGCGATTACCTGGCCGCGCTGACCAAGCGCGATGCCGCCAAGGCGCAGGTCGGAGTGGACACGGCCAAGCTGGAGCAGGCGCGGGCGCAGGTGCAGCAAAGCCAGGCCAGCCTGAAGCAGCTCGAGGAACAGCTCAGCTACACCACGATTGTTGCTCCCATGGACGGCGTGATTCTGTCGCGCGATGTGGAGATCGGCGACGCCGTCAGCTCCATCCTGGTGCTGGGTTCGACGGCCACCCTGGTCATGACCGAAGGCGATGTCAATCAGGTCTATGTGCAAGGCAAAGTGGACGAGGCCGACATCGCGCACGTCTACCTGGGTCAGCCGGCGCGTATCAAGGTGGAGAGCTTTCGCGACCGTGTCTTTCAGGGCAAGGTGACCAAGATCGCGCCGATGGGAGTGGAGAAGGATAACGTCACCACCTTCGAAGTGCGCGTCTCGATTGACAATCCCGGCGGCGAGCTGAAGGCCAACATGACCGCCAACGCCGAGATTCTGCTCGACGAGCACAAGAACGTGCTGGCCGTGCCGGAAAATGCCGTCGCCTATGACACGCAGAAGAATGCAAGCGTGTTTGTGCCGGATAAGAGCAAGAAGGACGGGCAGCGCAAGGTCGCCGTGACGGTCGGTTTGTCGGACGGATCGAAGACCGAGATCGACAGCGGATTGAAAGAGGGCGATACGGTTGTGTTGCAGCAGTGATGCAGGGAAAAGGGAACGAGGGGACAAGAGACAATTCGGCGGGCCAGGGCGGAATCGCAAAAGAGAATGCGAAAGAGATCACTTGACGGCGGATCGAACGAAGTCTTGCCATGTGCGCTTGTTCCCTTGGTCTCCTGGTCCCTCGTTCCCTGGTCTGTTCACTTCTGGCCAATGGTGTTCGGAAGCGGACACAACCGGCCTCGCGAGACGAAATATGTCGGGATCATCCGGCAGAAATGAATAGACTTTGGGAGTTTCTGACTTTGGCAATCGGGATGCAATCTTGTGGCAACGTTTGAAGTCTTCCTATTTCAGAGCCCCTGGCCAGGAGTGTGTTCAAGGGCTACTGTGAACGAACTGTGAACTGCTTTTGAAACGAGGAACACCATGAAGCTTGTTTGCATTGCAGCGGCAGCGATGGCGATGGCGGCGATTCCGGTGCTGGCCAGCGAGGCCACCTTCGAGCGCACGCTTTCAGTCAACGGAAAGGTCGAGCTCACGGTGAACACGGGCTCGGGCAACATTCACATCACCAGGGGTTCGAGCAGCCAGGTTCACATCGTGGGCCGGGTGCGGTCGGACTGGGGCGCAGGCGAGGAACGGGTTCGCGAGATCGCGAACAACCCACCGATTGAGCAGACGGGAAACATCATTCGCATCGGCGGGCACCACGAGGGCTACAACCACGTGAGCATCGCCTACGAAATTCAGGCGCCGGAAGACGCCTTTCTCGATGCCGGTTCCGGCTCGGGCGACATAACGGACGAAGGCGTGGGCGAGAACGCCAAGATCTCCACGGGCTCAGGCAATATTCATGCGTCCGGCCTGCGCGGCGGCTTTAGCGTGGGCACCGGATCGGGGGATATCCAGGCCGAGCAGTCGGGCGACGGCGACGTGAAGGCGCAAACCGGCTCCGGCACGATTGAGCTGAAGGGCGTGCATGGCGGTCTGCGGGCCGGCACCGGCTCCGGGGACATCAAGGTGAGCGGAGCGCCGTCCGCGGACTGGAAGCTCGAAACCGGTTCCGGAAGCATCGAGATGTGGCCGGGAGACGCGGGCTTTACGCTGGATGCCTCGACCGGGTCGGGCTCGGTGCATACCGACCAGGAGATGACCGTGCAGGGCTCGTTCGACAAGCATCACATCACCGGAAAAGTGCACGGCGGCGGGCCGATGGTGCGCGTGGAAACCGGCTCGGGCGATATCCACATTCACTAATAAGTTGACGCGCGGGGGCGTGGATTTTGGGGCAGGTGCAGAACGGCGTTAACCGGAATGCCTGTTCCCGCGTCTTTAGTTCAGGTTTGTTCCTCAGGCGAGGCCCGGGGTGGCTCCATGGGTGGGCCTCGCCTGTCTTTTTACCCTCTCTCTTACATTCCAGGTTCAACCCTTATACCATCCCTTTCGCAAATCCGTATAGAGCTATTTGTCGTCAGGAATTGAACGCCGAGATGTGCCTGTCGCGTCTGGTGCTCCGTAGCGATTACCGGCTCACGATCGACACGCGAAAGAACGGCTTGTCCTTTTCCGCCGGATCCATGGTGAACTCCTGCGCAGTTTTCGCCGGATCGTAGTCGCGCCACAGCCACATCATCTCCTCGGGAAATTCCGCGGCTCCCTGCCCCGAGTTGTGCGTGCCTTTGCCGAAGCTGAAGTGGAAATCGTACTCCTTCATCTTGAGCGCGTTGGCCATGCGGATGTTGGCCATCGGCCAGTCGCCGTAGTTGGGATTTTCGAGGTCGTTCGATCCATCCTGCAGCCAGACGCGAAGGTTGCGATGCGGCTCGCGGAGGATCTTGTCGGGATAGTCCTGGCCGCCGTCGGGATTGGCCGGATTCTCCTTCCATTGAATGCCGGCGAAGCTGCCGATCCAACTGATCACGCGGCTGAATTCGTCGGGCAATTGCCAGGCCGCATTGAAGCTGCAGATGCCGCCGGAGGAGAGCCCGGTGATGGCATGGCTGTAGGCGTCCTTGCGCAGGTTGAATTTGGCGCCGACCTCGGCAAGAACCTCATCGCGCAGAAAGCGCGCGTAACGGTCGCTCACGGTGTCGTAGAGCGTGCTGCGCATCGAGTCCTTGAGCGTGCGCTTCCACTTGTCGCCGTAGGCTTTGACGAAGTTGTAGGTCGGCGTGCCGGGAGAGCCCTCGATGTCGCCGGGATTGATGAAGACGCAGATCATCACCGGAATTTTCTTCTGCGCGATGAGATTGTCGACGACGTTGAGCACGGGGTTGTTGCCGTTGCGATCGATGTACCCGCCGCCGTCCTGAAAGACCATGAGCGCGGTTGGCGTTTTGGCGTCGTATTGCGCAGGCACGTAGATCCAGTACTCGCTCTTCATGCCGTCATAGAGCTTGCTGGTGTGGATCAGCTTTTCCGAAAGCGTGCCGGAGGGAACGCCGGGCGGCAGATACGAGAGCGGACCGAAGGCCGGCACGTTGAGATCGCCTCCGAAGTTTGCTCCGCCGATCATGTAGTGATACTGGTGCAGGCGGCCGACGGGCTCGATCTGCGCCGTGGCATACCAGAGGCCGGCGCCGGCGATTGGCTGCATGGCGGTTCCGGCCGCGTCGTCGATGATCAGCGATGGCGCGCTCGAGGCTTCGACGGCGAAAAAGAAGTCGGGACCGTGGCCGGCCCAGGCAGTGCCGTCCTTGAGCTTGGCCGCATCGAAGCTCGCTTCGATAGCGGACTGAAGTCGCGGGCTGCGCGTTTGGGCGAGCGCGATGAGTTGCGGCGCGGAGAGCTTTTCGGCGGCTTGCACAATGGCAGCCGCACCCTGCGCGGCGAGGGCAAGAGCGGTACCGGCCATCAGCAGTTTCCTCATGCGGGAATGGTACATGAGCGGATCGAAGCTCAAAGTTATGCCAGGCCCACGACCCCTGTCCGTCCGGCTCCGGAAGAAGCTTTCAAGAAATGTTGCATGAGGTCGGGCCGCTTTCGATGGGTCAAACCGAAACTACTTTTTTCAGAGAATAGAGTGCAGGGGACTGTCTTCCGCTAGCCTCGCAGTCCCCTACACTAAATACATGCTTCGCATCTTCCGCCCCATCCCCGTCGACTCGCTCAAGCTGCTGGTCTTCGACCTCGACGGCACGCTGATCGACTCGGCCCAGGACCTGTGCAACAGCGTGAATGCCATGCTCGCGCACTGCGGCCTTCTGCCGCTCGAGGACAAGCAGATCGCCGGCTACATCGGCGACGGCGTGCTGATGCTGGTGAAGCGCGCGCTGGCCGCGGAGAACGGCCTCGACGCCGATGAGAAGCTGCTCAACCAGGCCTACGAGTTCTTCCTGAACTACTATCGTGAGCACAAGCTCGATTTCACCTATGCCTATGCGGGGGTCATCGAGGCGCTGACGGCCATCGGCTCCGGGCCTCATGGGCGCGCGCGCGCCATGGCGGTGCTGACCAACAAGCCGGTGCGTCCGGCGCGGGCGATCTGCGAAGCTTTGGGGCTGGCGCCGTATTTCATGAGCATTTATGGCGGCAACAGCTTTGCGACCAAGAAGCCCGACCCGCAGGGCATGCTCGCGTTAATGGCTGAGGCGAATGCAAAGCCCGAGGAGACCGTGCTGATCGGCGACAGCCAGGTCGACGTGCAGACGGCGCGCAACGCCGGCGCATGGTCGATCGGCTGCACCTTCGGGCTGGCGCCGCTGACGCTTGAAACGATGCAGCCGGACATCCTGGTGGACTCGCCAAGAGACTGGACGGAGGTATTCTCGCCGGAGCAAATCGATGCAATGCAGTGAGAAGCGCGAGCCGGACGAGGGACTGGGGGCGCGCTGAGCGCCATTCGTCCACCTCCCGCCCCTGCAGAGCCTGGACGGGGCACCCCGGTTTGTTCAGTGGATTGGGTCAGCCAACTGGGTTGTTTTCTTCCTAACCACGACAATTTCAGGGCGTTGGAACGTCAATCTGTTCTCGACCCGAATCGTGGGCAGCGTCACTCCCGTCGACGCGTCGTAGACGATCTTGAAGTTTGGATCCGACCCATATGCGGTGAACGACACGTCATAGTCCCCATCCGCGGCGAATTCCGGGATCGTAATTTTGACAAAAAAGACGATCGCCTCGTCCAGCTCTGTACCGGCCATGGGACCCTTGAAACTGCGCTCGAATCCAAACTGGTCGGCGCGGAGCGGCGTTTGGGTCGACAGTGTCGCGTTCATCGACTGGAATACCCCGTCAGTTCCGCTTCCGGGCTTGAAGCTAACCTGGAAATGAAGCACGTCGCCGGGATGAACCACCACCGTTTTCGACTCCTGCGCAGAGAATGCCGAAGAGCACAGGGCGAGCAGAAGAAGAGTGAGTTTGGTGCGGCCTTTCACGTTGATCCCTCCGTGCCGGAGAGGATAGCACCTATTCGGCGGCAAAAATCGGGCTCTGTATCCCCGGTCCCCCGCCGCGACGGACGAGGGACCGGGGGTAACCCTCAACGGGACGCGATCCTTCTCTTGAGATCGAGGCCACCCGCCAAAAACGGCAGAAATCCGGGAACCTGGAGGCGAGTTCGCGCGTAAGCTGATTCAAGAGAGGCGCCTCTCATGATCCAGCGAAGGGTCTTCCCCATCCTGCTGGCTGCCGCCATGGCGGTAGCCGCCGCGCCCGCGCGCGCCGACAACGACGCGGTTCACTTCGGCTCCGATATCAATGTGCCGGCCGATATGACGGTGCATGACGCCGTCTGCTTTTTTTGCAGCGTTAATGTGGAGGGCAAGGTCAACGGCGACGTGGTCGTGTTTTTCGGGCACGTGCATATCGCCGGCGCCGCGAACCACGACGTGGTCAACTTTTTCGGCGGCGTTCGCGCCGACGACGGAGCCACGGTGGGGCAGGATCTGGTGAGCTTCTTCGGCGGGGTGCGGCTGGGCGAGAACGTCTCAGTGGGACACGACATGGTAGTGCTGCTCGGCGGCGCCCATGTGGCCAACTCGGCCATCGTGGGCCACGACACGGTTGTGCAGCCGGGCTGGGTCATCGACTTTCCGCTCATTCTGCTCATCGTGCTGTTCATTGTGGCGATGTACGAATTGCGAGCCCATCGCCGACGGCAGTTCCTGAGGCAGTTTCCCTTCCCCCCTCCCCATCTCTAGAAAGGCTCTGAAGACGGGAAAAGCCACTCAGCTCCAACGGAAGCACGCCTGACAGCCAGCTCTTCGCGGGCTGAGAGCCCGTACTCTCCCTGCCGAAATGACAATCCCGTGACAATCTTCTGCGGGTCGATCCGTTATGATCTCAGTCATCTGAGCGGTTCCACAGTTCTGAGCCCATTTCCTAACGCTCTTCAAGGTGGCTCTTTCTTGAGGAAAGAGCCACTCGATTTATGGGGTCCGACGGACATCTATCTTGAAACCGCTCGAACGGGGAGGTCCCGATGCGCAAGTTGAGTCTGATCTTGATGCTGTGCGCCGCGGCGAGCATGGCCGCCGCGCAGGCATCGAGCATTTACGACTTCACGATGAAGTCGATCGACGGGCAGCAGGTAAGCCTGGGCAGTTTCAAGGGCAAGGTGGTGCTGCTGGTCAATGTGGCCAGCAAATGCGGATTCACGCCGCAGTATTCGGCGCTGGAATCGGTCTACGAGAAGTACAAGGACCGCGGGCTGGTGATCGTGGGCGTGCCGGCGAACAACTTCGCCCAGCAGGAGCCGGGCACCGACGCGGAGATCAAGCAGTTCTGCACCAACAAGTACAACGTGACCTTCCCCGTTATGTCGAAGGTGTCGGTACTGGGTGACGACAAGACTCCGCTCTACGTTTTCCTCACCGGCAAGTCGACCGATCCGAAGTTCGCCGGAGACATCAAGTGGAACTTTACGAAGTTCCTCTTCGATCGCAACGGCAATCCGATCGACCGCTTTGAGCCGCCGGTGAAGCCCGACGCGCCGGAAGTGATCTCGGCGATCGAGGGCGCGCTGGGGAGTTAGCAGGTCAGCAAGTCAGCAGGTCAGCAAGTTCCGGAGCGGTGTCGCGACGGAGCTACGCAGATTCCGCGAATCCACGACCGGATGTCTTGTAACAGGGCACGACTTTCAGTCGTGTCTCCATGGGCCTGCGGACCACCCAAGTGGGTGAAAACGTTGGGTGCCCCCGGTCCGTGTTTTCGGACCGGGGAGACAATCCCGTGCCCCATCCTTTCGCCTCCGCCGCGGCGGATTGGCGAAAGGGTGGGATTCGAGACGTGCGCGTTTTCGACCATGCCGCAAAGGCACATAATGGCGGGGCTCCGGTCCCTAAGGGGCGTTTCACTCCTGCCCCAGACCACCCATAGGCCAAGATCCAGATGGAACAGTGGCGTCCGTGCAGCCCACCCTTCTCGCGAAGGACGCGAGAAGGATGGGGCACGGGCAACTCATCCGTTGACGTCGCGGACGACGCGATCTGTGATTTCCTGAAGTGTCACCGTCTGGACCAAGCTCGGCGGCCCATAGGTCTGAACTTCGATATGGCCGTCAGCGAAAAATTCAATTTCGTGGTAAGTGCTCGGGCTAACGACACATACCATAACGGCATCGCGGACGGACTTCAGGTCGTAGTGGATTCCGCCGTGTTCTAACCGAGAGATGAATTCAAGCAGCTGTTCGAGGCTGTTCACCGGGACCTGCCGACTTAGTGCTAGCTACATCGCCTTTAGCAGCTTCACCAGCCGCGCGAACCCTTCCTCACGCGCCGTCTTATTCGCAGGATTGGTATTGCCGGGATCTTCGCCGGCGCGCATGAAACCGTGGCCCGCGCCGTCGTACGTCACGGGTTCGTACTTCTTGCCTGCGGCCTGCATGGCTTTGGTGGTGTCGGGAACCGTGGCGCCGATGCGCGAGTCGTTGCCGGCGTAGAAACCGTAAACGGGCGCAGTGATTGTGGTGACATCGGCCGGGCCCGGTCCATAAAACACGAAGGCCGCAGACAGATCGTGCCGATGCGTCGCAAAGGAAAACGATTTGCCGCCACCCCAGCAGAAGCCCGTCACCGCGAGCTTGCCGTTGCTCGCCGGCAGATGCTTGCCGTAGTCGGCCGCGGCGTCGAGGTCTGCCATGACGCCCGCAGGATCGAGCGCGGAGACGCCTTTCACCGCCGCATCCTGATCGGGAAACTCGCTCGAGCCTCCTCCTTTCGGCCCGAAACCCGAGAGCAGGTCGGGCGCGACGACGATGAAACCCTTGGCGGCGATCTCGTCGGCCATCTCCTTGGCCCAATCGGTGAGGCCGAAGATCTCGTGGATGAGAACCACCACGGGCGCCTTGGAGCCGACTTCCGGATACACGACGAACGCGTCGACGGTGCGGCTGCCATGCTTGAGATGAACATACTCGTGATGGCGCGGCGAAGCGTCGAGGCGCGCCTTGGCCCAATCCTGCGCGGGTGAGGGCGTGGCAGCCAGGGGAACAAGAAGTGCAGCAGCGAACAGAAGAGCTTGGGAAGCAGCAGCTTTCATGCCGATGAGTGTAGTGGCGTGTGCACGGAGTGGCAAGAAGATTTCCATCCGGAAACATAAGGCACGTAATTCCACCCTTTCGTCCGCCTTGCAGCGTACGAAACGATGGGGCACGTAGGGTTTGCTGAACTCGATCGCGGCCACCTCCTTTCGCCAACACCGGGCGAGTACGAAGATTTCGGCGCGGGACGGTTCCAGATGGGGTGAATCCGCGCCGCAAAAGCGCTAGAATACATCCGTATCGTACCGAGCGGTGTGAAGTGCTCCGCCGCCTCCGGGGCTTCCCCAAGGCCATGAAGTCACTGCAGTATTGTCCGCAGGACCACCTTTCAGACGAGGCGTCGCGTCTTGTCCATACTTCCAGATTGTGTGTTCGTTTCTCCAACGCCGGCGCACCGGTGATAGCGGAAACGATTCGAAACACGGAGCAGCTGGTTGCGGAGTCGCAGAAGATGATCGAGCGCAGCGATAGATTACTAAGACAATTGGAATCGCTCGGATGGGGATGTGGGAACAGCCGGGATCGGGCAAGCTTCGATGGAGCAGCCCGCCGATCTGTTGACGGTTAGATGCGAGGCGCAGAGCCGGGCTGGATGCTCTTTCGATCGACCATGCGCGAGACGCTGAATTGCGCGCCGGCAAAGAGGATGAGGCCGGAAACGTAGCCCCAGAAGAGCAGCCCGACGGAGACGTACAGCGGGCCATAAAGCGACTTCAGATCGAGGTGCGGCAAGATCGCCGCATAGGCCGACTTGGCAGCGAGCCACACAATTCCCGTCACGATCGAAGTTCGCAGGACCGGCCGCCAGGGCACCTTGCAATTGGGCAGGATCCAGTAGATGGAAAAGAAGAAGACGATGCAGGCGACGCCGGTGGAGATCGTCAGCCAGAGATAACTGACGGCGCGGTAGGCGAAGTTGTCTTCGTGATGGAAGAAGAGGAACGCCACCAGCTGCTGCTGGCCGGCGTTGACGAAGATGCTGGCCAGGGCGATGGCGAGCATCAGGCCGGCGAGACCGAAGGCGACGACCTGGTTGAGAAGATAGTTGCGGCTCCTGCTCACACCCCAGGCCTGGTTGAGCGCCACTTCCAGCGGCAGAAAGATGCCTGTGCAGGAGACAAGGATCATGACGAGCGAGAGCACTTGCACTCCGTGCCGTGGCACCACGGCCTCAAGGTTGTAGGTCAGGAAGCCTTCCCGCGCGGTCGACGGCAGAAAGTAATCCACCATGTCGCTGATGACGGTGACCATCACCTTGGAGTGAAAGACCGTGCGCGCCAGCGTATAGAGCAGCACGATAAACGGCAGAAAAGAGAGGATGGCGTTGGCCGCGACGCTGAAGGCGAAGGTGTGCACTTCGCTGTCGAGAAGATACTGGGCAAGGGCGGCGCCGTCGCGGCGCCAGCGATACCATTTTGAGGATGCGGCGGGCGTCTTTGAGGCCGCGGCGGCCGAAGCGAGGTCGGCTGCGGCTTCAGGCGGACCGGCGACGGGTTCAGCGGCGCACGAGGGCGGAACGGCGTCGACCGGCGGGGATGCTGTACCGGATTCTGAGATAGACGCCAAGGCGCGTTCTCCTTTTTTCGCAGCGGAACCTCGTCCAGCCGAAGCTGCGACGTAGCTTCGCGATCGAGCTGCAGCGGCCTTTCTGCAGCCATTTTATCGCGCATAACGCGCAGATACCGTTCAGCTTCCCGGCTTAGCCGGCAAACGAGGCCGGCATTACCATTTTCACAGGATGTTCACTTTTTATGTTGCATCCCAACCGGAATCCTGCCATAACTTGAGCACGGTGCGGTTGCGCGCCGAACCTGGTTAGGCTGCAGGCGTTGGATGTCTTGGTTACTCGCCCCGTCGACAACAAAGCCATTGCACTGAGCTGCCGCAGCGCCAGCATTCTGAGCGCCCAGGTGGCCCGTGTCGTCTTTTGGCGCTCTTCGCTTCCCTCGCCTGGCGGCGCCTGAAACGCCGGGCGTGAAGAGACGTGGCAGTGGGGCCCAGCATAGAAGGAGAGAACGCAGTGAAGGAAAAAGGTGTGGTGAAGTGGTTCAACGGAGCAAAGGGCTATGGATTTATCCAGCGCTCGAGCGGTGAAGATGTCTTTGTGCATTTTTCGGCCATCCAGGAGAACGGCTACAAGACCCTCAACGAGGGTGAGTCGGTGGAATTCGAGTGCCAGCAGGGTCCCAAAGGGCTGAACGCAGCCAATGTGACCCGGGTGGTGTAGAGATCTCCTTTCCCCGGTTCAGGGAGAAGATTGCATCGCGGCTTCCCTTCCTTTGCGCATTTGCACTTGCAGATGCGCAAAGGAGGCTGCGCCTGTCGCGAGCGACTTGCCTTTTCTTTCGAATCAAAAATTGGTGTACCGAGCCTTTGCCTGCCCACCCTTCCAACGGACCCGGCGAAAAGGATGGGCACCCGGGGGTTCAATCGCACCACTGGTTGAAGGCGCCGGCCCGGATGGCCGCCGCGAGCGCGTCGATGTCCGTTGCCAGCACGCGATCCTGTTCGAGCCGGGGAACGACGGCCCGCACAGCGTCGTGCGCGCGCTCCACTTCCCTGCTTGACCTGAGCGGGCGGCGAAACTCGATGCCCTGCGCCGCGCACATCAGTTCAATGGCGACGATGCGCTCGGCGTTTTCCACGATCTGGCGCAGCTTCACCGCGCTGTTCATTCCCATGGAGACGTGATCCTCCTTGCCGCCATCGGTGGGAATGTTGCCCGTCGATGCCGGATGAGCGAGGACCTGGGAGTCGTTGATGAGCGCCGCGGCCACGATCTGCGCAATCATGAATCCCGACGAGAGCCCCGGATCGGGCGACAGAAATGCGGGCAGGGCTTCGTTGACGTCGGGATTGAGCAGCCGGTCGATGCGGCGTTCCGTGATTCCGGCGAGATCGGTGACGGCGATCGCCGCGTAATCGAGCGCGTAGGCCAGCGGCGCTCCATGAAAATTCCCCCCCGACAGCACTCCGTGCCCTTGCTCCTTGGACGGGTTTTGTGGAAGAAAGACGAGCGGATTATCGGTCGCCGATCCGGCTTCGGTCTCGAGCACTGAGGCAACGTGCGCCAGCACGCCGCGCACGGCGCCGTGCACCTGCGGCATGCAGCGCAGGCAGTAGGCGTCCTGCACGCGCGAGTCGTGCTCGCGGTGCGACTCGCGAATCTCGGAGCCTTCAAGCAACTCCATCAGATGGGCCGCTGCCCCAATCTGGCCTGCATGCGGACGCGCCTGGTGAATGCGCGGATCGAAAGCAGCCGGCGTCCCTTTGAGCGCTTCGAGCGACATGGCGCCGGCGAGATCGGCGAGCCGGACCAGGCGTTGGGCGCGGACCACAGCAAGCGCGCCCACGGCGTTCATGGCCTGCGTTCCATTGAGCAGCGCAAGGCCTTCCTTGGCGGCCAGTTGCATTGGCTGCAGACCGGCGCGGCGCAGCGCCTCCCTGCCTGCAATGCGCTCGCCGACGTAGAACGCCTCGCCTTCGCCGATGACCACGAGGGCCAGATGGGCCAACGGAGCAAGATCGCCGCTGGCGCCCACCGAGCCTTTTTCGGGAACGACGGGATGCACGCCGGCGTTGACCATGGCGACAAGTAGCTTGAGCAGAGCAGGCCGCACGCCGCTGAATCCCTTGGCCAGCACGTTGGCGCGCAGCAGCAGCATGGCGCGGACCTCGGGCTCGGCAAGCGGCTGGCCCACGCCGCAGGAGTGGCTGCGCACCAGGTTGGTTTGCAACTGCGCGAGCTTGTCGGCAGGAATGCGAACGTCGGAAAGCTTGCCGAAGCCGGTGTTGACGCCATAGACGGTTTCGCCGGCAGCGAGAATCCGCTCAATGAGAGCGCGGCTGGCGGCAACGCGATCGAGCGCGGCCGGCGCAATGGTGACGGGACGGGAGTTGAGCGAAACGGCTTCAATCTCAGCCAGCGTCAGCGGCTGGCCATCGAGAACCACAGGGTCCATGAAGGCGATGGTAGATGGGGGGGCCATGGCAAGAAAAGTCGGCCATCGGTCGGCTCGCTCAAGGGGCTAAGGCCCCGGGTCATTTGGGCCGCGATTATGTACGGGCTGAAGCCCGTACCCTCCCAAACGACGGAGCTCGGCAATTTATAGTGGACCCCATGGAATGGAATCGCAGAGATTTCGCCAAACTGGGCGCGATGGGCGTTGCCGCGCGCTTTGCCCCACAACTGAATGCGCAAGCGACGACGCGGAAGACCGGCTATGCAGTGATCGGCCTGGGCCGCATCGCCAGCCACTTTATGCCCGGCGTGCGTCAGAGCACGAATTCGCAGATCACCGGCCTGGTCAGCGGCCATCGCGACAAAGCCGACCGCATTGCGGCGCAATACGGTGTGCCGCAAGGCTCCATTTACAGCTACGACAACTTCGACGAGATTGCGAACAACAAGGCGATTGACGCGGTGTACGTGGCACTGCCCAACTCGATGCATGCCGAGTACACCGTTCGCGCGGCCAAGGCCGGCAAGCACGTGCTGTGCGAAAAGCCCATGGCGACGAACATCGCCGAGTGCCAGGCGATGATCGCGGCATGCAAAGCGGCGAAGGTCAAGCTCATGATCGCCTATCGCTGTCATTACGAGCCGACCAATCTGCGCGCGATTCAGCTCATCCGCTCCGGCGATATCGGCCAGGTGCAGGCGATCGAAAGCGCCTTCGGCTTCGACATTGCGCCGGGCGAGTGGCGCCTGAGCAAGAAAATGGCCGGCGGAGGGCCGCTCTTCGATGTCGGCATCTATTCGCTGAACGCCTGCCGCTACCTCACCGGAGAAGAGCCCAACCGCATCGCCGCGTTTTCGTCGGTCATCGATCACGACGGCCGATTCAACGAGGTGGAAGAGAACGTGGGCTGGACGATGAAGTTTCCTTCGGGCATCGTCGCCAGTTGCAACACAACATACGGCGCGCCGATGGATGGCTTCTTCCGCGTGCACGGCTCGAAAGGCTGGATCGACGTGAACCCGGCGTTCATCTACGAAGGACTGCACCTGCGCGCGGAGTTCGGAGGAAAGCAGATCGACGAGCCTAACCCGGCGCGCGATCCATCGCAGTTCCAGGCCGAGGCCGAACATTTTTCCCACTGCGTGCAGAACGGGCTCGATCCGCAATCGTCAGGAGAAGAAGGACTGCGCGATCTGGGATACATCACGATGATTTACCGCTCGGCGGGGATTGCGATTTAGTTGTGAATCAATGTCTCTCATCCCACCCTTCCCCGATCGCCTTTGGCGATCGGGGAAGGATGGGGCACCCCCGGCTGCACTCACGGTGACCGGACAGAGAAGCGGCGTGAATGAGATGTCAGACGGATGGCCTAGTGGGTGGAGATTTTGGGCGCTCCTTGCGCTGATGTTCTTGTTCCCGGTCATGCTACATCCATGGTGGCTGCTTGTCCTGTCCCTTG
>Ga0335081_10007718_pt1 | contig 17212 bp, 14 predicted proteins | sample Lox_Sample_35_FD_206713 | JGI IMG/M metagenome (GOLD analysis project Ga0335081, IMG submission 206713) | Soil microbial communities from Loxahatchee National Wildlife Refuge, Florida, United States - Lox_Sample_3.5 | ecosystem: Environmental > Terrestrial > Soil > Wetlands | place: USA... | reverse complement strand
GCGATGTCCCGAGTGACGATTTCACTCTTCGCCGTGGTGACACTAAGAGGTCTGGGCGTCTGTCAGTCGCCCCAGCAGCCGGCAGGGCCGGTTTTCGAAGCGGTTTCTATAAAGCCGAGCTCAGGAAGCTATCCTGGCAGTCCGTTCCACGGGTTCGGGCCTCCCAGAATCTCGGCTTCCCGGATCGAGTTCCGGGACACGGCGCTTGCCGCTCTGATCGGCTGGGCGTATCGGATTACATCTGAAAGAATCGCGGGACCGGGCTGGCTGCGCGATGTGCGCTTCGACGTCGTCGCGACCTTTCCCGAGGGAACCTCAGAGAAGCAGTCGCAGGACATGACGATGTCTATGCTGACTGACCGGTTCCACCTGGTGGCTCACCGCTCGGAGAAGCCAATCGCTGTTTACACCCTTAAGGTCGCTCCAGCCGGCGCCATCCTCAAGGAGTCAGACCCCAAGGATTCCACCAGACCCGGATGTACCACCGGTAGATGTGATGGCTTCAGCTGCCGCAAGATGACGATAGAACAACTGGCGAGGCGCATGTCGATGGCTACCTGGCAGCGAATGTCGGGACTCGACCTGCCCGTAGTAGATTCTACCGGGCTCAAGGGCACGTACGACTTTGACCTGCCGGTTGTTTGGGAAGCCGGTCCCGCGGGCGCGCTGCCGCTACCCGGAGACTGCGTTGCGTCGAGCGGGTCCGTGTTCCGGGCAGTCAGGTCGCTCGGGCTGGTTCTCGAGCAAGGGAAGCAGATGCAGGAAATCATAGTCGTTGATAGCGTCATGAGGAATCCCATCCCCAACTAAGCGAACGGCAGAACCATGACAAGACTCGAAAAGGCAAGCCACATCAGTGTCAGTTGAAAGTACCAAAGCCTTTCTCGCCGGAGACTTGACGAGCGTCCCGAGGGTCCTGCAAGCTCCGCTGATATCCCTGGCTGTCACTGGAACCCCGACCTTGATTATTGCCGACTCCAGGCGCGTCGTCCGTCACGTGTATGTCGGGCAGCTAGGTCGGCAACAGCAGGAAGAGGTTCTTGCCCTGATTCGCCCTGTGTCACATTCCCGCTAGAGACTCCCCGGAAACCGCCGGCAAGCGCCGACGACCTGCTTCGTTTTCCATACGCGTTCATCCGCTGCCGATCCTCATTTGACGACTTTTCAAACTCTATCTCCCCCATTTCCAATAATTTCCACTCCCGCCATTTCAGACTCGATCCCCCCTCCCCGCTACCCTGAAGCCGAGATGTCAGCTATCCCTACTCACTCAACTCAGGCCGTCGCGCCTTCCTTCCGCTTCGACGTTCGTTCCTACGTCATTCGCGGCGAGGATCCCCAACAACTCGCGGCCCTCGCCGAAAACTATTTCGCGCAGTTCCAGCCCCAGGGCCCCGTCGAGCGCCTGCTCGTCCAAACCCTCATCCTTTCCCAGTGGAGCAAGGACCGCTGGACTCGCGTCGAAACCCAGCTCCTCGACGAAGCCCCCGACCTCGCCGCCCTCGTCAAAGACCCGGCCTCCAACCGGCCCCTGCTTCAGGTGGCGCGCCGCATCGCCTTCGAGGACCGGCGGTATTTCCGCGCCCTGGCCGAGCTGCGGCGCCTTCAAAAGCTCCGCGAACCCGCCGAGCCGCCCGCGCAGCCCGAAGAAAACAAGCCGGTTGCGCAAAATTGGGTTTGTTCCGTCAAATCCGATGCGGGCCCTCGTGCCGCCCTTCCCCCGCAGCCCGAGCCGGTCCCCATCCGTTGAGTTTCACCGCTTGCCCGTCCACTCCCAGTACACCGGGCAATCCTTGATCTCGACTCTCTGGAGGTAAAGCTGCGGCAAATTGAGTTTATCCGTCGCGTCGCTTTCGTAGCACGCCGCCACCGTCTGGTAGGCGCCGGCCCGCACCCGCCGATGCACCTCCGCGATCGGCAAAATGTGCAGCAACGCCGCCCGGTCCGCCGGCAGATCCAGGTCGTGCGCGTACGAGAACTCCATCCCGTCCGGTGGCGGGCGCCGCGTCAGGAAGTAGAACAGCTCATCCGCCCAAAGTGTCCCTCCCCGCGGAGTGACCGCATCCACTTGCTCGGCAATCTTCTCGCAGTCCTTCCAGGAGTACGAATCGAAATCGTCGTAGATCGCGCGCCCCAGTCCCAGCGCCAGCACGACGATCAGGATCAGCGCCGGCCGCATCGGGCGCTCCGGATCGCCCACCCGCGAGCCAATCCAGTACAGCCCCACAACCGCCGGGATGGCCGCGAAAGGCGCTACCAGCAGGAAGTAACGTTCAAACGTTGGATGCGCCACCGCCAGTTCCAACGTCAGAGCCAGCCCCAGCCACATCGCCAGGTAGAATTCCGACCGGCGCGCCCGATCCCAGCCGCTCTTCCGCGCCAGGAACCACACGCCCGCCGCCGCCAGCAGCATCAGCGACAGCCCCTGCGCCGAGTCGATCCACCCGGTCAACACCGAGATGTCTTGGCCGGTAGCTCCGTCCCACTTCACGCGGCGGAACATCGCCTGGTATTGAACGATATTGAAGAGCACCTGCCGCGGCCCCAGCGCGTAAAGCCGAACCACGGGCAGAAAAGGCACGGCCGCTCCGGCTACGAACGCCGCCAGCTTGATCCATCGGTTCCCCGCGCGGTTCCGCAACAGGATCCAGACCGCCAGCACGGGCCCGGCCGCCGCCGTCAAAAGAGAGGATGCCGCTGCGGCCCCCGCCATCAGGCCAGGCGCGGCCGTCCAGAGCGCCGATCGGCGCTCGACCGCCACAACCGCCAGGCGGAAGGCCGCCAGCGTCAGAAACAGGCAAAGCCCGTAGGCTTGCCCGATCGTACCGAACAAAACCACCTGCGAGTTCAGCCCCACCGCCGCCGCCGCCGCGATGGCGCCTGCCAGCCGCCAGCGCGCCACCGGAAGCCGCGACAGCACAAACTCGCCCGCCAGAAACGCCGCGCCCGCCACCCACAGCGCCGCCAAAACATGCGTGGCGCGCCATGTTTCGCCGAAAAGCCGCATCCACGCCGCGTTGAGGTACGCGTTCAACGGCGTTTGCGGAAAGCAGAAATCCAGGTACGGCCGCTTCCCCGCGTTGATCAGTTGCGCCGCCAGCAAGTGAAACCCTTCGTCCCAGGCGAAGGCGAGAGTCTGCGAGTAAACCAGCAGCCCGCCAAAGAGAAGCGCCACCGCGCCACACAACCACCGGAGTTGGCCGCGCTCCCGGCGCGTGGCGTCCGGCGCATCGGCCGGCGCGGAGTCACTCATGCTGATTATCTTAGTACGCTGCTCCAGCCCTTCGGTCGCGTGTCTGCCGTAATCGGCAGTCGGCGACTACCACGGCGGAATGCTGATACCTGAGAGCTTCAATATGGGCACGAGATCGCAATGGAAGCGGTACGTTTACGTCGCGCACCCATTCAGCGCCTTCACACTCTCCCGGCGCATTCCCTCGGCCCATCGCAGCAGCGTCGAGTCCGCCCGCACCGGCGCCGCCGGCGCAAGCACGCGCGCCTGCGTGCGGAATTCGTACTTGTCCACCGTGCAGACCGACTTGCGGCCCGCACTGCGGAGCAATCGCCCGTACACGATCAGCCGCATCTTGCAGGTCTCGTCCAGCAATACCGGCCAACTAATGGATAGCTCGACGAAGGCCCCGGCTCTCAACTCGTGGTCGACCACAAACGCCACTCCCCCGCTTCCTACGTTGAGAGTTTGTCCCATCCCCGATTCCACAATGCGATCGTCCTCCAGCAGCTTGTACCGCAGCTCGCGATCCATCGGGAATCGTGCCTTCGCTCGTCGTTCATTGTGCTCTCTGTGCAACATGGGTCGGATCCTCCGAAGATCCACTCTGCAAAACTGCAGGTTGATAACCGAACCAAAGATTGAACAATATCAATTAGATAGGAGCCATATCCTACGCCAATCGTCAATTTCGTGGACATGGTCCCCTGCCCGCCGTGTCAATCCCCTTGACACCGGCACATCGTGGAGATGGTAACGCATTATACCGTATAATCAAGCCATGGATTTGCGTCCCCTACACGACCGCGTCCTTGTCTCCCGGCTGGATGAAGGCGAGCAGAAACGCGGAGGGATCATCATCCCGGATACCGCCAAGGAGAAGCCCCAGCAGGCCGAGGTGCATGCCGTGGGCAACGGCAAGCTGCTCGATACCGGCGAGCGCGTCCCGGTGGAGGTCAAGCCCGGCGACCGCATCCTCTTCGGCAAGTACTCCGGTTCCGAAATCAAGATCGAGGGCAAGGAGTACCTGATCCTGCGCGAAGATGAGATCCTCGGAGTCTTGGAATAGCGTGTGCTAATCTGGAATTCGACACCCCATTCAGGAGTTGTTCCCATGTCATTTCGTATCGTGCTCAGACCGCTTGTGGTCTGTTCTGCCTTCTTTCTGGCCAGCCAGTTGGCGATGGCGCAGGCCAAAGTGGCGGTGATCAATTTGCAGAAAGCCATGTTCGAGACCGCCGAGATCAAGAAGGCCGACGCCGATATGCAGGCCACTCTCAAACCGCGGCAGGACGCGGCGAGAAAACTGAACGACGAGATCAGCAACATCGCCCAGCAGCTGCAAACCAACGCCGGAAAGCTCACGCCGCAAGCCGAATTTGATCTCAACAATCAAGGCAAGCGGAAGCAGACCGAGTTGCAGCGGATCAACGAAGATCTCGACGCCGACGCGCAGCGCATACGCAACGATATCCTTTCCAGAAGCACCCAGAAGATGCAGGATGTCGTCAAGAAGCTCGCCGAAGAGAAAGGCTACGACCTGGTCGTGGACTCCCAGGTGGCCGTCTTCTTCAAGGCGGCCATGGACATCACCGCCGACGCCACCGCCGCCTACGACAAGACGTATCCCTCGCCCGCCGCCGCGCCGCCGCCCAAGAAGTAGAATGGTGTTGGGATACAAATGGCCGGCTTCCTCGATGAATATGGCGCTGGCGATGAACAGCGGGCAAGAAGGATCAAGATCATCGCCGTCTCCGTCGTCGCGCTCGCGGTCCTGAGTGGGATTCTCTATTTCTTGTTCCATAACTATAGCCAGGAGCGGCAAGCCAGGCGCTTCTTCCAGTTGCTGACCGCGCACGATTACCAGGCGGCCTACAACCTGTGGAACCGCACCGAAGACGATCGCCGCGGCTATCCCCTGTCGAAGTTCATGGAGGACTGGGGCCCGCAGGCGATGAATGTCAGCGGCTTCGATATTCTCGACGGCGAGTCCTGTGGCAACAGCGTGATCGTGGATATCGACGCCGGCCTGGCCGGCGACAGGAAGATCTGGGTGAACCGCGAAACGCTCGACCTTAGCTTCCCGCCATACGAGAGAGGCTGCCCGCAGCGGAATCGCATCTACGATTTTGTGCGCAACATGAAATACCGCCTGCACGGCCGCACCTACCAGTAGTTCTTGGAACTTGTGACAAGGAGACAATGGAAAGCATAGCGGCAGGTCTGGAAGGCGTCATCGCCGGCGAGTCCGACATTTGTTACATCGACGGGTACCAGGGCGTCCTCAGCTACTGCGGTTACAATATCCACACCCTGGCGGACAACGCCGTCTTCGAGGAAGTCGTCTTCTTGCTTTGGAACGGCCGGCTGCCCAAAGCGGCCGAGTTCGACCAGTTGAAACGCGAGTTGGTCGCTGTTCGTCCGCTTCCTTCCGCGGTCATCGATTTCCTCCGCGGCGTGCCCCAGGCCAACGCCATGGACGCGCTTCGCACCGCCGTCTCCATGCTGGGCGTACACGATCCCGAAGCTCAGGACATGTCCGCGGAGGCCAACCATCGCAAGGCCGTCCGGTTGATGTCGCAGACCCCCGGCATCGTCACCGCCATTGACCGCCTCCGCAACGGCAAACCCATCGTGGAAGGCGATCCCAGCCTGGGATTCTCCGCCAACTTCCTCTATACCCTCACTGGCCGCCGGCCCGACGACGTGATGGAGCGCGCGTTCGATGTCGCCATGATCCTGCATGCCGACCATGAATTGAACGCTTCCACTTTCGCCGCGCGAGTCACCGCCGCCACGCTCTCCGATATCTACTCTTCCATCACCGCCGGCATCGGCGCGCTGAAAGGCCCGCTGCATGGCGGCGCCAACCAGGACGTCATCCGCCTGCTGCTGGCCTTGGGCGACGAGGATGCAGCCGCCGAATCCGTCAGGAACACGCTCGCCCGCAAGGTAAAGCTCCCCGGCTTCGGCCATCGCGTCTACCGCGCCGAAGACCCCCGCGCCACGCACCTGCGCGTCTTGTCTGAGGAGTTGGGCAAGCGCACCGGTCACGAAAAGCTGCATCGCCTGTCGAAACGCATGGAGGAGACCGTGAAGTCCGTCAAGGGCCTTTTGCCCAATGTGGATTTCTACTCCGCCTCCACGTATTACTCCCTGGGCATCCCGGCCGATCTGTTCACGCCCGTCTTCGCCGTGAGCCGCATGTCGGGATGGACCGCCCACGTGCTCGAGCAGTACCGCAACAACCGCCTGATCCGCCCGCGCGCCGAATACAAAGGCAATCCGGACGGCCAGCCCTGGGTTCCCCTCGCGGAGCGCTAGTGCCGTTCCAACTTCATTCCTGGAAGACTTGGAACGGCCTTATCCGCAGAAAGTTGGAACGGCACTAACCATGGACGAACGCGCCTTCTACACCGATTCGCAGACCACCAAGCCGGCAACGCTGAATTGCCCCTTCTGTCACACGTCTGAAACGTACGTGCTGCAATGGTCGGTGCGCAAGAAAAAGGAACGGATTCCACAAGGCGCCGACGAGCGCGACCGCGCAAAGTTCCAGAAAGCCCAAAGCTACATGGTCCTGATCGACGACAAAGTCGCCTGCAAGAACCTCCGCTGCCGAAAGCGTTTCGACATCTCCGGCGTCAAAACCATGGCGTTCCTCTAGTGTTGTCGGGACGAACCTTCGTCCACCGCGCTGACCCCTCCACGTTCGCCCACATTCTTTTGTGTCTTCACTCCTTGCGTTTCTTCTCGGCGGCCCGGCGCCTCGGCGGTGGAATTCCCACCACCTGCAAGATGTGCTTCGCGCTACACTCGGGGTGGAGAACTTATGGCAGATAACGACCATCCCCACGATGTGCGGCCCCGCACTGCCGTCCTGACCCGGGGCTTCGACCCCAGCCTGTCATTCGGCTCGGCGCGCCCGGCTGTGTTCCGCAGCTCGACCTACGTGTTCCCCAGCCCCGAAGCGGCGGAACATGCGTTCGCCGTCACCACTGGAAAGATCAAGCCGGCCCATGGCGAGCGCGCCGACCTCATCTATTCCCGGTTCTCCCATCCCAACTCCGAGATTCTCGAAGACCAGATCGTTCCCCTGGAAGCCGGCGCCACCGATGCCGCCGTGTTCAACTCCGGCATGGCCGCCATCATGACCGCCTTCTTCGCCGTGCTCCGGCCCGGCGACGCCCTCGTGCACACCACGCCGCTCTACGGCGGCACCACCGGGTTGATCCACTTTCTGCAAGGCTTCGGAGTGCATGCGGTTCCAGTGCGCTCAGGTGACGCAAGGGCCATCGATGCCGCCATCGCCTCTGCAAAGAACTGCCGCGTCGTGCTGGTCGAAACGCCCGCCAACCCAACCCTGATCATGACCGATATCGAGCGCGTGGCCGAGACCGCCGCGAAGCATCCCGACAAACCCGTCGTGATGGTGGACAATACCTTCCTCGGACCCACCTTCCAGCATCCGTTGCTCCTGGGCGCCGACGTGGTGCTGTATTCCGCTACCAAGTACTTGGGCGGTTTCAGCGATATGGTAGCCGGCGTGGCGGTCACCAAGGCCTCCGAAATGATCCAGGCGATCCGCGGCAAGCGCAGCATGTTCGGCAACATCCTGCAGCCCGACGAGTGCTGGACCCTCGATAGCCGCCTGCCCACCGTGTCCCTCCGCATGAACCGCCAGAGCAAGAACGCCCAGCGGTTGGCCGAGGCGCTCCATGGCCACAAGCACCTGAGCCGCGTGATCTATCCGACGCTCTTCACCGACCCCGAGCAGAAGCGCATCTTCGAAAAGCAGTGCGCCTATCCCGGCGGCTTGTTCTCTCTCGAGTTCAAGGGCGGAAAGCCCGCCGCCTTCGATTTCCTGCGTCACCTGCGCATCGCCAAGAGCGCCGTATCGCTGGGCGGCGTGGAAACCCTGACCTGCCATCCGAGAAGCACGACGCACTCCAGCATGACTCCGGAAGAACTAGCCGAATCCGGCGTGACCGACGGCCTGGTCCGCGTCTCCGTCGGCATCGAAGACTGGCGCGACCTGCTAGCCGACTTCGAGCAAGCCCTCGCCGCGCTCGCCTGAAGCCTTGTGGGGCAGGGCTTTCAGCCTGCCGCCGGGCTTGTGCCCGGCGCCGCCTTCCGCCTCCGCTACAATTAAAGATAGTCCCCATTCCCAAGGAATTCCCGTGACAGGCAACGACATCCGACAGCGCTTTCTCGACTTCTTTGCCGCCCGCGGCCACCGCGTGGTGCGCAGCTCCTCGCTGGTTCCGGCGAACGACCCGACTCTGCTGTTCACCAACGCCGGCATGAACCAGTTCAAGGACGTCTTCCTGGGGCTGGACAAGCGCGACTATACGCGCGCCGCGACCTCGCAGAAGTGTGTGCGCGCCGGCGGCAAGCACAACGACCTCGAAAACGTCGGCTACACGCGCCGCCACCTCACCTTCTTCGAGATGCTCGGCAATTTCTCATTCGGCGACTACTTCAAGGCTGACGCCATCGAATTTGCCTGGGATTTGGTCACTAAAGACTATGGCCTGCCGAAGGACAGGCTCTATGTCACTGTTTTCCGTGAGGACGACGAAGCCGAAGAGCTCTGGCAGAGAGTCGCCGGCGTTCCCAAGAGCCGCATCTTCCGGCTCGATGAGAAAGACAATTTTTGGCAAATGGGCGACACCGGCCCATGCGGGCCGTGTTCCGAGATTCACTACGACATGGGGCCGCACGCCGCCCCACCCGGCAAGGAAAGCGTGGCCTTCCCGGGCGATGCCGGCGACCGGTTCGTGGAGATCTGGAACCTGGTGTTCATGCAGTTCGACCGCGACATCTCCGGAAAGTTGGCTCCGCTGCCGCGCCCTTCCATCGATACGGGAATGGGGCTGGATCGGGTTGCCGCCGTTTTGCAGGGCAAACTCTCGGTCTATGAGAACGACCTGATGCGGCCCATCATCCTCAAGGCTGCCGAAGTGTGCAACCTGACTCCCGACGCTGACCCGCGCGTGGATACCGCGTTACGGATCGCCGCGGACCACACGCGCTCCGCCGCCTTCCTGATTCACGACGGCGTCCTGCCTTCCAATGAAGGTCGCGGCTACGTGCTCCGCAAGATCATGCGGCGCGCCATGCGCAACATCCGCATGGTTGGAATGGAGGAGCCGTTCCTCTACAAGCTCACCGGCTTTGTGGCCGAACTGATGCAGCACGCCTATCCGGAGATGATCGAGAGCGTGCAGCGCGTGGCCCGTGTGGTGAAAGACGAAGAGCACCGCTACGCCACCACCTTCCTGCAGGCCGAAAAGGAATTCAACCAGGCGATCCAATCCATTTCGGGGCACACCATACCCGGCGCGGTCTCTTTCAAGCTGTACGACACCTACGGGCTGGCGCTCGACGAGCAGGAGGATATGGCTCGCGAGCACGGTCTTGCCATCGACCGCGAAGCCTTCGAGCGCGAGATGGAGCAGCAGCGCGAGCGCGCCCGCGCCAGTTGGAAAGGCGCCGAGAAGGCCGCCGTTGCCCCGGCCTATCAAAAGCTTCTGGAACTGGGCCGCACGAAGTTTCTCGGATACACCAATCTCGAGGCCACTTCGCGCGTCATCGGCCTGCTGCGCGAGAAGCAGCAGGTGGAAGAGATTCCGGAAGGCGCTCACGGCGAGCTGGTATTCGACCAGACTCCGTTTTATGCCGAAGCCGGCGGCCAGGTGGGCGATCGCGGCGCCCTCTACTCCGCAAGGGGCGAAAACGTCGCCGATGTCGAGAGCGCATTTCCCGGTGTTCCAGGCCTCACCGTCCATCGCATCCTCGCACACGCGCCCATAAGAGTTGGGGACGTGCTGCGCGCCGAAGTGGCTCAGCCGCTGCGCGACGCCACGCGGCGCAACCATACCGCCACCCATCTGCTGCACGCTTCCCTGCGGCAGGTGCTGGGAACGCACGTCAAGCAGGCCGGCAGCGTGGTCGAGCCAGGCCGCCTGCGCTTCGATTTCACCCACTATGCCGCCATGGACCGCGCCGAACTGGAGGAAGTGGAACGGCTCATGAACGAGCAGATTCTACAGAACACGGGGGTGGAAACCAACATTCTGCCCCTCGAACAAGCGATCGCAACCGGCGCCATGGCGCTTTTCGGCGAGAAGTACGGCGAGCAGGTTCGCGTCGTCAGCGTTCCCGGATTCAGCCGCGAGCTGTGCGGCGGCACCCACGTGCGACGCACCGGCGACATCGGCGTCTGCAAAATCGTTTATGAGGGCAGCATTTCGGCGGGTGTGCGCCGCATCGAAGCGATCACCGGCGAAGCCGCCTTGCGGCAATACCAGGAAACGACCAGCGCAGTCCGGCGCATCGCCGACATGGTGCGGGCCTCGGAACCTGAGTTGATCGAGCACGTCGAGAAGTTGCTGGCCGCCAATCAGGCTCTCGAACGGCAGGTGGAGCACCTGAAGAATCGCGAAGCTCAGGCGAAAGCCATGGACCTGGTCAAGAAGGCCAGCCAGACGCCCAGCGGCGTTCGTTTCGTAGTCGAATTCGTTCCCGGAGTGGACCGGCAGCAAATGCGTTGGCTGGTCGATTCGGTACGGAACCAGTGCAAGCCTGCCGCAGTGGTACTCAGCACGTCCACAGCGGAGGGAGGCGTCGAGATCGTCGGCGGAGTTACCAAAGATCTCACCGCCAAGGTGCACATGGGGAAGCTGGTCGGTGAACTGTCCCAGGCCGTCGGGGGCAAAGGCGGCGGCCGGCCCGACATGGCCGAGGGCGGCGGTAAGGAAGCTTCGGCCCTGACCGTCGCCCTGGACCGCGTGCGCGCCGACCTCGAGAAGCGGCTGTGACGGAGTCCTTCGACGCCCTGGTAGTCGGAGCCGGACCCACCGGCCTGGCCTGCGGGATCGAGTTGCAGCAGCGCGGCGTGAAGACGGTCCTGGTGGAGAAGGGGTGTGTGGTCAATTCCATTTACCACTACCCCACCAACATGACTTTCTTCACTACGCCGGAGCTGCTCGAAATCGGCAACATCCCGATGACCAGCCTGAACGAGAAGCCCAACCGCACGGAAGCCTTGAAATACTACCGGCGCGTGGCCGACCACTACAAGCTCAATATCCGCCAGTACGAGCGCGTCGACCGCATCGCCGGCGCCGACAACGCCTTCCAGGTGTTCTCGACGGACCGGCTGGGATGCCCGCACACCTACCGCGTTCGCAAGATCGTGCTCGCCACCGGCTACTACGATGTGCCAAACAGGCTGAACGTTCCCGGCGAAGAGCTCGAGAAGGTGCTGCACTATTACAAGGAGCCGCACCCGTACTACAACCACGACGTGGCCGTGATCGGCGCCAAGAACTCCGCGGCGATTGCGGCCTTGGAGCTATGGTGGACCGGCGCGCGGATCACGCTGATCCATCGCGGCGCGGCTATTTCAGACCGCGTCAAATACTGGATCAAGCCCAACATCGATAACCGAATTAAGAACGGCGAGATCCCCGCGTACTTCAACTCGCGCGTGATGGAGATCCTGCCCGGCTCGATTCGCGTCGCCACACCGAACGGCGAAGTCTCTTTGAAGAACGATTTCGTATTCGCGCTGATCGGCTACCGTCCCGACCTGGAGTTTCTGAATTCCGCGGGCATCACGCTGGAGCCCGAAACGCAGCGGCCGCGCACCAATCCCGAGACGCTGGAGAGCGAATGCCCGGGGGTGTACCTCGCAGGCGTCATCGTGGCGGGCATGCACACCAATGAGATCTTCATCGAAAACGGCCGCTACCACGGGCGGCAGATCGCCGAATCGATCGCGGCGAAGATCCTCATCTAAGTCGCTTTAACTCAATCACCGCAGAGAATTCCACCACCGCAGAGTGTAGCCGGCAGCACAGAATAGTACTAGTCGGTATTACCGTTCACTGAAACGAACGCCTGGGTTAGAGTATCTAACAGGGTGGAGGGAGGCATTCCATGCTTCAGTCGATTTTCAATTCGTTGTTTGGTTGCACGCATCAACACACTACCTTTCCGCAGACACCAGGGCGGCGGAGTGCGGCGGTTCCACATCCCGGCATCACGCGAAACGGGACATATGTCGTTTGCCTGGATTGCGGCCGGGAGTTCGCGTACAACTGGAAAGAGATGAAGATCGGCGAACCGGTGAATCTGCGCGTGGCCACAGGAACCGTGCAGCCCCAGTTCCGTTGAGCACCCCGGTGGGGCAGGAGCCCACGCCCACATCAGAGAGTCATACTGCCCAGGATCACCGGCCGGCTCGCGCCAGTCGCAGAGGGGAGATTCGCGGGCTTGCGGCGCCACGTCTCGTGAGCCAGTACGGCGAACGCGACGGCCTCTTTGGCATCGGCATCGATGCCATGATCGGTGGACGTCGAGATGCACATTCCAGGAAGGAATCCGGCCAAGTGAGACTTGATCTGCGGGTTGTGCACGCCGCCACCGGAGACGATCAGGTCGCCGCACAAATCCCCGACGCCGATAGCGATGGTCGCTGCAGTCAATACCGTCGCGGTCGCGACTAGATCCCTTACCGGCAGCCGCGATCTCTTCAGGCGAGTAACGAACTCCGTGCCGTACTCTTCCCGGCCCGCGCTCTTGGGCGGTTTCCGCCGGTAGTACGGGTCCGCCAGCAGTTCATCGAGCAGCGCGGTGTTGACCCGGCCCGAGGCGGCGATTTTCCCGTTGCGATCGTATGGCGGCGCGAGCGCGTCGATCACCATGTTGCCGGGACCGGTATCGAATGCGACCACGTCTTCGGGTGCTGAGCCCGCCGGGATCACAGTGATGTTGGCGATGCCTCCGATGTTGAGAGCGACACGATTTCGCTTGGGATGGCGGAAGAGCAGGTAGTCGACGTAGGGCACAAGGGGCGCGCCCTGGCCGCCTGCCGCGATGTCGCGCGCACGAAAGTTCGAGACCACCGGGACTCCGGTACGCTCTGCCAGGATGGCTGGCTCACCCAATTGCAGCGTGTTCGAGCCGCCTTCGTGGTAGACAGTCTGACCGTGGCAGCCGATCAGGTCGACCGGGCCGAAGCGGCGGACAGCGCGCTGGACCGCGCGGGCGTATAGTTCCGCCAGACGGTAGTTGAGGCGGGAGATGGCCGCGGTGGTGGTGTTGGCGTTCGAGACCGAGAGGATCGCCTGGCGGACCGGCTCAGGATAGCGCGAGGCTAGGAAGCCGATGGTGGAGATGCGGGGCAAACCGGAGGCATGCCCCACTTCGACGATCGCGACGTCGATGCCGTCTGCCGACGTGCCGCTCATGACGCCGGCGATTCTCATGAGTGCTTCAGTTCTTTCTGTAACTCAGCGAGGAGTTGCAGGGCTTCGATCGGCCGCAACTGATCGATGTTCAGACTGCGGACTCGCTCGGCGATGCCGTAGCCGACCGGTTCGAAGAGCTGGATTTGCACCGGACCGGCCTCTTCCGATTTGGCCAGTTCTTCGGTGACCACATGTTCGGTGCGCTCGTGCAGTTTCAGCACTTCGCGCGCCCGCTCGATGACGTTGAGCGGCAGACCGGCCAGCCGCGCGACTTCTATCCCATAGCTGCGGTCAGCGCGGCCGGGTTCCACTTTCCGCAGGAAGATGATGTGATCGCCGGCCTCTTTCACCGAGACCTTGAGATTGCGCACGCCGTCGAGCTGCTCGGCGAGTTCGGTGAGCTCGTGGTAGTGCGTGGCGAATAGCGTCTTGGCCCGTGTGCGGGTGTGGATGTGCTCGACCACGGACCAGGCGAGCGCAAGCCCGTCAAACGTCGCGGTGCCGCGGCCGATTTCGTCCAGCACGATGAGGCTGCGCGGCGTGGCGGTGTTCAGGATCACAGCCGTCTCCGTCATTTCCACCATGAAGGTGGAGCGGCCGCGCGAAAGATTGTCCGACGCGCCGATGCGGGTGAAGATGCGATCGATCAGCGGCAGGCTGGCCGATTCGGCCGGAACGAATGAGCCCATCTGTGCGAGGATCGCTATCAGCGCGGCCTGGCGCAAATAGGTGGATTTGCCTCCCATGTTGGGACCGGTGATGATGGCGATCAGGTCGGTCGAGTCGTTGAGGTAGAGATCGTTGGGGATGAAGCGGCCGGCCTCCTGGTCGCTGAGGCGCTCGATCACCGGATGGCGCCCGGCTAGGATACGCATCTCGCCGTTGTCCGAGAAGAGCGGGCGTTGGTAGCGGTTCTCGGCAGCAACCTGTGCCAGAGCAGCGGTCACATCCAATTCGGCAATGGCGCTGGCGGTGGCGCGGATGCGTTGCGCGTGAGCGGCGGCGCGTTTGCGCACATCGGCGAACAGTTCCTTTTCGAGGGTGAGAATCTTCTCTTCGGCGTCCAGCACTTTGCGCTCATAGTCTTTCAGTTCCGGAGTGGTGAAGCGCTCGGCATTGGCCAGGGTCTGTTTGCGTTCGTAGTCCGGCGGCGCCAGGTGCAGGTTGGCACGCGTGATTTCGATGTAGTAGCCGAAGACGTTGTTGAACCGCACCTTGAGCGACTGGATGCCGGTGCGCTGGCGCTCGCGCGCTTCGATCTGGGCGATGTACTGCCGGCCATTGAGGCTGAGATCCCGCAGTTCATCGAGCTCAGCGTTAAAGCCGGCGCGGATGGCGCCGCCGTCGGTGATGGCGAGCGGCGGTTCGTCGGCAATCGCTTCGAGGATGAGGTTGGCCACGTCGGGAAGCTCGTCGAGCCGATCGTGCAACGAGCGCAGGCGCGATGCCTGCTGCGTATCAAAGCAGCGTTTGAGCGCGGGGATCTTCTCGATGGAACGGCCCAAGGCCAGGACGTCTCGTGGCCCGGCTGAGCCCAGCGTGACTTTGGCCAAAAGGCGTTCGAGGTCGAGGATGGAGCCGAGCTGCTTGCGCAGTTCGGCGCGCAGAATGGTCTGTTGCAGAAGCTCGCCGGCGGCGTCGAGGCGCTGTTCGATCTCGGCGCGGTCCATAGAGGGCCGCAAAAGGCGCTGGCGCAGGAGGCGGCCGCCCATGCCGGTAAGCGTCTGATCGATCACTCCGAGCATTGTGGCTTGCTGTTGCGGCCCGGCGGCGCCGGCGGCGAAGAGAGGCTCGATCAGCTCGAGGTTTCGCACCGTAACGGCATCGAGCACCATGGAGTCGGCGCGGTCGTAGAAGGTGGGGCGATCGAGGTGATCCAGGGCGGCGCGTTGGGTGTCGCGGAGGTAGTGCAGGATGGCGCCCGCCGCGCCCACGGCGGCGGGGCGGTTGGACAAACCGCAGCCATCGAGCGAGAGCAGCTTGAAGTGGTCGCGCAGGGTGCGGTCGGCGTAATCGTGGGTGAAGATCCAGTCTTCCAGTTCGGTGCGGACGAAGCGGGGCGGCGCTGCGAGCGCGTCGCGGTCTTCGGCGGTGAAGAGGGGCAGGTCCCCGGGAAAGAGCACCTCGCGCGCGCCCAGTTGCTCCAGGGCGGGGGCGACATCCGTGGGTTCAAGCTCGGTAACCCGGAATTCGCCCGTGGAGAGATCCACGTGCGCCACCGCGGAACGCGCACCGGTCTTGGCCACGGCGGCCAGGAAATTGTTCTCGCGCGAGCGCACCAGGTTGGCGTCCATGGCGGTGCCAGGCGTGACCACGCGGGTGATTTCGCGCTTGACGAGCTTCTTGGCGAACTTCGGGTCTTCCATCTGGTCGCAGATGGCCACGCGGTGGCCCTTCTGGATCAGGCGGGCGATGTAGCCGTCGGCGGCGTGGTAGGGCACGCCGCACATGGGGATGGCGCCGCCCTTCTCTTTGTTGCGGGAGGTGAGCGTGATTTCAAGCTCGCGGGCGGCCACGACGGCATCCTCGAAGAACAGTTCGTAGAAGTCGCCGAGGCGGAACATCAGGAGAGCGCCGGGAACCTGCTGCTTGATGCTGTTGTACTGCCGCATGAGCGGCGTGGAATGATCCGAAGACATCATCCGCCGCCGAGACGCAGAGACGCAGAGAAAAGTAAAACGATGCTTCGATCTTCACGTATTCCGCGATTCTCCCGGCGTCTCGGCGCCTCGGCGGTGAGAGTGTCTTTACGCGTAGATGCCTCGCAGCTTGATCGCGTTAGCTACGCGGTCCAGGGCCAGCATGTAGGCGGCGATGCGATTGTTCACGTGATGCTTGCCGGCATACTCCACTACGGCGTCAAAGCTCTCGTCCATGATTTCCTGCAGGCGGTCGTTCACCAGCTTCTCGTTCCAGAAGTAGCCCTGGCGATCCTGCACCCACTCGAAATAGGAAACCGTTACTCCGCCGGCGTTGGCCAGGATGTCAGGAATCACGAAGACTTTCTTGTCGGCCAGGATTTCGTCGGCCAGCGGCGTGGTGGGGCCGTTGGCGCCCTCGCAGAGAATCTTGCAGCGGATGCGGTCGGCATTCTGCGACGTGACGACGTTCTCGGTCGCGGCCGGGATCAGAACATCGCAATTCAGGAACATGGCTTCGTGCTTATCCATGTCTTCGGCGCCGGCAAAGCCGGTGATGGAGCCGGTGTCCTTGCGGTGCTTCTGCAGGGCGGCGATGTCGAGACCCCGCGCGTTGTAGACCGCGCCGTCGTACTCCACGATGGAGACGATGTTGAAGCCGAGGGCGGACATGAGCTTCGCGGCCATGCCGCCTACGTTGCCGAAGCCCTGTATGACGACGCGCGAGGATTCGGGCGCGATGCCGAGCAGCTTCAGCGCTCTCAGAGTCACCATCATGCAGCCGCGGCCAGTCGCTTCGGGGCGGCCGCGCGATCCGCCGAGGGCCATGGGTTTGCCGGTGACCACGGCGGTGACGGTGTGGCGCATGTGCATGGAGTAGGTGTCCATGAACCAAGCCATGACCTTTTCGTTGGTATTGACGTCGGGCGCGGGAACGTCGCGTTCGGGTCCGATAAAATCGATGATCTCGGCGGTGTAGCGGCGGGTGATTTTCTCCAGTTCGTTATCCGAGAGCACGTTGGGATCGCAGATGACGCCGCCTTTGCCGCCGCCGAACGGGATGTTGACCACGGCGCATTTCC
>Ga0335081_10007716_pt1 | contig 17217 bp, 7 predicted proteins | sample Lox_Sample_35_FD_206713 | JGI IMG/M metagenome (GOLD analysis project Ga0335081, IMG submission 206713) | Soil microbial communities from Loxahatchee National Wildlife Refuge, Florida, United States - Lox_Sample_3.5 | ecosystem: Environmental > Terrestrial > Soil > Wetlands | place: USA: Florida... | reverse complement strand
TCATTGGGTTCTCGCGATGGTTCAACTTTTTCTAGCGGCGCGGAAGCGGTTTGCGGGGAGCGGAATCCGGGTGACGTGCATTCTGTTGCTGTTGTCAGCCCCGGTCTTGGCGTCAAAGAAGAAAGAGACCCCCGGCGAACCTCCGCCTCCTGATCTGCTGCTGGAAGGCGGGCGCAAACTGCATTACGAGCGCAGCTTCAGTTCTGAGAAAGAAGTTGAGGGGAAGCGCGGGTTCTTTACCAAGCTGGTCGATGTCGTCGCGGGAGAGCCGGATCATCCTCACATGGTTCGCCCGTACAGCATCGCTGTGGATTCGCGCGGGCGCGCCATCGTGACGGATCCGGGCGCGAACGGCATTCACATCTTTGATTTTGAAAATCACAAGTACAAATTGATCGAGCGGCGCGACAAGGATCGCGACGCAATGCATTCGCCGCAGTGCGTCGCTGTGGATGCGCAGGACAATATCTATGTGACCGACTCGGAGTCGGGGAAGATTTTCGTATTTGAGCCGAGCGGGAAATTCCGTCGTACGATCGGCAGTCTGAAGGGCGGCGAAGGATTTTTCAAACGGCCGACGGGAATCGCCATTGATTCGTTGGCGCAGCGGATCTACATCACCGACACGCTGCGCGATAAAGTCTTCGTGCTCGATATGAACGGCTCGGTGCTTCAGACCATCGGCAGGCGCGGCAATGGCGAAGTCGAGTTCAACCTGCCGACGGAATTGCTGGTGCGCGAGCACAACCTGTTCGTCGTCGACGCGATGAATTTCCGCGTGCAATTCCTGGATCGATCGGGGACTTTCCAGACTTCCGTCGGGCAGCTGGGCGACTCGAGCGGCACTATGTTCCGGCCTAAGGGAATCGGGCTCGATTCTGAAGGGCACCTTTATGTTGTCGACGGAATGTGGGGCGTGGTGCAGGTTTTCGACCAGGAGGGAAGGCTGCTCTACTACTTCGGAAACCGGGGCACGCACAGCGGAGAATTTCAGCTGCCCGCTGGATTATTCATCGATCACGAGGACCGGATATTTGTAGTCGATTCGTTTAACCGGCGCGTGCAGGTGTTTCACTACTACGGATTGCCGAAGTCGGCGGAAGTCCCGACTTCGCCCAAAAGCGGAGAGTCCTCTACCACTGGAGGGCAGCCATGAGGAGAATTCTTCTGGCTTTCGTTTTTGCCCTGTTCAGTCTCTCGGCTTACGCGCAGGTCTCCGGCGATGTGCTCGGCTCCCACAATCTGTCATTGAACGGGAATTCGCCAGTCAAGGGCGCGCTCGATCCTTGCCTGTACTGCCATGTGCCACATTCGGGTGTTGCCAATCCCAATGGCGCGCTTTGGAGCCAGCAACTTTCGACCCAGACTTACACGACCTATACGAGTACGACCATTCACAACACCAGCCAGCAGCCGATGCTGGGCAGCGACAGCAGTCTGTGCCTGAGTTGCCATGATGGGACCGTGGCGGTAGGGCAGACGCAGCCCTTCGGGCAGATTCAGATGACCGGGAACATGAATCTCGCAGATAAGTTCGGAACGAACTTGCAGGGATCGCATCCGTTCAGCCTGAAGCTGCCGCTCGTGGACGCCGCGGACCTGGTGCAGTCGCTTACCACCAGCCATACGACAGCAGATCCGACCGGCGCGGTAAAGCTCATTAATAACGATGTCGAGTGCACCAGTTGCCACACGCCGCACGCGCAGGGGATCGACACGGTCTCGAAAAATTTCCTGGTGCGCGACAGTTCGAGCGGGCAACTGTGCACGTCGTGCCACCAGGTGAATCCGCGGACGGTGAACAACCAGTCGAATCCCCTGGCGCAGTGGCCGGTCGGCATTCATGCGACCGCGGGGAACGCGATCGCGAACCCGCCGTTGCTCGGGAGTTATTCGAATGTCGGGCAGAATGCTTGCCTGTCGTGCCACATGCCGCACAATTCCGCTGCGGGCGGGCGGCTGCTGCGCGGGCCGCAGCCGCCGATGCCGAATATCGATGCGTCCACGCAGAATTGCATGACCTGCCATGACGGAAGCTCGAATATCTCTCCGGCGATTCCGAATGTGTACGCGGAGTTCTCCAAGATCGCGCATCCGTATCCGCAGGGAGTCAACGCGCATGATGCGGGCGAGACGCCGTTGCTGAACAACAACCGGCACGCTACCTGCGTCGATTGTCACAGTCCGCACGCCTCGCAGCAGGTCACATCGTTTTCGTCGACCCTGGCACCGGCAGTCCGGCCTTCCCAGGCCGGCGCCGTAGGGATCAGCATGGCGGACGGAACCACCCCGGTGAATCCGGCGGTGAACCAGTACGAGAACTGCTTGCGCTGCCATGGGCTGAGCACGGGGAAACAGACGCAGGCGATCTTTGGCTATTTGCCGTCGCGCGCCATTACCAGTGGAGACGAGTTGAACCTGATTCCGCAGTTCAATCTGACTGCGGCATCGAGTCATCCGGTGATGCACGACCGAAGCAGCGCCCTTCCACAGCCGAGTCTGCTGCCCTACATGCTGAACGAAGATGGAAAAACGCAAGGGCGCGCAATGGGAACCCGGATTTACTGCACCGACTGTCACAACAGCGACGACAATCGCGAATTCGGTGGTGTTGGCCCCAATGGCCCGCACGGATCGAAGTGGACGCATCTGCTGGAACGGCGCTATGAGTTCAGCCAGGCGCCGGGGCCGGGACAGCGGGTGACGAATCTCTTTCCGAATCCCGATTTCAGCGTCAATGGGCCGTACGCGATGTGCGCGAAATGCCACGACCTACAGAATCAGGTCGACAACAACACGAGTTGGGCCGCGCACTCAACGCATGTCAACTCGGGCTTCAGTTGCTCGGTGTGCCATACCTCACACGGCATGACCGCAGGAACGGCGAATGTCACGGGCGAGCGGCTGGTGAATTTTGATTTGAAAGTGGTCGCGCCGAATGGAAGCCTGCCGATTTCTTACAACCGGGCTTCGAATACCTGCTCGCTGGTTTGCCACAGCGTCGCCCACTTCCCGAACGGGCAGGTGACACCGCAGGCGGTGCGCGGGACCGGATTGATGTAGTTCGTTCAGCCGTCTAAGATGGCGGAGAAGTCCGAATCGCATCAGTCCCAGATGACGCCATCTTTGTCCTCCTCTTCGTTTTCGGGGTCCGCGCGCAATCCCCACGGAGTCTTCTGTATGAAGCAAGTCCAGTACTGTTTGATTCTCTTCGCTCTTCTAATCGCCACAGTCAGGCCAATCTATCCGCAAGCGACGGCTTCGCGGTTAATTACAAAGCCTGTCGATGAAACAAAGCTGATCACGCTGTACGGGAACGTTCATCCCCTGGCGCAGGCCCGCTACGATCACGGAGTTGTTCCGGATGCAATGCCGGCGCAGCGAATTCTCCTGTTGCTCAACCGACCGCCCGAACGGGAAGCAGCACTGCAGAAGTTCTTGCGCGATGTGCATACGCGCGGGTCGGTCCGATATCACCAGTGGGTTACGCCCGAACGGTTCGGCGCACAATTCGGTCCGGCTGATGCGGACATCGAGGCAGCCACTGGTTGGCTGCGAACGCAGGGTTTCGATGTAACCCGGGTCGCGAAGAGCAGACAATTCATCGAGTTCTCTGGAACCGCCGGCCGCTTGCGTCGGGCCTTTCATACCGAGATCCACCAGTACGACATCAACGGCACAACACATTACGCGAATGCCAGCGAGATCAGCATTCCGGCGAGTCTGGCACCGATGGTACGCGGGGTTTCCCCGCTGAACAGTCTTCACGCGCAACCCCACATTAGGATTGCGGGGCCCGCCTTGTATTCCCGAATGACCAAGAAGGCCACTCCGCTGTGGACGATTCCCAACTTGTTCGGGACAGCGAATCCCTATGCGTATCCGGTTGCGCCCGAGGACTTGGCCATGCAATACGATCTGGGACCGCTCTATCAGGCGGGAACGAACGGGAGCGGGGAAACCATCGGCATCATCAACTCCTCAAATGTCGATCTGAGCATGGTCAATGCCTATCAACAGTTATTCGGTATGGCGAATAATCCGACGCAGATTGTGATTGATGGCGGCGATCCCGGCATTGTGCAGGGCGCCGATACGGAGGCGTACCTGGACGTGGAAGTGAGCGGTGCGATGGCACCCGGTGCGACCGTCAATCTCTACATCTCGGACGGCAATGTATTGCAGGACCCTCTCGTTCTGGCAGCGATACGCGCTGTAGAAGACAATCAAGCTTCGGTATTGAGCGCGAGCTTCGGGCAGTGCGAAGCCAACCTCGGAAACGCCGGGAATCAATTCTGGTTTTTATTGTGGGAACAAGCGGCCGCACAAGGACAAACTGTATTTGTTTCCTCGGGAGACAGCGGGCCTTACTGTAATTACGGTCCGTCGATTTCAGTAAGTGGTCTCGCCTCGACGCCATGGAATATTGCCGTGGGGGGAACGGACTTCTACTACTCGGATTACGCGACGGGTGGCGCAAGTGCCACTACGTTATGGAACCAGACGAACGATTCCAACCTCGGATCCTTGATCGCGCCTTTGCCGGAACAAGTCTGGGACGATGGTTTTGGACTTGATGTGATTTCTAATGGCATGCAACGGGGCGAGATTTATTCGGGCGGCGGAGGCCCGAGCAGCTGCAGCACGCAGTCAGCAACGACAGGCGACTGCGCTGGCGGGTACCCCAAGCCCAGTTGGCAGGTCGGCCCGGGCACGCAAACCGACAGTGTGCGCGATATACCCGATGTTTCGCTGTTTGCCTCCAACGGCGCGAATCTGAGTGCATATCCGATCTGCGCCTACCCCGGAGAATGCGCTGCGGGAGCGGGCGAGGTCGAGGTTTTGATGACCGGCGGAACGTCTGCGTCCTCGCCGGCGATGGCGGGCATCATGGCGCTGGTTGATCAAAAATACGGACGTCAGGGGCAGGCCGATGTCGTTTTTTATCCTGTCGCCCAGCAGACGCCGACGGCATTTCACGACATTACGCTTGGCGGAAATTATTTTCCTTGTAATCAGGGAAGTGCGAATTGCGCCCTGAATGCGAACGGCTACTTCGGTTCGACCGTGGATGCCGCAGGTCCCGGTTATGATCTGGCGACCGGCCTCGGATCTGTCGATGCTAATGTGCTGGTGGAAAATTGGAACGCCATCACGCTGCTGCCGACGAAGACCTCACTCACGCTCTCCTCAACCAAGATCACGCACGGCACTGCGGTGACAGTCACGACATCGGTTGCTCCAGCCTCGGGCTCTGGAGTGCCCACGGGCGGGGTAGCGATTACCACTACATCGCCGTTGCCAGCGAGCCAGGGACAAACAGCTCTTACTCTCAATGGCGGCACAAGCACGCAGAGCGTGAACTTCTTCCCTGGCGGATACTACTACGTTTTCGCCGACTACCATGGGGACGCCATATTTGGCGCCAGCAGCTCGTCGCCGGTGGCGCTCACCGTGTCGCCAGAGAACTCGAACATCACCTTTTCTTTCCTGGACCGCGGTACTGCCATCACCAACGGTGGCACTGTGCAGTACAACGATCCGTTATCGCTGATTGTCCAGCCGGTCGGGGTCAGCGCGCCCAAAGGAATGACTAACGGCAACGCAACCGGGAGCGCCAAGTTTACTGTGGACTCTACGTCAGCGGTCGTAGCGTTGAGCAGCAGTGGCGTTGCCAATTGGACGCCGCCAGCGCTGTCGGTCGGGAGTCATACTGCAGGAGCAACGTACTCAGGAGATGCGAGCTTTAATTCGTCTTCCGCGACACCCGTTGCTTTCAGCGTAGCCAAGGGACAACCGTGGGTCAGGATGTATTTCGACGTACCCGAACCGCCTCCCTACCCTACGCTTAACATCAACACCGGCGGCAGTCTGACCGTGACGGTAGTAGTCGGGCCGCTCTATGGCGGCTTCGCCACCGGTTCACAGGCTCCTCCAGGGACCGTCACGCCGACGGGTACGGTTACTCTGTGTTTAGGTCCGGACTACAACGTGCCCTGCCAAAATGCGACCTACTCTCTGACCACCACGCTGAGCCCAGCGAGCGGTACAAATTCGCAATACGCGTCCGGGAGCGTAACCTTCACGAATCTTGCGGCCGGAGAATATTTCCCCAGCGCGGTTTACAGCGGCGACGCCACTTGGGCAAGTCAGGGCACGCTGGAGATACTAACCGTCAATGTTTATTCCATCACGCCTCTGTTGGAGACGACCACCACGCTGAACATCACACCGTCGAATATCTCCGGGTCGCAACTCGCCACGTTCAGTGGTGCGCTCACCGGTGCGGGCAACTTAGGAACCGCACCCACGGGGACAATCGATTTCTACGATAACGGCGTCTTCATTGCCTACATCGTCCTGCCTTTTGCCAATCCCGGCACGACCGATCCCTATTCTTTTGTGATGAACTCTTCCTCTTTCTGGACGAGCGGCAGCAATCAGATTACCGCCATCTATGATGGAGACAGCAACTACCAGCCTTCCGTCAGCAGTGTGGTGAATCTCGGTGTCACCCAGAACGGTGGGGACTTTACGCTTGCGCCGCAGCTTCCGCAAATTACGTTGAAGGCCGGGGGCGCTGGATCGGTCGACCTGAATCTGAGTTCTCTGAACAACTTCAACGGCGCGGTGACGCTGACCTGCGAGCCGTCTTCGAGCCAAATCACCTGTGGCGTGAATCCCGCTACGCCCACGCTGAACGGATCGGTGACGGCCACGTTGTCGATCAATGCCACAGCACAGGCTGCCGCCGCGTCGGCTCAAAGTGCGAATCGCGGAACCTTGTGGCTCAGCGCAGGCGGAGGTTTGATGGTGGTGTCTTTTGTTTTGCGCGGACTTACCGACCGCAAACGCCGGCGGAGTGTCCTGTTGGCTCTTGTTGTCCTGGTTGGTGTGTCAATCGCGCCCGGCTGTGGCAGCGGTAGCAACCAGAGCAATCCGCCGCCACCTCCGCCTCCGCCTCCGCCGAATTCGCACATCTACAGCGTTCTGGTGACCGCCACCGCAAATGGCATCATCCACAATGCGAAGGTGACCGTGGTTGTGCAATAGATTCTGTGGCGGGCGAGCCCTTCCTCGGCTTGCGTCAGGATGTCCGCCACTACACGTTGTTACTGCACCGTCAGCGTCACCGTTGTGATTGGCACCGGATTCGGTTGCGCCACCGACGTGCCCATGACCTGGATGTGATAGGTCACTGGCTGGGAAGGCGTGGGATGAGGACTTCCTCCTCCGCCACAGCCGCCGAGCGCGACAACGAATAACGAGAGCGCGATGAATCCCAGCCAACGGCGCGGCTTCCGCCGTGTGCCAGCTAAGAGCAAGATTCCCGCAATGGGGCCAAATGCGAGATAAAGTTCGGCAGTCAACCATTGTGATGAGCCGGTTTGTGCCGCAGCCGATCTTGCGGGAACGCTCACCGACAAACGGAACGCCATACTGCGGCTGCCGGGTGTAATCGTCGGCGGAGTGAACGTGCAGACTCCGCCCGGAGGCATGGTGCTCTGCTGGCACGACAACGTGATGGGAGTCGTGGGACTTCCTGTGCCTGCGTTGAGGGACATCGAGAAGTTCGCCGTGCTGCCAGCGGAGATCGTCTGTGGCGCGGGCTGCGCGGCTGCAGGAGCCGTGGCGATTGAGATCGGGTATGACGCGGTGACACTTGCGTCGGCCAGCGAGACCGCGGTGATCGCGAACAAAGCAGGCGAGGGAATGGCTGCGGGTGCGGTGTACAGGCCGGTGTTATCGATGGTGCCGTAAGTGGAATTTCCTCCCGCGATGCCATTGACGGACCAGTTCACAGCCGTATTCGTTTCTCCAGTGACCGTCGCGATGAAAGCTTGTGTGGTCGAGGTGTAAACCACGGTCACGCCGGAAGGATTGGTGCTCACGCTGATGGCTGGAGCCCCGGTGGCGGCTATCGTAACCGGCGCAGATCCGGATGTGGTGCCGTTTGCATTCGACAGTGCGTCGACGTTGATGGCGGAAGGTGGTGCGGCGGCTGGCGCCTGGTACAGCCCGCCAGTCGTGACGGTGCCGACGGTCGCGTTCCCGCCGGTCACGCCGTTGACTTGCCACGTCACAGCCGTATTGCCGGCTCCAGTTACCGTGGCCACGAATTGTTGGGTGCCACCGACTGCCAGCGTAGTGGCGCCGGGAACGACCGCGACGCTGACACTCGACACCAACTGGCGAATGCGCGCATTCTGCGTGTCGGCGAGCACCAGTGTCCCTGAAGCCCCGAGGGCGACGCTCTGCGGCCCACTCAATTGCGCGCTGGTCGCCGATCCGCCGTCTCCGGAGAAGCCCGACACACCGGTTCCGGCAATTGTCTGGATCGTCCCGGCGACTCCTACTACTTCGCGGATCACGTCATTATCGGTATCGGCGATATACACGTTTCCGAGCCCATCCACCCACACTCCGAATGGAGTATTCAGAAAGGCGCTGGTAGGAGGTCCGTTGTCGCCGGAATATCCGTCCCGGCCCATCGTACCGGCGATGGTCGCGATATTTCCTGCCTGGATTGTGGTCCCGGCAATCGTCAACGGCTGCGTCGAGGAATTGACGACTCGAACGGCCGAGTTGCTGGAATCTGCGATGTAGATGTTGGCGGCAGCATCCACCGAAACGCTGACGGGGAAGTTGAGCGTAGCGGCATTGGCAGCGCCGTTGTCGCCGCAACCGGAACTGGGATCCTGGCAAGCCGTGGGCGGAGCACCCGCCACAGTGTTGATGGTTCCCGGCGCAACCGTCACGTTCCCGAGTACGAGCGGTTGTGTGCCGACATTCACCACTCGAATGGCCGAGTTGGTTTCGTCCGCGATGAAGATGTTGCCCGCTGAATCGACCGCGACGCCTGTCGGATCGTAGAGTTGAGCGCTGGTCGGTGGGCCGCCATCGCCAAAGAAACTCGTGGAACCGAGTGTGCCGGCGACGGTTTGAATCGTTCCCGGGTTAATGGTCACGCCAGCAATCGTTACGGGCGCCGCGCCGGGGTTCACCACGCGAATGGCAGAGTCTCCATTTGCCAGCAGTCCGGTATCGGCGATGTAGATGAGTCCCGTTGTATCTACGAAGACTGCTGAAGGATAGCTGAGCTGTGCAGTTGTGGAAGGACCACCATCGCCGCAGCCACCGGGCATCGGGATGCAACTGGTACCGTTTCCGGCAATCGTTTGCATGGTCCCGGGCTGAATCGTGACTCCGGCGATGGTCACCGCCGCGCTGCCCTGATTCATGACGCGAATTGCCTGGTTGTAGGTGTCGGCAATGTAGATGTTGCCCGCCGCATCAGTGGCCGCGCCGTTGGGGTAGTGCAGCGACGCATTCAGCGTAGCCGCACCATCACCGGAATAGGCCAGGGTATGGTTACCGGCGAAGGTCGAGATAATGCCGGTCGTAGCATCGACTTCGCGGATGACGTAGTTGTCGATATCGCCGATAAAGATGTTGCCGGATGCATCGAGCGCGACCCTGGTCGGATAGGTGAGCTTCGCAAGGGTAGCGGGCCCGCCATCGCCCGAGTAGTCGGTCTGGTCCGGAGTTCCAGCGATGGTCTGAATGAATCCCGCAGGGATCGTAACGCCGGCGACGGTCATCGGCTGGTTGCCGGCGTTGACCACCCGAATCACGGAATTCTCTTCGTCGGTGATGTACAGATTCCCGTTGCCATCGAGGAGCACATCGCTGGGATAACAAAACTGTGCAGAAGTGGCCGGTCCTCCATCGCCGGAGAAGTTGCAGGAAGTGTCAAAGGAGTACTGCACGCCGGCGACGGTTTGAATCTTCCCGTTGGCGGCGGTTACCTCGCGGATCACAAAGTTTGATGTGTCCGCGATAAAGATGTTTCCTGACGCGTCCAGCGAGATACCTTGGGGGCCATTCAGTTGTGCCGCGGGGGCGGGGCCATTGTCTCCGGCATAGCCGGGCCCGGCGGCCGCGTTTCCGGCGACGGTTTGAATCGTGCCGCTGCTCACTTCGCGGATCACGTTGTTCTCAGTATCGGCGATGAAGATGTTGCCATTGCCGTCGACGAACACTCCACGAGGCCCGAAAAGTTGCGCGCTGGTGGCGGGGCCCGCATCGCCGGAGTATCCCGGGGTGCCGTTGCCGGCAATGGTGTGGATGATGCCATCGGTGGTCACCTCGCGGATAACGGAATTCAATCTGTCGGCGATGAATAAGTTCCCATTGCCGTCGACAAAAATGTCGTTTGGTCCACCGTTGGCCAATTGTGCGCCGGTGGCGGAGCCTCCGTCGCCGGAGTAGCCGTACGTTCCATTGCCGGCGACCACCGTGAGCGTGCCATTGGAAATCCTGAAGACCTGGCTGGAAAATGAATCGGCGATATAGGCATTGCCCTGACCATCAAAAGCGACGCTGCCGGAATATCCGAGGCTCGATCCGAGCGGTGAAAGATGGTTAGGGCCACCTCCGGCGATGGAACTGATGGTGTATTGCGCGACGGACAGCGGCGCGCACAGACTCAGCGCTGCCAGCAGGAGCCAATTTGAGACTTGCTTCATTCCCCAGTTCATAGGTTGTAGACCTTCTTGTCGGCTTGAGAGACTTGTAGGATTTCTGGTCCGGGAACTTAGGTACCCCGAGTGCTGCCGCTTGTGAACGTTAATTGTGCAAAGTATTGAGCCTGATTGAGCCGCGCAGCCTTTACTGTCACAGCAAGATGTGATTTAGATTACATCCAGATGATGACGGGCGGAAACAATGGAATCAAGAGGCTGGCCGCAGCGGAGTAAACAGAGTGCGGCTAGAATAGCGGCTTGAGTTCACCGAAACACACAGAGATGGTCGCGCCCCGGCGCTCGTTGGGCATCGGATCGAACCCTCCCGAGGTTCTGCGGGTGCTGGTTCTCGCGGTACTGTTTGCACGCTCAGGCGCCACCAGATATCCGGATCGAGCACCAGCCTGGTCACGACGCATTCGATGCCCACACCCACAATGAGCGCGGTCAGCGCCAGCTATCGCGAGGCACGAAGCCGCAAAAGCCCGATCAGTTCGTGGGCCACGCTCATGGTGCGAATTATCTCAAGGCTTTGAGCAGATTCCATCTCCACGGGGAATGCGCCATCCTACTCGTTTTCGAAAACGGTTGACGAGAGGATCAGGCGGAGCGATTCGCGGGCGCCGTCGGCGCGTGGGTCGCCAAGCGAGCCTGGAGCCGCCTTTTTTGCGGCGGAATCATCCACGAGCGAGACGGCGACTTGCAGTTCGTAGCACTTCTGCTGACGGAACGTTCGGTAGAACTCGGAGGCCTGTAAGTGTCCGAGAAGGCGTCTGGTGGCGACGGCGTGTCGAAAGTTGCGGGAGTGCAGCGTCACCGATGCCAGCGTGGACGTGCCTCGTGCACGCGCGCCGGGATCGGCGTATGCCATACAGTCGGCTTCGTTGGTTGCTCCGTCAATCGTGTCGACGGAGAAACCGGCAGCTTCGAGACGCGTTTCCCATTGCCTTTCGAGGGGATAGATCACGCAGGCCACCGCGGTGGCAAAGTCACACACGGGCAGCACGGCGTGTCGTCCCTGAGTCGCGCGGAGTATGCTCTCGCCCACCAGTAATGCGTAGGACTCGGGATAAACGAATTGAAAGGATCCGTCCGGACTGGTGAATGTATCCAGAGCCGGTGGCCCCTGGGCTACGGAACTCAGACAACCAAGGCTCAGGCTGAGCGCAGCAATGCGGGTGAACCTACGCACAAAATCCTCGCCGTGTGTTCTGCACGCGCGGTGCCAAAAGTAATATCGGTCAGCAGCCAGGATTTCTCGCGTGTTTACAACGACAGACATCTCTGCCGAGGAAAGCGGGAAGAAAATGAGAATGGAGAAATGTCGCAAGGCGGCGTGTGATATCACCCAACTGTCACGCGGCTGAGATTGTGAGGGAGAGACACCCGAATCGATCCGGGTCAATGAAAATCCGCAGGATTCACATTGCGGGTTTTTCGGTCTTTGTGCCTGCGGGAATGCTCAAGTGTTTCTTCGCCTGTGCCATCATCTGCTCGACGGCAGCTCGCCTCGGATTCTTCGGATCGACTTTCAGCAGGGTTTGCCATGCGGCAATGGCCGCCTTGGGATCGGCTTTGCCTTTCCATTCAAAGTAGCCGAGATTGAACAACACCTGAGGATTCTTTGGGTCGACGGCGAGTGCTTTATTCAGGGTCGCGACGGCGCGGTCCAGATCTCCGAGTTTGACGTAGACGAAGGCCATCTCATTCAGTACGTCAGCGTGAGGTTTCACGGCCACCGCTTGCTCGTAATACTGTTGCGCACTCTGAAACTGCTGCGCTGCCATATAGGCATGACCAATCTTGGCCAGCAACTGCGCGTCTTTCGGATTCTTCTGTAACTGTTCGAGCAGAGGAGCGACCTGCTTGTCGGCCATGCGCTTCATATCGGCGGCTGAGGGCACCTGCGGTGCGGTGCTGGTGGGGGTGGCCGAGACTTCCGTCACCGGAGCCGTCGGGCTCGCGAGCACGGGGGCGTGCAGCAAGTATCCTGCGGCGACCCCCAGCACCAGGCAGATCACCGCCATTCCGTAGGTTTGCGCGTTGCTCCAGAACGTAGGCTCTTGTTCGCTCACGGCGAAGGTCTCCTCACTACTTCTTTCACGAAAACTGCGGCAGCCTGTCCAGAAGAACCCACAGGTGCCCCATAGGGCAGATGCACGTCAGATGCCAAGGAAGTGCCAACTCAATCGTGAACAAGACGCATGTCTTCAATGGCTTACATGGGGCGTGTCTTCTGGAGCTCGATCGAAGGCCGGGCCCTTTTGGGATTTCGCCCGACCGCCCGGGGCTTCTCACCCACCCTCGGACATGGTTGACGAAGCCGTCCCATGGCAGTCAAGAGCCCAAATCGGTCTGCGCACGGTCCAATGTGATTTCAATCACACCCGATCGGAAGGCCCCCACGTGACAATGCTTGCAGACTGTGGGTTATTCAAATAAGGAGAATTGTCATGATGGAAGCCAAGCAGGGGCAATGGACCAGTACTCAAGCCTACGTGTTGTCGGTCATCTGCCTGCTGGTGGGAGTGGCAGTGGGGTATCTGGTGCGCGGTTCGGCGCCCGAAAACACGAAGGGGGGCGGCGTCAACGCGGCTGCGGCTCCAATCCAGCCCGGATCGACGCCGATGACCTCTGCTCAGCAGCCCACTCCCGAGCAGTTGCGACATATGGCCGATACGCAGGCTGAGCCATTGCTCACTCAACTGAAGAGCGATCCGAAAAATTCGGCTCTGATGTATCAGATCGGCAACCTTTACTACGACGCGCAGCAGTATCCGGAAGCCATCAAGTATTACGAAGATGCGTTGAAGATCGATCCGAAAGCGACGGATGTCCGCACGGATATGGCGACCGCTTATCATCTGATGGGCCAGCCCGACCGCGCCATCCAGGAATATGACGCGGTGCTGAAGATCGACGGCGAGCACGCCAATGCGCTCTTTAATGAAGGCATGGTGAAGTGGCAGGACAAGATGGATTTGCCGGGCGCCATCGCTTCGTGGAAGCGTCTGCTGGAGGCGCATCCGGACTATCCGCAGCGTGATCGCGTGCAGCAGTTGATCGCGCAAGCCCAACAGCACCAGACGATGACGCCGGGCAGCGCTCCGTCCCCGGCAATTGCTAAGTAGTCTTAACGCCGATGAACGCCGCAAGAGAAGCCGTGCAGGCCAGGCCGCCGAAGCGCCGCCGCTGGATTGTTGCGATCCTGGCTGCTGTATTCCTGCCGCTGTTGGTTCTGGCATTGCTCGAAGGAGCGTTGCGACTCGCTGGATCCGGATTCAGCACCCGCCTGCTGGTTCCTTGCACCGTCAAGGGCAACCCGGCATCTTGTTACAACCTGTTTTTCGCGACGCCGTACTTTCCCGCGGGCATGGTGCAGACGCCGCGCCTTTATTCCATCCCAACCGTGAAGGCTCCGAATACCATTCGCATTTTCGTGCTGGGCGAATCGGCCGCGATGGGAGATCCCGACAGCGCCTATGGTTTTGGCCGATATCTGGAAGTCATGCTGCGCCAGCGCTATCCCGCGCTGACGTTCGAAGTGGTGAACACCGGCAGCGTGGCCATCAATTCTCACGTTGTTTTGCGAATTGCCGAAGAATTGGCGGAGCAGAAGCCCGACATTTTCATTATTTACTCCGGCAACAACGAGGTGGTCGGACCCTACGGCCCGGGCACCATGCTGACCACTACGGGGATGAGCATGCCGGTGGTCCGCGCCAGCATTTTCTTTCGCTCCACCCGCATCGGGCAGGTAGTGACGCGGCTGGGGACGAAGAAGCGCGAGTGGCAGGGTATGGCGATGTTTCTCGATCAGCAGGTGCCCGCCAGTTCGCCATTGATGCGCCAAGCGTACGCGAACTACGAGCAGAACCTGCGCGACACGATCGCTGTCGCTCAAAAGACTGGCGTGAAGGTGATCGTGTCGACCGTCGCGACCAATCTGAAGGACTGCGCCCCATTCGCTTCGATGCACCGCACAAATCTGAGCCCGGATGACCTGAAGCGCTGGTCAGCTCTTGTAGAGCAGGGAAGTGCGCTCGACGCTGCCAATTCTGCCGCTGCGGCGCTGAAGGCGTATCAGGCGGCCGCCACGATCGATGACGAATACGCCGAACTCGAGTTCCGCATCGCGCGCAGCTTCTGGAAGCTGGCGGATTATAAATCCGCCGCGGAACATTACGTGCGCGCCCGCGACCTCGACACGCTGCGCTTTCGCGCCGACAGCGCCATTAACGAGATCAACCGCGCGTTGGCGACATCCATGCGCAACGTGTCTCTCGTGGACGCGGAGAAAGTTCTCTCTGACGCTTCGTCTGACGGCATCATCGGCAGCGATCAGATTTACGAGCACGTACACATGACTCCCGAGAGCAACTATCTGCTGGCGCGCGCCCTGCTGGCGCAGATCGAGCCGAGCCTGCCTTCCTCAGCTGCGCCTTCAAATGGCGTTCCGTCGGAAGCGGATTGCGAACGCGCTTTGGCGCTGACGGGATTCGACCGCGCGCGGCTGGCCAACGAGATGTTCGGCCGCCTGCAAAAGGCGCCCTTTACAAATCAACTGAACCACTCCGAGCAACTCTTCCGCTATGCCTGGGGGATGCAGCCGCCAAGTGAAAATCCGAACGACACCGTAGCACAATATCAGTGGGCGATCGCGCGCAATCCTGACGATGGCATGCTCCATCTGCATTTCGGCCAGTTTCTTTTCCGCTACAACCGCAACGCGGCGGCTGAACAAATGGCACTAGCTCAGCCTTGGGATGGGTACCCGATCTTCCTGCCGGATGGAACGCAGGTGCGGTAGCCCGCTGGGTTGGGCTGCGGATTGCTGTTTTCTCCGTTCACATTGACGTGCCGGTTGTTCCCGCATAGCATGTCTCCTCGTCCATGATCGGCCAGACGATATCTCACTACCGCGTCATCGAAAAGCTGGGTGGTGGAGGCATGGGCGTCGTCTACAAGGCTGAGGACGCCCGGCTGCATCGCTTTGTAGCCTTGAAGTTCCTTCCGCAGGAAGTTTCGCGAGATCCGCAGGCCTTGGCGCGGTTTCAACGGGAGGCCCAAGCGGCATCGGCGCTGAGCCACCCCAATATCTGCACCATTCACGACATTGGCGAGCACGAGGGCATGGCGTTTATCGCCATGGAATTTCTGGATGGCGTGACCCTGAAGCACCTGATCAACGGCCGTCCGATGGAGTCGGACCAGCTATTGTCGCTGGCCATAGAGATCGCAGATGCCCTTGATGCGGCGCACGGCGAAGGCATTATTCACCGCGACATCAAGCCGGCCAATATCTTCGTGACGAAACGGGGACACGCGAAGATCCTGGACTTCGGCCTGGCGAAAGTCTCGTCTCAGCCGGGAGACGGTCTGAAAGACGCGACACTGGCGACGGTCGACGAGCAATATCTGACGAGTCCCGGCACCACGCTCGGCACCGTGGCCTACATGTCCCCCGAGCAGGCTCGGGGAAAAGAACTCGACGCACGCAGCGATCTGTTCTCCTTCGGCGCGGTGCTGTATGAGATGACCACCGGCACGCTGCCTTTTCGCGGAGAGACTTCGGCGGTCATCTTCAATGCCATTCTGGAGAAGCCGCCGATTCCTCCGGTGCGACTGAATCCCGAAGTTCCCGCCGAGTTGGAGCATCTGATCACCAAGGCACTCGAGAAAGACCGCGATCTGCGCTACCAGTCTGCTGCGGAAATGCGCGCGGATCTCAAGCGGTTGAAACGCGAGCTAGATTCCGGGAGAAGTTCTGTCGCGAGTTTGGGAGAAGAGCCGTCGGCAGCGCCGGCATCAGTTCCCGCAGCGGGATCCGCCTCTTCCGTCGCCGCGCATCCGGCGTCCAGAAGTACCGCGGTTTCGGAGTCTCCAGCGTCAGCACGTTCGCAGGAAGTCCAACGTGAATCGGGATCTTCCACGCCTGCCACCGATTCGAAGTCGCGCAAGATCGTGCTCGCCACAACCATTCTTGTGGTCGCGGCCGTCGTCGTAGCTGGATTCTTTTACTTTCGTCCCCGCTCCAGTAGCCCACAGATCGAATCCATCGCGGTAATTCCTTTCGCCAGCACCGGCGGCTCCGACACAGACTTTCTCGACGACGGCCTCACCGAATCCCTGATGGCGAGTCTTGCCCACGTTCCTGGGTTGAAAGTGAAGTCGCGCAATTCCGTGTTTCGCTACAAAGGCAAAGACATTGACGTCGAAAAAGTGGGCAAGGAATTGACTGTTGATGCTTTGCTGACCGGCCGTATCGTGCAGCGCGGAGAAGCCATCACGGTCAGCACCGAACTCACGAACGTGCGCGACAATACCGAGATCTGGGGCGCACATTACGACAGCAAAGTTGCCGACGTGCTCTCGCTGCAGCAGCAGATTGCCACGGACCTCGCCGGCCGCCTGCGCTCGAATCTGAGCGGATCGGAGAAGCAGCAGGTCTCCCGCCAGGGTACGCAAAACGCGGATGCCTACCAGCTCTACGTCAAGGGGCGTTACAACTGGAACAAGCGGACGCCCGCTGCACTCGAGGCCGCACTTTCTTATTTCAACCAGGCCATCGACAAAGATCCGAACTACGCGCTGGCCTATGCCGGTCTGGGCGACGTCTACACCATCATCGCTGATTATGCCGACTTGGACCCGCGGGATACGATCCCGAAAGCCAAGGCCGCCGCTACCA
>Ga0335081_10007715_pt1 | contig 17217 bp, 17 predicted proteins | sample Lox_Sample_35_FD_206713 | JGI IMG/M metagenome (GOLD analysis project Ga0335081, IMG submission 206713) | Soil microbial communities from Loxahatchee National Wildlife Refuge, Florida, United States - Lox_Sample_3.5 | ecosystem: Environmental > Terrestrial > Soil > Wetlands | place: USA... | reverse complement strand
TTCGCGACACGCTTGCGCCGCTCGAGTCCGCGGGCGTGGCCGTACTCATCATCGGATAGTCCCCTGGTGCGCTCTCGAGGCGCTTGCCAGATGGCCTCACACTGGTCCCAGCGACCAGCCGAGGGCTCCTGGCGGAACGTGCGCCGAACGCGCAACGGCAGGATAGGAACGAGGCAATCGGTGGGCCGGTCGAGCGAGCGATCAGAGCAGAAGCCCCATCTCGATCGAGTCCCAAAGCTCGCCGCTCGATCGGCGGTACTGCTTGACGCGGCGTCCCTCCTCGACGAACCCGAGCTTCCGGTAGAGCGCGATGCCGGCAGCGTTGTGGACGAAGACGCCGAGGATGAGCTTGTGCAGCCCCTGCGCACGCGCCCAGCCGATCGCCTCGGTGAGGAGCGCAGTGCCGACACCGCATCCGCGCCACTCGCGCGCGACGCCCATGCCGAGCTCGCCGAACCCGTGCCGGCTGGGCTCGACGTGCAGCATCCCGACCACGTCGCCGTCGGCGACCGCGACGAACGTCCCCTCGATCGTCCACGAGGCAGCGCGCGCGTCGATGTCCACCGGCGGCTCGCTCGCGATGCCGTCGCGCTCCTCGGCGACCGCGGCGAACAGGAGCGCCATCGGCATACGATCGTCCTCGCGCGCGGGACGGATCTGAACCCGCGAGTCGGGCACGCGCCAGATCCTCGCACAGCCCGCCGGATCGGCCGGCGCGCAAGGAGGACTGTGGGAGGATCCGCGAGGTGGAGGTGAACGAATAGTCATGCGGCTCTGGCGGCTCACGCGAGCGGGCGAAACGGCGCTCGACGGTGCCGGGACGTTGCGGCACGGCGGCCGCTACTCACCCCCGGGCGCGCCGGTCGTCAACTTCGCCTCGGAGGCGGGCCTCGCCGTTCTGATCGCGCTGCGATACCTCCCGGGCGGTGCGGCCGACGCCCCGGACGACTATGTACTCGGGTGGACCGAGACCGACGCGACTCCCGAACGAGCCCTCGATGGAGCAAGCGACGAGGCGATCCGCGAGTGGGTGAGCGTCTGGCTCTCGGAGCGCCGCAGCATGCTCGTCGCGGTTCGCTCGCAGGTCCTTCCCGAGGCAGACGTCGTGTTGATGAACCCGCTGCATCCCGATGCCGGACGGGTGCGGCCGCTGGTCACGCGTCCGTTCAGCTTCGCGCAGTGCCTCCATGCACCGCCGATGCTGACGCGCTATCGGCAGTGAGAGCGGCTACCGAACGGTGCGCAGCTGCAGGAAGACCCAGATCGCGGCGACGGCGGCGACGGCGAAGATGATCCCCAGCACCCAGTGGCCTCCCGACAGGAAGATCAAGGCGAGGAGCACGAGCGCGGCCGCAACGAGTCCGACGCGCCGGAGCATCCGCCGGCGGGCATCCCCGCGGCCGTCGACGCTCACCGCGAACCTCCAGCCCTCGAGCTCACGCCCGACATCTCAGCACGATCACGTACCCACCGTAGCCGCGCAGCGTCACCGATCGGGCGGCATTCGACGAGATCGAACGCCCGCTGGGGCAGCTCGTCGGCGTCGAACAGCGCCGGCCCGGCGCCGATCGCCGTCGGCGCGACCGTCGCGATCACCTCGTCGAGCCGGTCGAGCGCGAGCACCTGAGCCGCGACGGAGCCGCCGCCGGCGAGCCAGACGCGCCGATGACCGCTCTGCTCCATTGCCTCGATCGCGGGCAGCAGATCGCCGGCGACGCGCACGAGCGGCGCCCGTGTCGGGCGCACCGAGTCCGCGAGAGCCTCGTCGTGGGAGACCAGCCACGTCGGCAGGTCGTCGTGCGGCCACCCGTGCCCGTGGCCGGTCAGCCAGCGGAGCGTCGACGCTCCGATCAGCACAGCGTCGACCTCGGCGATGAACTGCTCGAAGTCGTTCGCCCCGGAGTCGGACAGCGTCTCGGTGAACTCGATGCTGTGCGCGGCCGACGCGATCCGGCCGTCCATCGACATCGCCGTGTACCAGACGGTCTCCACCGGCGTCACGAGCCGTTGCTCGGCGCCGGCACGCGGGCGGCGAAGTCGTCGGCCATCTCCTCGAACGTGACCCAGCGCGCGCCGTCATGCCCGTTGACGTACTCGATCAGGCGCTCGAGCATCAGCAGCACCTGCGGCCGACCGCTCACGTCCGGATGGATCGTGAGCGGGAACACCGCCCGCTCCTCCTCCCGGTACACGTAGTCGAACTGGTCGCGCCAGAGCACCTCCAGCTCGCGTGGGTTGACGAACCCGTGACTGTTCGGCGACGTCTTGATGAACATCATCGGCGGAAGGTCATCGAGGTACCAGCTGCCCGGGATCTCGATCAGAGCCGTCTCGTGCCCCCGCGTGAACGGCTTCATCCATGTCTCAGCAGGTTGCGCGTAGTCGATCGCCGTCCAGCCGTCGCCGACCCGGACGTAGTAGGGCCGATGGTCGGTGTGCATGAGGCTGTTGTCGTACTTGATGCCATACTCGAGCAGCAGTTCGTTCGTGACGCGCGAGAACTCCCACCAAGGAGCGACGTAACCGACCGGACGCCGGCCCGAGAAGTGCTCGAGCACTTCGATGCTCCGCTCCAGCACTGCGCGCTCCTGCGACGGCGACATCGCGAGTGGGTTCTCGTGCGAGTAGCCGTGCAGGCCGATCTCGTGGCCGGCGTCGGCGACCTGCTGCGTCTCGTACGGAAAGCTCTCGGCCGTGTGCCCCGGAATGAACCAGGTGCTCTTCAGTTCGTAGCGGTCGAACAGCTTGAGTAGGCGCGGCATTCCCACCTCGGCGGCAAAGACGCCACGCGAGATGTCACAGGGAGAGTCTTCGCCGCCGTACGAGCCGAGCCAGCCGGCGACCGCGTCGCAGTGCACTCCGAACGCGCAGAGAATCTCGGGCACGAATCTCCTTTCGGGTTCCGATGTAGGCTCGGACCATATGACGTCGCGGCCCTTTCGCACGGCGGCGGCGTACTACCTGCGCTACCGCCCCGGCTACCCCGCGGAGCTGGTCACCCGCCTCGCGGAGGCAGCAGGAGTGGATCGTCGATCGCGCGTGATCGATCTCGGCTGCGGGCCTGGCTCACTCGCGAAACCACTCGCCACTCACGCTGCCGAGGTCGTGGCGGTCGACGTGGAGCCCGAGATGCTCGCCGAGCTGACGCGTGCCGCCCCGCCGAACGTCACCGCGGTCGAGGCGCGCGCCGAGGACGTCGAGGAGAGCTGGGGCACGTTCCAGCTCGCGACGATCGGACGGGCGCTCCACTGGTTCGACGCGCCGCTCGTGCTCGCCAACCTGGCGCGGATCACCCCCACGGTCGCCCTCTGCTCCGACAACATCCCGCAGTCCGAGGTGCAGTCCTTCGCACTCGCACTGGCGAACGAACTGATCGACGAGCCTCCCATCGAACGGCCCAAGTTCCGGTATGCCGGCATCCTCCCCGCGAGCCCCTTCTCCGACGTCGAGACCATCTCGGTCGAGGTCGACCGCAGCTGGACGGCGGATGAGCTGATCGGGTTCGTCTACTCGACGGCGATCGCATCGCCCGAGCGTCTCGGCGACCGGCGCACCGAGCTCGAGCGCCGCATCCGAGAGCACCTCGACGGCCCGCGCCACGAGCGCGTGCGGGTCGATGCCGTGATCGGCCGCAGGCCCGGCGTAGAGTCGGCGCGTGCAGGCAGTCCCGGTAGCCGAGGCTGAACGAGAGCGAGCGTTCGGCACGCTCACGCTGTCGTTCGCGGCCGACCCCGTCGAACGGTGGCTCTATCCGGACCCGGGCCGGTACCTGGCGTCGTTTCCGAGGTTCCTCGCGGCCTTCGGCGGCGATGCATTCGCGAAGGGGGCCGCCTGGCAGATCGACGACTTCGCCGCCGTCGCTCTCTGGCTGCCGCCGGGAACACCTGCCGATGGGGACGCGATCGTGACGGTGCTCACCGAGACGGTCGATCCCGAGCTGCACGAGGACACCTTCGCCGTGCTCGAGCAGATGGACCAGGCACATCCCGACTTCGCCCACTGGTACCTGCCGTGGCTCGGCGTCGACCCTTCCCGGCAGGGAAGGGGGCTCGGAGGCGAGCTGCTCGCTGCGTGCCTTCACACCGTCGACGACGATCGCCTGCCCGCGTACCTCGAGACGCCGAACCCGCGGACGATCCCGTTCTACGCCCGTCACGGCTTCGAAGTCGTCGGCGAGGCGCAGGCGGGTGCCTGCCCGCCGATGACGCTCATGCTGCGCCCCGCCCGCTGATCCGGAGGCGCCGGCGGGGCCCGGCTCCTCCGGATCAGCTCTCGGAACGCGAGTAGCCGATGAGCGTCGCGACGCGCCGGAAGCCGATCGACTCGTAGAGGGCGCACGCAGCATCGGTCGCGCAGTAGACGATCGCCTGCCGGCCACCTTCGTCGTGCAGCCGCTGGAGTGCGAACGTGCAGACGGCCGTGCCGAGCCCGCGGCGGCGGAACTCATCGCGGACGCCGACCGGCTCGAGCTCGCCGACCCGGTTCTCGTCGTCGGGCCAGCAGAGGCAGTAGGCGGCGAAGCGGCCGTCGGGCGCCTCGACGACGCAGTCGAGCGACTCGCGGTAAGGCCACTCCGCGCGAACCTGCCCGTAGCTCGACTCGGTGACACGCGACGGCGCCCAGACCTCGCGGTGGATGGACACGCGCTCGGGCACATCCTCCGCGCCGATCGTCCGGTAGCGAAAGCCATCCGGGAGGATCGGCGGCGTCGGACGTTCGGCGAGCTCGCGCGCCAGATAGTGCATCTCGAATCCCGGATGCACGAAGCCGTTCCGTGCGAGCGCCGCTCGGCGGTCGAGGTCGTCCTCGTCCGCGAAGGCCACACGCGCATCGGGCTCCGCCAGAATCTGGTCGAGCAGGTGGAGGTGCTCGGGGTGCACGTCGTGCTCGAGCCGGTCCCGGCCGTCGCGCTTGAGCCACGACCACGCGACGATCCGGCCGTCCTCGACCCAGAGGCGGATCCTCCACTCGCTCTCCCGGCCGTCGTGCTGGCGCGTGCCCCACGCGATGTCGCCGACGTGCCAGGGCGCGCGCACGCCGAGCAGCCGCCGCTGCTCGAGCGCGAGCTGCTGCATCCCGGCCACGATCTCCGGCGCGAGTCGAGTCACGGCCGCAACGTTAGGCTCTGGTCGAAATGGTCTGCGCGAACTGCGGCACCGAGAACACCGCGGGAAGACGGTTCTGCGGCGGCTGTGCCGCGCCGCTCGAGCAGCTCTGCCCGTCGTGCGGCAGCGCGAACGAACCGGGCATGCGGTTCTGCGGCGCCTGCGCACATCCGCTCACGGTGGACGCCGCGTCCGTCTCGGAACCGGGGACGACCAAGCCGGTCGCCGAGCGCCGCCTCGTCTCGGTGCTGTTCGCCGATCTCGTCGGCTTCACGACGCTGTCCGAGTCGCGCGACGCCGAGGAGGTCCGGGAGCTCCTCTCGCGCTACTTCGACAGCTCGAAGCGCCTGATCGCGCTGTACGGCGGCACCGTCGAGAAGTTCATCGGCGACGCCGTGATGGCCGTGTGGGGAACGCCGACCGCCACCGAGGACGACGCGGAGCGCGCCGTTCGCGCCGCGCTCGATCTCGTCGCGGCCGTGGCGGCGCTGGGCGACGAGATCGGCGCGCCGCTGCAGGCCCGCGCCGGCGTCCTGACCGGCGAGGCGGCTGTGACCGTTGGCGCGGAGGGCGAGGGCATGGTCGCCGGCGACCTCGTGAACACCGCCTCGCGAATCCAGTCGGCCGCCGAGCCGGGCTCCGTCTTCGTCGGCGAGGCGACACGGCGCGCATCGGAGCGGTCGATCGCGTTCGAGCCCGCGGGCGCGCACGAGCTGAAGGGAAAGGCAGAACCGGTTCCGCTCTGGCGCGCCCTCCGGGTCGTCTCCGGCGTGGGCGGGCAGCTCCGCTCGGAAGGGCTCGAAGCGCCGTTCGTGGGCCGGGATCGCGAGCTCCACCGGATCAAGGAGCTCTTCCGCGTCTGCACGGACGAACAGCGCGCGCATCTCGTCTCCGTGACCGGGATCGCGGGCATCGGCAAGTCGCGGCTCGGCTGGGAGTTCTACAAGTACTTCGACGGGATCGTCGAGCAGATCTGGTGGCATCGCGGCCGCTGTCTGGCCTACGGGGAAGGAGTTGCGTACTGGGCGCTCGCCGACATGGTGCGCATGCGCTGCCGGATCACCGAGGACGAACCCGCGGACGCAGTGCTGCGCAAGCTGCGCGCGACGCTCCTCGAGCACATCCTCGACGAGACCGAGCGAAGGTTCATCGAGCCGCGGCTCGCACAACTGCTGGGCGCGGGCGACGGCGAGCCGGGCCAGCGCGAGGACCTCTTCGCCGCCTGGCGCCTCTTCTTCGAGCGGCTCAGCGACTCGAATCCGGTCGTGCTGCTGTTCGAGGACCTGCAGTGGGCGGACGCCTCGCTGCTCGACTTCATCGAGTACCTCCTCGACTGGTCGCGCACACATCCGATCTACGTCCTGACGCTCGCCCGTCCGGAGCTGAGCGACCGCCGGCCGGACTGGGGCGCCGGTCAGCGCAACTTCACCTCGATCTACCTCGAACCGCTCGGCGACGAAGCGATGAGCGCGCTCCTCGCCGGCCTCGTTCCCGGCCTTCCGGACGACCTGCGCGACCGGATCCTCGCCCGGGCCGAGGGCGTGCCCCTGTACGCCGTCGAGACGGTCCGGATGCTGCTCGACCGCGGAGCGCTCGCGCGCGACGGCGACGTCTACCGGCCCACTGCCGAGATCGAGACGCTCGAGGTGCCGGAGACGCTGCAGGCGCTCATCGCCGCACGGCTGGACGGGCTCGGCGACACGGAACGGCGCCTGCTGCAGGTCGCGTCCGTGCTCGGCAAGACGTTCACGCGGCCGGCCCTCTCCTCGATCAGCGGGCTCGACCAGCCGGCGCTCGAGCCGGTGCTGACGGCGCTCGTCCGGAAAGAGGTGTTGTCGCTGCACGCCGATCCCCGCTCGCCGGAGCACGGCCAGTTCGGATTCCTCCAGGACCTCGTGCGCCGGGTCGCCTACGAGACGCTGGCGCGGCGCGACCGCAAGCAGCTGCATCTCGCGGCCGCCGACCATCTGACTGCAACGGGCGCCGACGAGGAGCTCGCGGCGGTGACGGCATCCCATCTGCTCGCCGCCTTCGAGGCGGTCCCCGACGCAGACGACGCGGTGGAACTGCAGCTGCGGGCCGCAGCGGCACTCGAGCTCGCGGGCGAGCGCGCGGCGTCGCTCGGGGCGATCGCGGAGGCGAAGCGGTACTTCGAACAGGCCGCAGGGCTCGTGGACGACGAGGCTCTTCGCGCCGAGCTCGTGATGCAGGCCGGTCGCATGGCGTACCGCGCCTCGGGGCCCGCGGAGGCGGCGGCGCTCCTCGAGCAGGCGCAGGCGACATTCACCGCGCTCGGCGACGTCAGGTCGGCGGCGCGCGCAGCATCCGTGCTCGCAGACATCGACTTCGAGGACGGGCATCCGCCGAAGGCGGTCGAGCGGCTCGAGCCCGTCGTCGCTGCGCTCACGCCGCTCGGCCCGGGTGACGTGCTCGCCGAGGTCGAGGCGCAGATCGGCCGGTTCCTGATCTTCGCCAACCGCTACGACGAGGCATTCCCGCATCTCGAGCACGCGCTCGTGCTCGCGGAGATGCTCGAGCTCCCGGAGACGTTCGTCCAGGCCCTGAACAGCAAGGGTGTGCTCGTGTTCAGCGTCGGTCGGCCGCGCGAGTCGCGCATCCTGCTCGAGGGCGCGCTCGAGGTCGCCCTCGCGAACGACCTGCACGGCGCGGCACTGCGGGCCTACAACAACCTGTCCTTCCAGCTCTGGGCGCGCGACGAGTGGAAGACGAACGTCGTCTTCGCCGAACGGGCGCTCGAGCTCTCGCGGCGGGTCGGATACCGCAACTGGGAGGCGAACTTCACGGCGGGCCCGATCGGAACGCTCGTCCAGCTCGGGCGCTGGGACGAGGCGATGGCGCTCGCTGCAGAAGCACGCGAGCTCGTCGTGAGCGGGTTCACGCGCGGGCTGACGCTGCAGATCATCACCGTGCTCGCCAACCGAGGAGCGTTCGAGGAAGCGCGCGCCCTGTTGCAGGAGCACGAGGACATCGCTCTCTCCGAGAACAGCGACTTCGCCGGCGGCTACCTGCTGGAGGAGTCGCAGCTCCTGCGGATGCAGGGAGACACGGCCGGGGCACTCGCGGCCGCGGAGAAGGCTCTCGCCCTCGACTCGGCGCTGTTCGGCATCTCACGGCTGTTCATGATCGAGGTGCTGGAAGTCGCTGCCGCCCGCGACGATCTCGAACGGATTCGCAGCGCGATCGCGACGATCGACGCACTGCCACCGGGGCAACTCGCGCGATCCCTGAAGGCCCAGCGAGCCCGGTTTCGCGCGCGCCTCCCGGAGGCCGATCCCGACTCCGAGTTCCCGACGGCCGAGGAGATCTTCGACGAGCTCGGGCTGGCGTTCTACCTCGCGTTGACGCGTTACGAGCATGCGCACTGGCTGTTCGCACAGAACCGCGCGGACCAGGCGGAGCCGCTGCTCGCCGCTGCCCTCGAGACGTTCGAGCAGCTGCGGGCGACGCCGTGGATCGAACGCGCCGCCCAGCTTCGCACGCAGGCACTCGTCTCCTGAGTGGCCGATGGAGGTTCGGCCGATTCCGGGGCTGGAGCGTCTTCCGTATGCAGAGGTGTGGTTCCGCGAGATCGACGAGGCGGCCTTTCGCGAGGCATCCGCGGCCGCCCTCGACCTCGGCAAGAGCGGGCTCGAAGCCTGGACGACCGACGCGACGCCGGAGGTCGTGTCGTTCCTCGAAGCGCGCTGCTACGTGGAGGTCCGCCGTTACGTGATCTCCGAGCTCGAAGTCGCGGCGGCAACTCCGGCCGCGCCGTCGGCGATCGGGCTCACGACATTTGCCGAGCGACCAGACCTTGCCGAGGCCGTGTACGCGATCGCGTGTGATGCGTACCCCGACCAACCGGGGCGCTCCGACTCGCACATCGGGACGTTCGCCGAGTGGCGCGCCTGGGGGCTCGACCGCCACGACCCCGACTCGTACTTCATCGCGATCGAGGACGGCCGGGCGCTCGGGTACGGCTACCTCGAAACGGACGGGGCGACGGTGACGCACGGCTTTCTGGCGGTGAGTCGCGACGCGCGCGGCCGCGGCATCGCGGGCGCGATCAAGCGGGCCGAGATCGCATGGGCGCGCGAGCACGGGGTGCCCGCGCTGCGCACCGCGACCGAGACCCGCCTCACGGGGCTGCGCGTTCTGAACGAGCGGCTCGGGTACCGGCCGCTCTACGAGGAGATCGTGCTCCGCGGCCCGGCGGCCACTCCGGCTTGACACCGCATATCTCTTCGCGATATATCTGTTGGATATATGGAGTCGTCGGCCGTCACCTGGGCGGTGCTGGGGCTGCTCGATCAGCGGCCCCGGAGCGGGTACGACGTCAAGCGCGCGATCGACCGCACGATCCGCCACATCTGGGCGGGCAGCTACGGCCAGATCTATCCAGAGCTCCGGCGACTCGAGGAAGCCGGATGGATCACCGGCAAGGACGACGCCCGCGGCGCACGGTCGCGCCGCGTCTACTCGGTGACTGCTGTCGGGCACGCCGAGCTCCTCGACTGGCTCCGGGGGACGCAGTACCGGATCGAGCTTCGCGACGAGTCGCTGCTCCGGCTGTTCTTCGCAGACGCACTGCCGCCCGACGACGCGCTCGGACTGCTCGAAGCGCGGCGCGAGGGCTACCGGCAGCTCCTGGCGTACCTCGTGTCGCTCGACGACGGCACCGGGCCCGATCCGCCCTACATCGATCTCGTCTACCGCTGGGGCCTCGACTACTGCCGCTGGGGTGTCGAATGGTGCGAGCAACAACAGCAACGGCTGCGCCGCGCGGCCGCCTAGAGGACCTTCCCGACCCGACCTGGCGGTCGCTGCTCGGCCGCGGCCTGCCGCAGTTCACCGGCGAGGCGGTGGCGCCGGTCCTCGTCTTCTACGCCGGCTGGGAGCTCGGCGGCCTCACCGTTGCGATCCTCGCGTCCACCGTCTTCTCGCTCGCGGTTGCCACGTGGCTCGTCCGCGCCGGCAAGGACGTGACGCCCGTGGCCGTCGGTGCGCTGTTCGTCGTCATCCAGGCGGCGGTCGGCCTCGCGTCGCACCAGGCGACCATCTACCTCGCCCAGCCCGTGGTGCTGAGCGGCCTGTGGAGCGCGGCGTACTTCGGATCGGTCGCGATCGGGCGGCCGCTGGTCGGCGTCTTCGCAGGCGCCTGGTATCCGTTCCCGCCGTGGTTCCGCGCGAGCGCGCCGTACCGGCGCGAGTTCGCGCTGCAGTCGATGGTCTGGGGCGCCTACTGCCTGCTGCGGGCCGCGCTCAGGCTGTGGGTGCTGCTCGAGTCGGGCGTCGGAGGCTTCGTGCTGATCTCGGTGGTCACGGGGCCGCCGCTGCTGGTCGCGCTCGTCGGATGGGGCATCTGGCACGCGCGCCGCTCGTTCTCGCGGCTCGACGAGACCGCGTTCGCAGCGACGTAACGGAGGCTACTTGCCGCCGCCGCGGCCGTCCTTCGAGCCGTGACCGTGCGTCGGCATCGACGGGGCGTGCTGGTCGCCCTTCGACTTGCCGTGGCCCTTGGGGGTCGGGGGCAGGCTGTCGCCACACGGCCCGAGATGATCGCCGTGCTGTAGGTGACCCGGCCACGCGTGGATGTTGATGTGCAGCGTGACCCAGGGCGGCGTTCTGGACTTCGTGTAGTGGCAGATCGCAATCGTCTTGCCCGCCTTGTTCGTCGGCGTCTTCGGGCTGCTCGACCCGGAGCAGGCACCGAGCGTGTCGCCGTGCTGCAGAAATGCCGGCCAGGCGCGGATGTCGATGTGGAGCGTGACCCAGGGATGCGTCTTCGACGCGGTGTGGTGGCAGATCGCGATGTTCTTCCCGTACTGGTACTGCGCCGCGCTCGGCGTGCTGCTCGCGAAGCCGATCCCGGCGAGCACCGACGCTGCGAGCATCGCGACCGCGACGAACGCGAGGCCGGCGCCGAGACGGGCGCGACGAGAGGCGGCGTGAACACGGGCACTCACTTCCACGATCGTTATCGGCCGGCGGCGGCGAACCGACGCTCCCTCATCCGGGGGTCCCGCCCAGGCCGCGCGGGTCGAGCCGCCGTGCCGCCGCGAGCGCCTGCGAGCGTGCGGTGCCGGCCGAGGCGTCGGCGAGCTCGAGCCACAGCGTCGCATTCGGGCGATCGAGTGCGAGCGCGCGACGGAAGCTGACGCGGGCGGCACTGACGTTTCCCCCGGCGAGCTGGGCCTCGCCGAGCGCCTCGAGCGGCTCGAACGACCACGGCTGCCAGCGCTCAGCGCGGCGCGCGAGCTGGGCCGCGCGGGCCGGATCGTCCCGGTCGAGGGCGCTTCGGCTCCCGGCGAGCGCGCTGTTGCCGATCTGAGCGACGATCGCCAGCGCCGCGGCCGCCGCGAGCACGGCGCCGCCGATCCAGCGCCCACGCGAGCGCATGGTCCCTTCGTGCGCGCTCCGCGCCGAGACGAGCACCGCCGCAGCGCAGAAGAGCGCCCCGAGCGTGACCGCGACGAGCTGGAAGTCCCAGTCGACGGCTGCGTGCACCGCGAACGCCGCGAACGCTGCACTGCCGGCCGTCGCCGCAGGATGCCCGCGTGCGCGGCGGACGGCGCCGAGCGGGACCGCGAACACGGCCAGCAGCAGGGCGAGCCCGACCGGGCCGAGCTCCGCCAGCGTCTCCAGGTAGAGGTTGTGCGCGTTCTGCGTCTGGAGGTCCGTCGAGCGCAGCAGCAGCCAATTGCCGGCGAAGCTGCCCGCACCGCCGCCGAGCACCGGATGCGCCCGCGCCTCGTCCCACGCGACGCGCCAGTAGGCCGACCGGCCGTCGCTCGAGGCGCTGAGCAAGCGCCCGTCGAGGTCTCCACCCGACGGCAGCGGTCGTGCGATCCGGCCCGGCCCGCCCGCGATCGCGAGCGTGCCGAGGACTGCTGCCGCGACGACGAACAGGACGGCCGCGCCCGCGAGACGGCGACCGCGCGTGCCCATTCCGGCCCGTTGCAGCTTCGGCAGCTCCCATCCGATCGCGAGCGCGATTACCGTGGCCGCCACGACCGCTACGCCGAGCCGGTCGCCCGTCGCCTCCACGCCGGCCAGCCAGACGGCGAGAGCCGGCGCGGCGCACGCGAGCAGGAGCACGGCGAGCAGACGCATGCGCCGCACGTCGACGAGCAGCGCAACGCACAGGCCGGCGGCGAGCGCGAGCCACGACCCACGGCTGAACGTGAGGTGGACGGTCGCCGCGAGCAGCGGCACGGCGCCGAAGGAGACGGCCCGCCCGGCCCGCGACGGGACGTTCGCCGCCAGCCCGAGCGCGACGAGCATTCCCAGCACGGCGAGAATGCCGGCCCCGTTCGCATAGCCGACCGGTCCGGCGAGACGGCCTGCACCGCGGTAGGTGAGCAGCCCGTAGCCCGACACGAGCACCGTCCCGGCGAGGACACCCGCAAGCAGGCCGGCAGAGGTGCCGGGCCTGCAGACGAGGAGGACCGCGAGCAGCGCGAGCACGTACACGGCGATTCGCTCGAAAGCGAGCACCGGCTGGGCGGCGCTCGGAGACCACAGCACGGAGACGAGCGTCCACACCCCGAGCGCAGCCAGCAGGGTCACGGCCGCCCACTCGCGGACTTCGAGCTCGACGCGATCGCCGGCCAGGACGCCGAGCAGCGCAAGCAGCGCGAACGCGAGCGCCGCCCAGCCCCACGCCGACGGGAAGTACCCGCCGCTCGCGAACCCGGCCGCCACGACCGCCGTGAAGGCGGTCAGGCCCGGAACGAGCGCAGCGGCGTCGAGCGGACGGGTTGCGCTGCGGGTGAAGGACGCGACTGCGATGCCTCTTTCATCGGCCAAACGGCCGCCCGCTCAAGCAGCCGCGCCTCGGGGCCGATATTCCCGTCGAAGGACTGCGGTCATGAACAGGCTTCCCGGTATCCCGCGGCCGCGCTTCGGGCTGCTCGCCCGTTTCGCGCTCGCGAGCTTCGTCGCGGTGGCGCTCCTCGGCGTCGTGCTGGCGCACACCTTCGCCCACGGCGTCCGCAGCCGGGCGCTCGCGGATGCCCGCCGGACCGCCAACCTGGTGGACGACTCGCTCGTCCGCCCGCAGATCAAGGACAGCGACCTTGCCACCGGGCTCTCGCCGGAACGGGTGACGGCGCTCGACCGCGCGCTCGCCGCCGGCCTCACCGGCGGGCAGGTGGCGCGGATCAAGATCTGGAACAGCGACAGCCGGGTCGTCTACGCAACCGACCACTCGATCATCGGCAAGCGGTTCCCCACGGTGGACGACGAGCTCGAGGAGGCGCTCGACGGCGAGACCGCGTCGGATGTCGACGACCTGCGGAAGGCCGAGAACGCCGGCGACCGGCACTTCGGACAGCTGCTCGAGGTCTACACACCGATCCGGTCCCGGGCAAACGGCCGCGTCGTCGGTGCGTTCGAGCTCTACCTGCCGTACCGTCCGATCGCCGCCGGGATCGCGCACGACACGCAGCGCCTCTACCTCTTCCTCGCGGCCGGGCTGACGCTGCTCTACCTGCTGCTCTTCCGCATCGTCGCAGGCGCCTCGACGCGCCTGCGCCGCCAGGCGGCCGAGAACCAGCACCTCGCCCTCCACGACCCGCTGACCGACCTCCCGAACCGCAGCCTCTTCCACGACCGCGCCCAGCAGGCGATTCTGGCGTCGCGGCGCGACCAGACGGGAATCGCGCTCATGATCCTCGACCTCGACCGGTTCAAGGAGGTCAACGACACGCTCGGCCACCACAACGGCGACCTGCTCCTCCAGGAGATCGGTACGCGCCTCCGTGGCGGGCTGCGCGAATCGGACAGCGTCGCGCGCCTCGGCGGCGACGAGTTCGGGCTCCTGCTGCCGAACGTCGCCGACGGCGCCGAAGCGCTCATGCTGGGCGAGCGCGTCCGCGCGGTCCTCCGTCGGCCCTTCACGCTCGAAGGCGTGACCCTGGACGTCGAGGCGAGCATCGGCATCGCCATCTACCCCGAGCACGGCGACGACGTCGACAGCCTCCTGCAGCGCGCCGACGTCGCGATGTACCTCGCCAAGGAAGACCGCAGCGGCTGCGAGCTCTACGCATCCGACCGCGACGAGTACAGCCCGCACCGCCTCGCGCTTGCCGCGGAGCTGCGGCGCGCGCTCGACGAGAAGGAGCTCGTGCTCCACTACCAGCCGAAGGCCGATCTGAGCGACGGCCGCATCGTCGCCGTCGAAGCGCTCGTCCGGTGGCAGCATCCCGAGCACGGTCTGCTCACGCCCGACCAGTTCGTCCCGCTCGCCGAGGCGACCGGGCTGATCCGCGAGCTGACACTGACCGTCCTCGCCGAGGCGCTGCACCAGCAGCGCGTGTGGCGCGACGACGGCATCGACATCCGCGTCGCCGTCAACCTGTCCGCGCGCGATCTCTACGACCTCACGCTGCCGGCGAGCACGGCCGAGCTCCTCGCGAAGCACGACGTCCCCCCGACGTCGCTCGAGCTCGAGATCACGGAGAGCGTGATCGTCGCCGATCCGATGCGTGCGCGCGCGATCCTGAACCGCCTGAGCGAGATGGGCGTCGTGCTCGCGATCGACGACTACGGCACCGGCTACTCGTCCCTCGGCTACCTGAAGCGGCTGCCGATCGACGAGATGAAGATCGATCGCTCGTTCGTGATGCAGATGGCCGACGATCGCAACGATGCGGCGATCGTCCGGTCTACGGTCGAGCTCGGACGCAACCTCGGGCTCAAGGTCGTCGCGGAGGGCGTCGAGACGGCCGCCGCCTGGGCGCACCTGAAGGCGCTGGGCTGCGACTTCGCGCAGGGCTACTACCTGAGCAAGCCGGTCCCGGCGGCCGAGATCGCGGCGCTGGTCGCGGCGGGCGGGTCGTCCCCGGCGCGCGCGGCGACGAGCTAGGAGCGACGCGAACCCGATAACGTGGCGGCGTGCCGGTCCGCACTGCCACGGCCGCCGATCTCGACGACGTTCTCTCGCTCCTCGCCGCCCGCGACCGCGCCGTGCTGGGCGAGGTCGAGGTTCGGCGAAGCTACCTGGAGCATCAGCTGGCGCAGGCGAAGGACTCCGTCGTCGCCCGGCAGAACGGCGCCTTGTCCGGGTACGGGTCGCTCGACGCCGAGCAGAACGTCGCGCTCGCAGCAGTCGACGGCGCCGTCGCAGACGACCTGCTCGGCGAGATCGAGACGAGAGCCCGTGGGCGCGGCTTCGGCCACGTGACCTGCGTCGCCGTGCCCGAGGACCGGATCGTGTGGGAGTTGCTCGAGCGGAGCGGGTACGCGCGCGAACGTGACATCGTCCGGATGTGGCGCTCGCTCGACGGCGACCTTCCGGCGCCGCCCTGGCCCGACGGCGTCGAAGTTCGTAGCTACGACGACCGGGATGGCGAGCGCGTGCACGCGCTGCTCGACGCCGCCTATGCCGGCTGGGACCCGGACAACGTCGAGCTCGGCCACGACGACTGGCTCGCCTTCATGACCGACCACGAGGACTTCGACCCGTCGCTGTGGTTTCTCGCCGAGCGGAACGGCGAGCTGGTCGCGTGCGCGCTGCTCTGGCGTCCCTCAGACGGAAGCGGCTGGGTGAAGGACATCGTCGTGACCGAGGACGAGCGCGGCAGGGGCCTCGGCCGAGCCCTGCTCGAGCATGCGTTCCGCGCGTATCGGGACCGCGGCGCGGCCCGCGTCGGGTTGAAGGTCGACACGAGCAATCCGACCGGCGCCGTGAGGCTCTACGAGCGCACGGGCTTTGTCGTCGACCGCACATATCGCATCTGGAGCAAGCCGCTTTGACGACCACACCCACGACAGTTTCCCTGCTGCGCTGGCTGCGACGGCAGCTGCGCGAGCCGACGGCGGAGCGGGAACGCTTAGAGGCAGCCATTGCAAACAACGATCCCGCCGAGGCGCGCCGCCTCGTCCAGTTGATGCCCTTCAACGACGCGCAGCGGCGACATGTCGAGCGCCTGCTCGCCGAATGGGACAAGGCAGCATCGAACTAACCGGACCGCCGTCTCGTCGTCAGGGATTCCTGGTGAGGGGTCTTGCAGTTCTCGTCGCGGTCTCCGCGGCGCTCATCGGCACGAGTGCGTCGTCAGGCTCGTCGTTGCTGCCGTCACAGAAGACGGCACTGAACGCCGTCGGCAAGGCGTTGAAGAACGGGCGCATCGACGCACCCACGGCCGCGAGCGCCCGCGCCGAGATCGCTCGTGCCGCACGCCTGATCCGCGGGCTGCCTGCGGGCCGCGGATCGCACGTCGCCGTCGCGCTCTCCGAGCTCGCCGCGTTCAACGGGCGCATGACGGAGCCGCGGATGCTCGCGCTGCTCGGGCAGCTGAAGGCGAACGACGACTACTTCGCGGTTCACTGGGCGCCCGCGGACAAGACCGACATCACCGACAGCGACGGGATCGTCTACCGCTACTTCGCCGGTCGCTGCTTCGAGTTCCATCCGCTCGCCGACTTCGGCGCACTCAACGCACGCATCGCGGCGGGTGACGCTGCCGGCACCGAGACGCTCGCCGATGCGCTGATTGCGCGCAGTGTCTTCCAGCACGGCGGCGGTTACGGATGGGAGTACTACTTCGACTTCTCGGGCGGGCGCGCACCGTGGCTGTCCGGGATGGCGCAGGCCGTCGCAGCGCAGGCCTTCTCGCGCGCCGCGGCACTCGTGCCGGCGCGGAAGACGGCCTACCTGCGCGCAGCGAAGAACGCGTACGAGCTGATTCCGCGGCAGCTCCTCACGAGCGTCGCGGCCGGGCCCTGGATCCGCCTCTACGCGTTCCAGTCGCTCCCGGTCCTGAACGCGCAGCTGCAGACGGTCGTCTCCCTGCACGACTACGCCACCGCGACGCAGGACACGGCGGCGGCAGCCCTCGCCACGCGCATGCAGAACGCCGCGGCGGCGTCGCTCTCGAGGTTCGACACGGGGTACTGGACCTACTACTCGCTCGCGCACGATCCGTCTCCCCTCGACTACCAGCAGTACGTCGTCCAGCTGCTCGCGAAGCTCGCACCGTTCGACACGCGATTCGCCGCCGCCCGGACGCGCATCGCGGCGTACGCGAAGCAGCCGCCCGCATTCATGGTCGCCAACGGCGGGCTGGGCGCACTGCGGCTCTGGGTGTCGAAGCCGTCGACGGTCGTG
>Ga0335081_10007714_pt1 | contig 17219 bp, 14 predicted proteins | sample Lox_Sample_35_FD_206713 | JGI IMG/M metagenome (GOLD analysis project Ga0335081, IMG submission 206713) | Soil microbial communities from Loxahatchee National Wildlife Refuge, Florida, United States - Lox_Sample_3.5 | ecosystem: Environmental > Terrestrial > Soil > Wetlands | place: USA... | reverse complement strand
CGATTTATTGAGAACTTCAAGAAGTTTGAGACCCAGTCAAATTCAGAAATCGTTAACGCCGGCCCTCACATCTGAACCACTGACCCTGCGGCATTGGTTTTGCAAAGGCAATCCAAGACGAGGCAGGCAGTCTGAGAGCTCCTGCAAGGTGAGCGTTATCGTCTGCCAAATTGATTTGTGAACGTAATTTTGGCATTGGGTATGCTGGAGACCTGCCCGTCTGAAGCCCCATGCCAGCCTTCTGTTCCCCGGATTACCGCAAATGCATGGAAAGCCGGGCGCGGACAGGACGAACAGGCTTGCCAGCTCGTTGGAATTGCAGAGCGGCGCGCGGCGCTCGCATCATCGGCGGCTGTGTCCTTGAAGCATGAACAGGTCTCCTGCAGGGCTTCGAACCGCCGGCAGTACCCGGGACCCCTTTTCAACAAGTGCCGATCGTGAGCACCATGGGTGGCGTTCCTGCTGAGCTGAAAATGGAGCAAACCAGGTTCGTTTCACTATTGTCGGCGGAGAGCAGGACTGCAGGTCGGTTTGGAATTCTTGGGTCGGCAAAAGGCCGGGAATCCTCACCCCTATCGGAAAACCACCAGTGCGACACCCGCGACAGTCAATAGCAAACCTACCAGATAACGCCACGTGATGGGCTCGTGCAATAGCAGGATGCCAAGCATGCTAGCCAGGATAATGCCCGTCACGCGGATGGTGGGAGAGCCGACCGAGATGTTGACGCGGGCGAAAGTCAGGTAAAGCAGGATCGTCACAGTGCTGAATGCCAGACCCACTGCCAGGGAATACAGCAGGCCGGGTTGGGTGACGAAGAGCGGCTGTTGTGTGAGTTTTAGAGAACCGACCCAGATCAAACCGACGGTAAACGTGGTCGCACCGTAGACCAGCATCCCCAGGCTCGCTGAAATTCTGGTCGAAGCCAGTTTGACAAAGAAGTCGGCGCCCGCCAGGAAAGCAGAACAAAGCAAGGCGGAAGGGAGCCAGCGCATGATCATGGAAGCCTCATTTCTCTATTCAAACTTTTCGTAGGGCAAACCATCGAGCCAAAATAGCTTCAGCCATAAAGTCCATGCCATGCTCGCGCAGTCTGTCGATGCGATCATTCCACAGATCGGCTGTTCCGATAACGGGAGCCGTGTCGCACAGGATCAGCGAATGCACCCTTCCCGGCCAGCAGGCGGCAAAATCCAGGGCGATCATGCCCCCAACCGAGATGCCCACCACCACGGCTTGCGATACCTCGAGCTGGTCCAGCAGGCCGCGCAAATCGGCGGAGAAGTCATGAATGGAGTAGGGAGCAGGTGGGCAATCCGAAAGACCGTGACCCCGCTGGTCGAAGCGCAGCACTGGACAATGGTCCGTGAAATGCGGAACGACCCCATCCCAGATCCGCAGGTCCGTTCCCAACGCGTTGATGAAAACCAGTGGAATGCCCGCCCGTTTGCCTTCGAGCGTGTAGTGGATCGTGAGGCTGTTTTCGATCATGAAGTTCATATCTGGCCGTCATAAAAAGGCATGCTGCCGGTTCGTTATCTTTCGCAGGATGGGCAGGATGATCGCTCTCTCCTCATCGGTCATGACCGTCTTTTTCTGATATAGATCCTCCACCTCGAATGCCATTCTCCGTATTTCCTCCAGCATGCCCATGCCTTTCGGGGTAAGTTGAACATGGTACTCGCGTCGGTCGTGGGGCGAACGCGTTCGTCTGAGCAGGCCACGCTTGCTCAGATAGTCCAAGATCCCGACCATGACGGCCGGGGCCGTCCCTATATTTTCAGCAATGTATTTTTGGGATATGCAGGGGTTTTTCGAGATGAATTCCATTGCAACGAATTGCTTTGGAGTCAGTTGCAGAGGTTCCATCACTTCGGTACACAATTGCGTTATCGCTACATGCGCCAGACCGAGTAAATGGCCGACCAATTCAGGCAAATAACTGTAATCGATCGGTTTATCGGTTGTGTCTTCACAATTGGTCGTGAGTTCTGTCACGGGTCCTCTCTGTGGGGCTGGGAGTTGGCTTAATTCATTTAGTTTATCATATATATTATTTAAATATTAATCAAGAGTGAATTTGTCCTATTTATTTTTTCACTCGAATCGAGGGGCAGCCACGACCTGGAAGGATCCGGCTCCGCGCACGCCACGAACGAAAGCGCCAGGTTGGGAGAACCACAGCGATGGGATAAGCTCCGCCCGGCGGGCACTCATGGAATGGCAATGCTCCGGCTGGTTGAGCTGGGGCTGGATGCAGCACGTTCCCATTGGTCACCCGTCTCTGCGTTCGTGCTGAAAATCCCAAGCGGAATGGATGCCAGGCGTCTGACCTTTTTGCCCTATGCTATAATGAAGCAGTAGATCTCTTTGCGACGCTGTGTTGTCCATTTGCCAAAGGAGCAACCCACATGTCCAAAATGTTGATCGACGAAATCGATCTGTATTACGAAAGGAGCGGTCAAGGTGCGCCGCTCTTGTTCGTTCATGGGCTCGGCTCAAGCACCAGGGACTGGGAACCTCAAGTCAAGGAATTTTCCAAGAATTATCAGGTTATTGCATTTGATCTGCGCGGTCACGGTCAATCCGACAAACCCGCCGGACCGTACAGCATGCCCCTGTTCGCCTCCGATACGGCGGGCCTTTTGCGGGCGCTGGGAATTGAAGCGGCTCACATCGTGGGAATTTCGCTGGGCGGTGCCGTGGCCCTTCAACTGGCGCTCGACTCGCCAAAGCTGGTGAAGACGCTGACCATTGTCAACAGCGCGCCCAGTCTGGGCGGCACTCCCGAGCAGGCAAAGGCGGAGATCGACCGCAGGGTCGGCATCGTCCGACAAACGGGCATGCGCGCTATGGGCGAGGCGCTCGCCCCCAATCTCTTTCCGAAAGCGGAGCACGAGGCTTTGCGCCGCGCTTTTATCGAGAGCTGGGCGCAGAACGATCCGCGCGCTTATATCGACTCAACTCTTTCCATGCTTGGATGGGATGTGACCGGCCAGGTCAATACGATCCGTTGCCCGACGCTGATCCTGGCCTCCGATCAGGACTACACGCCACCGGCGTCCAAAGAAGCCTACGCCAGGCTGATGCCCGAGGCGCAGTTGGTGGTGATCTCGGATGCGCATCATGCCGTGCCGATGGAGGCGCCGGACAAATTCAACGCCGCGCTGAAAGAGTTCTTATCCAAACACTCTTGAATTCAAATCAATATTTGCCAAAGGAGGCTCCCCATGCAAGGACAGATGATGGACTATCCGCTTACGCTCACGCCGCTGCTCGAGCGGGCCCGGCTGCTTTTTCCGAAAAAGGAAATTGTCACCAAAGCCGGACCGACCCTGGAGCGGATCACTTATGGGCGGATGGCCGAACGGGTGGCGCGGCTTGCCACCGCCCTGGAAAAACTCGGCGTCCGAAGCGGCGACCGGGTGGCCACGTTTGCCTGGAATAATGAACGTCATCTCGAATTGTATTTCGCCGTGCCCTGCATGGGAGCCGTTCTCCATCCGCTCAATCTCAGGCTGCCCGCGGACCAATTGACCTATATCGTTGCCCACGCCGATGATCAGATCCTGTTTGTCGATCCGACGCTCTTACCGGCGATTGAAAAACTTGCGCCCCAATTCAAGAGCGTCAAACACTACGTGATCATGAGCGATACGGTTCCCGAAGGCACCACGCTCAGCCCGGTCCATGCCTATGAGGATCTGTTGGCGGAGGCCAGCCCCGAATATCCCTGGCCGCACTTGGATGAGAACCAGGCGGCGGCGATGTGCTATACCTCCGGCACAACCGGCAATCCGAAGGGCGTGGTGTATTCACATCGTTCGATCTACCTTCACAGCCTGGGCCTGAGCATGATCGATTCTTTCGGCCTGACCGAACGAGATGTATTTATGCCGGTCGTCCCGATGTTCCACGTGCTGGCGTGGGGCACGCCGTTCGCGACCGTGATGCTTGGGACGAAGCTCGTATTTCCGGGCCCCCATCTGCAGCCGCGCGATCTGGCGGAACTGATCCAGGCCGAGAAGGTGACGCTGACGGCAGGTGTTCCGACGTTGTGGCTGGGGCTGCTGGCTTTGCTCGACAAGGAACGGTATGATCTGAGCAGCCTGCGCGGCATGATCGTCGGCGGTGCAGCCGCCCCCCAGTCCATGATCGAAGCGTTCGAAAAGAAGCATGGACTGAATGTCATCCACGCCTGGGGCATGACAGAAATGTCTCCGCTGGGAACGGTCAGTCACTTGAAGAGCTACCAGGAGGAGCTGCCTGAAGAGCAGCGTTTCGCAATCCGTGCCAAGCAAGGATTATCGGTGCCCGGTGTGGAAATCCGAGCGGTCGATGAATCTGGAAAGGAAGTTCCATGGGATGGGAAGGCTTTCGGTGAATTGCAGGTGCGCGGACCCTGGATCATCAGCAGTTATTACCACGACGATCGCAGTGCCGATTCATTCATGGATGGCTGGTTCCGCACCGGCGATGTGGTCACGATCGATCCGGAGGGCTTTGTGCAGATCGTCGATCGCACGAAAGATTTGGTCAAGAGCGGCGGCGAGTGGATCTCCAGCCAGGATCTGGAAAATGTGATCATGGCGCATCCGAAGGTGCTCGAGGCGGCCGTGATCGCCGTGCCGCATCCGAAGTGGCAGGAACGGCCGCTGGCCTGCGTGGTCCCGAAACCCGATTATAAGGATAATCTGACCAAAGCCGAGATCTACGATCACCTGCGCGCGCGCTTCGCCAAAATGTATCTGCCGGATGATATCGTTTTTATCGAGGCGGTTCCCAAAACGAGCGTCGGTAAATTCGATAAAAAGGTGCTCAGGGAAAAGTACAAGGATTACCAATTGCCAGAATAGCCCGAAATCCAGGACCGGCGCAAGCCAGCCCTGGATCCGGCCTGCCCGGCATTTCGTTTATAATCCAGGCGTATGAATTCCTCCGCGGCCGCTGCACCGCGTCTTGCCTGGGCGGACCTCACTCGCTTTGTGGGTGCCTTTTTGGTTGTCCTGGCCCATGTCGTCACGTATCCGAACTTGATGGGCCAGGGAACCTTCTGGGCGCAAACCGCTTACTATACGCTCACCCGCACGGCAGTTCCCTTGTTCTTCATGCTGAGCGGGATGCTGTTGCTCTCCAAGCAAGAAGCGCTGGGCCTGTTCTTTCGCAAACGGGCCTTGAAAGTTGTATTTCCTTTCCTGGTATGGTCCCTGCTGTATTACTACTGGTACAACGCTTCCTCCCCCGGCGCGGGCAGTTTTTCATTCTTCCTGCTCGGGATCGTTAAGACGCTAAAGAGCCCGCGCGCGGCACATCTTTGGTTCTTCTATTCGTTGATTGGTTTGTACGCGGCTGCGCCGATCTTGAGGGTCTTCACCGCCGGCGCCAGCAAAAAAGACCTGCTGTATTTCTGCGGCGCCTGGCTTTTTGTAGTCCCTCTGCTTGCCATCATTCATGAGCAATTTTCGATCCTGGTAGATTTCGAGTTTCCCTTCCTGACGGGTTATATCGGCTATTTTGTCCTGGGTTTCTTCTTGAACGGACTTCCGCTGACGAGGCGGCTCGTGCTGGTCTCGGCGCTGGCTTTGGCTGTCAGTCTTATTTTCACCTTTTTCGCCATTTACCTTGGGAGCCAGTCGCCCCACTATGACCAGTTCTACGAGCAATACTTGAGCTTGAACGTGATCGTGATGTCTGCTTCCGCCTTCCTGCTCTTAAAATCCATCAATCATCGAATCCCCGCCTCCCTGAATCCATGGTTGATCCCGCTGGGCGGGGCGGCCTATGGCATCTATTTGTTCCATGTATTGGTGATGGATGTTTTTAGCAGGTATTGGGCCGGAGGCTTCCCAATTTTGCAGACCGGCCGGACCGTGTTCGTCATGCCGCTGGTGGGGGGCATCGCGTTTGTGTTCTGTCTCGTGACCATCCTGGTCTTGCAGAAGATCCCCTTATTGAAATACCTTGTGCCGTAGGTTTCGTTTTTCTCATGGACCCGCCTGAATTCGAAACAGTTTGAGGTCTGAGTTTGGAACATTGGCGATCAAAATAAACCGGGGGTCCGTCCGGGCACCGCTGTAGATCGGCTGCAGGGCCTGGCGCGGGGCAGGCAGAATGAGGTATTCTGCGTCGTAATGCCGGGCGACGAAATAGATCGTATCCAGATCGTTGTTCGGAATCATCACCGCCTTATAGCCGACTCCTTCATACACATCCCAGACATCTCTCGCCATGACCACGATCTCCTCGGCAGATCCCGGCCTGTGGCCCGCATCCCGTGCAATGATCTCTCTGATCGATGCATAGGATCGATAGATCGTATTGTAATAGGAGTTGTACTGATAGTTCAGCGAATAGCCGGCATAGCCGGCGTAGGCGGTCAGAGCGATCGCAGCCGCGATAAAGAGCGGCATGGCCCGCAAGTAATGACGGAACAGATCGAAGATCACAACCGCAATGAATGGGATCAGGATGGCCAGGCTCTTGGGCAGGGAGCCCGGCCCTGAAAAACTTGCGATGAACGAATAAAAGCAATATTCCAATCCGGCGAAAAACAGGATCGGCAGCAGAAATCTGTTTTTTTCCATTTTTCTCTGGATCAGCGCAAGATCAGCCAAACCGACCACGGTCAATACGGTCAAAACGGGATTCAGAAAGCTGTTGAGGGTCCGGATATTATCCATCGCAACATGGAGCTTGTTATCCAAAATCCCTTTGAGGCCCCACGCGGCACGGTAGGTCTGCCAGGTGAACGTCTTTCCATAGGCATGAAAATCTTCGTAGGTGGTAAGGAACATTGTGCTGGCGGGCCCCCTGGGAAAGAGTGTGCCCAGCGCCAGGTAATTCCCGATGAGCAGCGGCGAAAGGACTGCGAGGTGGATCCCTGCAGCTCCTGAGCACAAATAGATCTTCTGTTTCCAGGAGATCCGGGCGAATAGTATGCTTGCCTCCAGCGCCAGGAGCAGCAGAATTCCATCCTGGCGGGTGAACTGCGCCAGTCCGCTGCCGATGGCCGCGATCAGAAAGAAGCGCGGCTGTTCAAATCCCCGGATGGCAAAATAGAGGGCAAGGGCCCCAAATGCTCCAAAGAAGATATTGGCATCGGTCGTCACCGACACCCAGATCTGATAGGGCGCGAAGAAGGTTAATAACCCGGCGCAGGCCGCGGCGGAGCTTGATCCGGTCAGCACTCTGCTGGCCAGATAGGCTGTCAGGGCGGGAATACAGCTGATGGCGATGGAGGCTAACAGTGCATTAAAAACAGACTTTCCCAGGAATCGCATTGGGAGGCTGAGCAGAATAGACGTGAGAGGATTCCAGAAATCACTGCTGTAGTGCGTAAGGGGCACCAAGCCCTCAAAGAAATAAACCACATAATCGATCACCAAGCCTCGCCCATCCACGATATTCTTGGCTACGGTATAGTAGAACGCAGGATCACCGTGTCCAGGCGTTTGGGCGTTCGTCGCCAGATAGAAGCGCAGGATCAGGCCGGCGATCAGCCCTCCGGTAAATATGGCGGTCCAAAGTCTCGTTGGCTCCCGGGGGTTGTGTGCGGCGCGAGGATCCTTCACAATGCCCATGCCAGCATGAGTCCAAGGATCGCCACGATGAGCCCGAGGTGGAGCAGCAGATTGGAGCTTGTCAGCCATGAAGGCTCAAGCACGAACTGCAGGATCAGATTGATCACAATCAGAAATATGCCGATCAGCGGCAGGAGCCCTTTGCGGTGGGCAAGGTATTCCGAAAGCGCATCCAAGAGTTTTGACATCAGATCTCCTCTGCCTCCGACTGGGCAGGATGGTTTGTCGTCTGCCACGGCGAGAATTGCGCGGCCAATCGTCCGGGGATCCGTCCCTGCATCACTACCGCGCCCCGCTCATGGGCGATGCGCTCAACCTGACCTGCCTCATGGAACAACGAAATCAGGGCACCCTGTTGATAGGGCAATCGAACCAGAATTGATATGTAGGTCTCATACAGTTCTTTTTTGATCAGAGCCAAAAGGTCTGGCAGACCGATTCCTTTGCGGGCGGAAATGGCAACGGCCTTTGAATATTGCCTTACTGTTTCGCGCGCGACCTCGGGCCGGACCAGGCGGTCGATCTTGTTTAACGCGGTGACCGTGGGAATGTGTCCCGCTCCGATCTCCTCCAATGTCTTCTGAACCGATTGGTATTGATTCAAGGCGTTCGGATGCGATATGTCCACCACGTGCAGCAGCAGATCCGCTTCGGCAATTTCCTCCAGCGTGGCATGGAAGGCCGCCACCAAAGTGGTCGGCAGTTTCTGAATGAAGCCCACCGTATCGGTCAGGAGCGCTTGATAACCGCCCGAGAGCTCGATCCGGCGGGTGGTTGGGTCCAGCGTGGCAAAGAGCTGGTCGGCCACATAGACATCCGATCGGGTGAGACGGTTCAGTAATGTGGATTTTCCCGCATTCGTGTATCCAACCAGGGCGATGGTGGGAATCCGGGCGCGTTTGCGCTGCGAACGATAACGCATCCGGTGGGCGCGGACCTTTTCCAATTCTCGCTTCAAGTGGGCGATGCGATTTCGAATGGACCGCCGATCCACTTCCAACTGCGTTTCACCGGGACCCCGCAGGCCCACGCCGCCTGAGCCGGTCCGCCCGCCGCCGCCGCCGGCCTGGCGGGCCAAGTGCGTCCATTGTCCGGTCAGCCGAGGCAGCAAATATTCGTATTGAGCTAACTCGACTTGAACCATGCCCTCCGCCGTGTGCGCGTGTTGAGCAAAAATATCCAGGATGAGCGCAGTTCGATCCAGCACCCGGGCGTTCGGCCCCAACGCCTCCTCCAGTTCACGCTGGTGACGCGGCGAAAGTTCATCATCGAACAGAATGACCTGTGACAGGGTCTCTTCGCTCAACGCCTTGAGTTCGGCCACTTTGCCGGGACCGATGTAGGTTTCCACGTTCGGATGATCGAGCTTCTGGGTCAATTCCCCCACGACTTCGAGTCCGGCGGTATCGGCCAGCAGGGTAAGTTCGGCCAGCGAGTCCTCCAGGGGCAGGAAATTTCGGTGACCGCGCAGATCGACGCCCACCAAAAAAGCACGCTCACGCGCGGGTTGTGTCGGCTGGGGAATTCTCTTTGACATCAGGTTCGGACTGCTGTTTTTCTAGTTTGCTGAAGAGTTTGGCGATCTTTGGATCCGTACGCTCGGTACGGATGGGCAGCAGGATATGAAAGGTTGAGCCGGGACATTTTTCTTCGTCATAGCCTGGTGACTCGACCCAGATCGTTCCACCATGCGCCTCGATGATACCACGAGTGATGGGCAGGCCCAGACCGGGGCCGCCGCCTTTGAATTTGGTCTTGCCGCTGGAGTGCAGGTTGACGTGACCGATCTGGCCGAATTTTTCAAAGATCTGGGTCTGGTTTTCCGCCGAGATTCCGATGCCGGTATCGGCAACCGTGATCTCGATAAAGCCCGGCAGACTGCGGCCATCAATGGTGATCCCGCCCTGGTCCGGCGTGAACTTGATGGCATTGGCGATCACGTTCTTCAGCGCCTGATAAAGGCGCTCCGAATCCGCATAGATCCACGTCTCGCTTCCAGCGAAATTCCTGATTTCCAGCCTCTGATGGCGTTCCTGGATGGCAGCCTGCAATTCCCGGTTAAGCAGCTCCAGCAATTGGCCGATCCAGATCGGCTGCAGGTTGAGGGAGAGCAGGTCGTTGTCAATTAACGAGACGTCGATCATGTCGTCTATGATTTCGTGCAGCCGGTTGATGCCCGTGTTCACTCCGCCCAGGAGCGTGTCTATCTGGCTTTTTCCGTTTTGGGTGACCTGGTCGCGCATCATGGCCGCATAGCCCTCGATGAGCGTCAGAGGCGTCTTCAGCTCATGGGCGGCCACCGAAATGAAATTTGATTTTGACCGGTCCAGTTTTTCAAGCGTCTGTCTGACCTCGATCAGCTCATTGGTGATGTAGGCCACCCGCGCCTCCATTTCCAGGCGGGCGACCTTTTCCAGGCTGTACATATAAATGGGTGTGATCGTGGAAAGCAGGTCGAGGGCTTCCGGTTCCGGAAGATTGGCAATGGCAATTTCGTTCGTGATCGATATGATGCTGTTCAGGATCCCTGAAACATTCTGCTGGCTTTGTTGCAGATCGGACAGGGTGGGGGAGGAGGTCCACTCGTAGATGACGGGATCCAGCCAGGCCGGGTTCCCGGTCGTGGCCGCCTGTTCCAGGCCGTCAAAGAAACGATCCAGTTCGGTAACGAGCGCCTCGCGCGCACCCGCGCCGCGCGTCAAGGTTTGTGAAACGCGCTGCAGCCAAAGAGCGCGGATTTGGTGAAGTAGTTCGGGGGCCTTCATGGAAGTTCTTTGCCTACCCAAGTGTACGCTGAGATGCCTCTTTTGACAATTTCATTTTGATTGACGGTTTTGTTGGGTGATCCAGGTCAGCAGGACCTCCCCGACCATCCCCAGGCTCTTGGACGAAATCTTGTCGGGTGTGTCGGCGGTGGTGAGCCAATATTTGTAGTCAATATCAATAATGTCCACGGCCGGGATGCCCGCCTGGATGAACGGGATGTGGTCGTCCAGGATGTTGTATTTGACGCTCGGGATAAAAGAATCCGCGTACCCCAGTCTGGCCGCCGTGTCCCAGATGGAAGTGCGCAGAGCCAGATTTGAGTTTCCGTCCATGTAAAAGGTCGGATTCTGCCCGCCGACCATGTCCACGAGCAGCATGGCCCGCGGCGCAGCCGTCATGCTCGCCACAAAGGCCCTTGAGCCAAGCGTCCAGTCCCAGCCCGGGATCCTGCCATTATCCTCCGCGTCGAAGAAGACCAGCCAAATGGATGGCGCGTTCGCCGGCAGGGTTCGGGCCAGTTCCAACAGGACCGCAACGCCCGAGGCGCCGTTGTCCGCGCCGGGCGTGGGCTGGGTCTGTTTGGCAGGATCCGGATCGCGGTCCGCGTAGATGCGCGTATCGTAGTGCGCACCCAGGATGTATTGCGGCCCCTGGCTGGTTCGAAACGCAACTAGATTTTGCACGGGATGGCCGAGTTCCTCGCCTGGCTGGATTTGAACCTGCCAGCCTGCCGATTCCAGCTCGCTCCGCATCCATTCCTGGATCCTGGCGTGTCCCTCCGATCCGGGTGTGCGCGGCCCGAAGGCCACCTGGGTCTGCACATCCGCCAGGGCGCGCCCTCCATCGAATTTAATGCCGGCCGTGGGTTGGCCAGGCACAAATGCCCGCACATACCAACCCAGCATCAGGGCAAGCAGGGAACCGATCGCAGCCAGATAGAGGGCAATGCTCCGCCTATTCATGTGCGCCCAGGAAGCTTTCAAGATCGGCCAGGGCCCGGTCTGCGAAGCCTTTCGCCCGTTCGCGCTTGCCGCGCCCCTCGGTGTTTTCGAGCGGCGGCAGGATCCCAAAATTGGCTTTCATCGGTTGGAAATCCTTCAGATCGGCATGGGTCACATAGTGGCAGAGCGCTCCGAGCATGGTTGTCTGGGGAAAAATGAAAGGCCTTTGATCTTTGTGCACTCGGGCGGCATTCAGGCCCGCCAGCAGGCCCGTGGCGATATTGCCCATATACCCTTCCACCCCGGTCAATTGACCGGCGAAGAACAGATCCTCACGATCGTGAAACTGCAGGGTCTGCTTCAGCAGCCTGGGGGAGGCAAGAAATGTGTTCCGGTGCATCTGCCCGTAGCGAATGAATTCTGCAGCTTCCAGCCCGGGGATGAGATGCAGGACACGCGCTTGTTCGGCATATTTAAGATTGGTTTGAAAGCCGACCAAGTTGTAGAGATTGCCGGCGAGATTGTCCTGCCGCAATTGAACCACCGCGTAGGGCCGCCGGAGGCTGTGCGGATCGGTCAGGCCGACCGGACGCATGGGGCCGAAAGCCAGCGAGTCTTTCCCGCGTTCGGCCATGATCTCGATTGGCAGACAGCCCTCAAAAAAGTGCCCGGCCTTCACACCGCTGTGAATCGAATCTTCGAATGATCGCAATTCGATCCGTTCGGCCCCCAGCAGGGCATCCACAAAAGCATAGTATTCACTTTTTGTGAGCGGACAGTTAACGTAATCGCCTGCCCCAGCCTCTCCGCGGTCGTAGCGCGAAGCGCGGAAGGCAATATTCATGTTGATGGTCTCATAGGAAACGATCGGTGCGATGGCGTCGAAGAAAAAGAGATGTCCCTCGCCGCTGCAGTCTGTGATCTTTTGCGACAGCGCAGGGGAAGTCAGCGGACCGGAAGCAATGACCGTTAATGTCGATGGAATGTCGGTCGCCTCCTGGCGTACGATCCGGATTCGGGGATGGTCTTGGATTCGCTCCGTCACGGTTCGCGCAAAAAGTTCGCGATCCACCGCCAGCGCGGAACCGGCCGGCAGCGCCGCGGCTTCGGCGCATTCGAGCAGCAGCGAGCCCAGCCGGCGCAGTTCATTTTTCAGCACCCCCGAGGCCCGATCCGGTAGGTTGGAGCCGAGGGAATTCGAGCAGACCAGTTCGGCCAGATAATCCGTTTCATGGGCGCCTGTGGAAAGGGCAGGGCGCATTTCGTACAGACTCACATCCAGGCCGCGTTGCGCCGCTTGCCAGGCGGCTTCACTACCCGCCAAGCCACCACCAATAACGATCAAATCCGTCATTCTGAAGTCTATTGTACCATCCGAGGGTGCTGTATAATCTTCGGTATGGAAGCGCAACTCGAGGAAGCTTGCCGGCTGACAGGCGCGCGCTGGGCGGCACTTGCCGAACGCGGCGGAGGACAATGGCTGATCCAGGCTGTTCATCATCTGACCAAATCGAAGCAGGCCGCGCTGAAGAGCTTCCTCAGTCAAGAAGCGGTAGACACCTGGCTGGCCAGCATCCTGGCTGGAGGCAGCAATCCATCCCTGGCCCTGCCGGCGGAAGCAAAGCTGGAGGGAGCCCGGCTTTATGCCTTTCCGGTCCCCCAGACTTCGCAGCTTCTGCTGGTGGGCGGACGCCCATTGTCCTTGAATCGCCAGGGCATTTGGCGCCTGGTGTCGGCGCTGATCAGGGCAGGCAATCGCGATTCGGAGGTCGATCTCGTTCCGGATCTGCAGACGGAATTGTCTTACGATCTGCCCCGGGCCCTTGACCGGATCCTGGCCGCTTTTCTGCGGATTGCGAACCCCCAGGGGGCCTGGTTGGCCATCCGGCGCGGGGATATGCTGGACATTGTGTCACAGTCCAATGACCTTCCGGGGCTGGGCGTTTCCCTGTCCGTGGATTCGAATCCCTTCCTGCGCAGGATCAATCGCACGCGTGCCGATGTTGCCGTCCGGAAAGACCAGGCTGACTGGGACCAGATTCCGCAGGCCGCCTTGAAATCCAATACGAAGGTGTGGTGCTGTTTTCCGTTGATGGTGGGTCAGCGCCTGATCGGTGCGGTGGCGCTTTGGAGCCAACTGGAGTTCGAAGCGGATGAATGGTCCCGGCTGCGCGAGGTCGCCAGGCGGATTTCTTCGCAGGTGGAGGTGATCGTAACATTTTCCGAGCTGGCAAACCACCTGCGGCGGCTTGGAATGTTGAATGATTTTGCGTTGACGATTTCGTCGGCCCAGAACCTAGACCAGATCGCACGCCGCGTTTTTGGACTTCTCTCCCGCTCTTTTTCAACGGATCTGATCTCGCTTTACATCCCCTCGGCCGACGAACGGCTCATTCGCGAATTCACAAACCGCGATGGAAAGTTTGCCGCGCAAAACGCCGCACTGGCCGGTCATTACGCCGCGGCTTTTCTGAAGGCAGGCCGTATCCTTCGCCTGAGCGATCCATCCGCCGCCGAATTCAAACCATTCTATTCGGAAGCTCGCTCGGTTCTGCTCGTGCCCCTGAAGTATCGCGGCCGAACGATCGGCCTGCTGGCTCTCGAAAGCCTGCGCGCCGGAGCGTTTACTCAATTTGATGAACACTTGATCGTGGTCATTGCCAGTTATCTGGCCGGATTGATCGAATATGGACGCCTGCGCGAGGAAGCGGAAGCGCGCGCCCGCAACCTGGGGCTCATTCATGAGGTCGTCCAGCAGATCATTGGATTGAGCAATAAAATTGAAATTGCCCAGATCACTGCCGACCTGGTAGCGCAATACTTCGGTTATGAGCTGGCCGCCGTGATGCTCCTGAACGCGGGGGCCAAATCTCCCATTCTGGGTCTGGGCGGATCCCGGTCGCAGGCGGTCCTGCTCGAGTTGAAACAGGAGGAGCTGTTGATGCAGGACGGCATCACGGGCCACGTGTTCAATACGGGCGAGAACATGCTCGTGAACGACACGGCCCATGCCAAACTCTACAAATCCCTGCAAAGTTGGGACGCGGGTTCGGAAATGTGCGTGGCCCTGAAAGACGGCGATCAAGTGTTCGGTATCGTTGATGTGGAGAGCGCACAGCCCAATGCCTTCAGCAGCAATGATCTGGTGGCCATCGAGTCCCTGGCCGGCGTGCTGGCGGCAGTGGTCTCCAGCGCAGACCAATATGAGCGTCAATTGGAAACGGTCCGTCAGCTGCGCGTCGCCCAGGTGGAACTGAAAGCCCGCATGGCCGCCCAACAAGAGGCGGAAAGAAGGCTTTTGCAGGCCGCCAAGCTGGCGGCAGTGGGCGAGATGGCAGCGGGCATCGCTCACGAATTGAATAATCCGCTGACCACGGTGACCGGTTTCACGGAACTCCTCCTCGACGAGAGCGCCTCCGATGCGCCGCACCGGGCAGATATTGAGCTGATCCTCAAGGAGGCCAGGCGGGCGCGGGATGTGGTCAGGCGGCTGCTTGATTTTGCGCGCCAGGGCGAGCGCACCCGCACCAAAGCGGATATCAACGAGGTGATCGAGGACGTGTTGATGCTTACCCGCCATCTGATCCACACGAGCGGCGTGCAGCTGTCGCTCGAGCTGGCCAAGGACCTCCCCTGGATCTCGGTCGACGTGAACCAGATGAAGCAGGTGTTCTTGAATCTGATTCATAATGCGCTGCAGGCCATGCCGGCGGGAGGCAACATGGGAATCCAGACGTCGCTCAGGACCAAGGATGATCGTACGTGGATCGCCGTGGCGATCAAAGATACGGGCATTGGGATTGAAATCAATAATAAGGACCGGATCTTCGAGCCGTTTTTCACCACGAAAGGTGATCAAGGAGGCACAGGTCTTGGTCTTTCGGTCACCTATGGGATCGTGACCGATCACGGCGGCACGATCGAGGTGGACAGTCTGACGGGCAAAGGTTCGACCTTTGTTGTCTGGCTGCCGGTCTAAACATGGGCCCAATCACGATCCTGGTCGTAGATGACGAACCCGGCATCGCTTTGCTCTGCAAGCGTCTGCTCTCCCGGGCCGGCTATTTTGTGGTCGCGCTGACCGATCCGAAGGAAGCGGCCGCCTGGGTGAAAGAACACGCGGCTGATCTCCTGCTCGTCGACATTCGTATGCCGGAAGTGGACGGATTTGAGCTGATCACACTCGCCCGGCAGATGCAACCGGATCTGGCCGTTCTGGTCATGACGGGCTTTGGTACGGTTGAGACGGCCATCCGGGCCCTCCGCCAGGGCGTGGACGGCTTGATCTTGAAACCCTTCCAGAACGGGGAAGAACTGGTTCAGGCCGTGAAACTGGCCTTTTCAGACAACCAAAAAAAGCGGGATGCCGCGCGCATTAACGCCCTGCGTCCGTTGTTTACCGTCACCGAGTCGCTGTTCTCCGAAACCAGGCAGGATTCCTTGCTGGATCTCATCGTCAATGCGGTGCTTGGACAACTGCGCTGCCGGCATGCGGCCTATTACCAGTATTCACAGACCGATGCGCGGTTTGTGCTTCTGAGCGGGATCGGCAAGACCCTGACCGACTTCCTGATTCAGGCCGACGCGGGCGGTGCTCCAATTCTGATCAATGCGGTCGGCCCGGGCAGCCCGGATCTGCAGGCCCGCCTGCGCAAGGCCGGCCTGGGCGCGGTAATGTTTGCACCGATCGTGAGCCCGGGTTCACGGAGTATCTTGTTTGCCGGCCGGGATCCCGAGGAAACCCCCTTCAGCGAGGCCGATCTGGAGATGTTCCAGATCCTGGCGCGGCAGAGTGCCGCCGCAATGGAAAATGCACGATTGTATGATGAGCAGCGTACTTATGTCCGCAAGATCGAAGATTCGCAGACGGCCCTGTTGCAGGCCGAGAAGATGGCCGCGGCCGGCCGTTTGAGCGCCTCGATCGCCCACGAAGTGAATAACCCGCTGCAGTCCGTGCAAAACTGCCTGCATCTGGCCGGCCGGGGGGACCTGCCGGAGGCAAAGCGCATGGAGTATTTCGACCTGGCCCGGATGGAACTGGAACGGTTGTCTCTGACCGTGCGGCGGATGCTGGATTTTTACCGGCCCGGCGCGGCCAAACCTGAACAGGTCAATATCCCGGAAATGCTGAACTACGTTCTTTCCTTGATGCAAAAGCAGCTGGCAGAGCGCGGCATAGAGACAAAGATCAATTTCCCGTCTTCGCTGCCGCCCGTCACGGCGGTCAATAGTCAGATCCAGCAGGTGCTCATCAACCTGATCTTGAATGCCTTCGATGCCATGCCGGCCGGCGGCCGCCTGGCCATCACGGGCAGATCGGTCGAGGGCGGTGTCGAGGTCATGTTTCAAGATAGCGGACCCGGCGTGCCCATCGAAGAGCAAAAGAACATCTTCGAACCTTTCTTCAGTACCAAGGAGGGCGGCACGGGATTGGGCCTGACGGTCAGCTATAATATTGTCACAGCGCATGGCGGTTCCCTGGACCTGCTGGCGGGCCAGGGACACGGCGCCTGCTTTAGGCTCTTTCTACCGACAGGAGACACCCGATGAAATCCAATCTTCTCGTGGTCGATGATGAGAATGTGGCGCGCCAATCCCTGACCGATATCCTGAAGCTGGAGGGCTATAACGTGGCCTCGGCTCCCAATGGGCAGATGGCGGTGGAGTATGTTCGCACCCACCCGGTTGACCTGATGATCGTCGACCTGCGCATGCCCGGCATGGACGGATTGGACGTGGTGCAGGTGGTCAATCAAGTCGCGCCCGACACGGAGATCGTTTTGCTGACGGCCTTCGCCTCGACGGATTCGGCCGTGAGGGCATTGCGCCTGCGGGTGCATGACTATTTGACAAAACCCGCCGCGCCGGCTCAGGTTCTCGCCAGCGTAAAGCGAGGATTGGCCCGCCGCGTGGCAAAGTTGCAGTCCAAGAG
>Ga0335081_10007712_pt1 | contig 17219 bp, 13 predicted proteins | sample Lox_Sample_35_FD_206713 | JGI IMG/M metagenome (GOLD analysis project Ga0335081, IMG submission 206713) | Soil microbial communities from Loxahatchee National Wildlife Refuge, Florida, United States - Lox_Sample_3.5 | ecosystem: Environmental > Terrestrial > Soil > Wetlands | place: USA... | reverse complement strand
GAGAAGACCAGGGTTGTGGCGGCGTCCCACTCGCCGAGCACGCGATGAATGTAATCATGAATCGCCAGCTCCGCGCCCGAGCTTTCCGGACCTTCCAAGAATCTCAGGAATGCGGCGAATTCGAAGGCGAAGTCCTTTCTGACTCTGGCCCGCCGATGCGCGGGAACCACGGCGGTGACCTCCAAGGGCCCGCCGGGTGAACCCTCCAAGTTGAGGATCGCCAGCCCGGCATCGCTCAGGTCATAGATCGAAGCGTAAAAGTCGAGCGACAGTTGGCCCGGCACCTGTGCGTGCAGCCTTCCGTGCCAACTGCTGGCCAACGGGCGCAGCTTGCGGAGGATTTCGCGGGAGCCGTTGAGCGCGAAGGTTAGCTCGTCCGGTCCGTGCCACACTTGGCCTCGCCAGTCCCAGCCGTGGAGTGCGATGCGAGGTTCGCCCTGTGCTAGTTCAGGCATTTTCCGAGGGCAGAAGCCACTTGCCACATCCGTCAGTTAATCGAGTTTAATACCTGAAATTGAAATAATCAAGAATCAACATTCGATTGGGCACGCTCTGTTATTGCTGCACCACCGTGACGGACCGCCACGCGGAGTTACCAGCGGCATCAAACGCTTTGAAAACGATGGTGTTGGTGCCGGAGATCAGCGGGATGCTGGCGGTCCACGTAACGGTTCCGGTTGCCGAACCGGAAGTCCCGGTGGAATTCGACCAGCTAACTAACGTAACCCCGACATTGTCCGTGGCCATGCCCTGAAAGGTGATGGTGCTGGCCGCTGTGGCAATCACACTGGCGGCAGGATAAGTGATGATCAGCGACGGCGGCGTCGTGTCCTTGGGTGAACCCGGCTGCGATGGATTGGAGGGACTTGACGGAGGCGGATTGGGCGTCGGCGGGTTCGGTGACGGAACCGGCGTGGGCGACGGCGTCGGTGCGGAAGGCGGGGTGGGCGCGGGTGTCGGTACGGGTGTGGACGGCGGGGCCGGCGCCTGAGGCGGAACCTGTTGCCCCACGACTGTGACTGTCTGACTCGCCGTGAGACCGGTCGAGTCGGTGGCCGTTATGCTGATGACATTCGTACCCGAAGCAATCGGAACCGTAGCCGTCCAATTGGGTGACCCAGCCGCCATGCCAGACGCTCCGCTAGTGGTTTGCCATGTGATTTGTACCGGCCATGTCCCGCCGGATACGGTGCCGGAGAGTGTAACGGAAGTCGCGGTTGTGCTGGAGGGCGGCGTCTGCACGGTCAATAGCAGCGGTGAAGCCGGAGGAGGCGTGGATGGCGCCGGAGTGGTGGCGGCCGCCCCGTAGATCGATTGCACGTTAGCAATGTCGTTACTGCTCAGGTGTTTGCCGAACCGGTAGTACGGATACATTACGTCGTTCGGATCATCGGTATGGACCAGCCCCAGAGCGTGCCCGGCCTCGTGCAGCGCCACGGTGTATACGTCTGTATCGGCTCCGACTTGCCAGCGCTCGTCGTCATTCAGGTGCATGTCGCCGGCGATCGGTTCGGGATTGGGCGGAGCGGGATAGAAGGTATGGGCTAGAATCTCCGACCCGGTAAAAGGAAACGCATCCCCATGGGCTCCGGTCGCAAACAGAATGTTGACGGTGCGCAACGCCTGCGCGTTCGCCCCACTGACGAATTGCACGTTGGCGACGCCAGACCATTGATTCAAAGCACGAAGGATCTCGGACTGCGTAGTAGCGGCTGGGAGTTTCTCGGTCATCTGGGAGAACACGTAGCTGAGCACCAGCCCGCTCGATCCGGTCACCGGCCAGCTATAGGGAGCGCCGGCGTTTTGGGCGACGGCGGCAGCTTGCACCATGGCACCGCCGCAGGCATGTACGGGCCTGTGCGAGATTAGTTCCGGGGCTGCCGGGAATATATAAGCCACCTCATCCCAGGAGGCGAGGCGGGAGAGGTCATCGAACTCTCCGGTTACCAGCAGATGGTTAGGGGCGAGATAGTTGTTCTCTATTAGCCGTAAACCATGTTCGCGCACCAGGGATCGGGCCTCCGTCATGTCGACGTCGGAGTGAAACTCGACTATGTTCCCCGTTGCCGATACCAGCGGACTGATCTTGTCGCGGTGTTCAAGCCGGGAAACCCACACCACGTGCAGTCCGTCGAGCGAAAAATCGTCGGGCGCCCCGATAATCAGGGTCGAGTTGGGCAGATAGCCGGTGACGGTGATTCCGCGATCGCGCAACTGGCCGTAGACCTCCGCGCGCACGCCTCCTTCGAACTGAATCAGATAGTGGGAGCGTCCTGCGGTCCGGCGCTTTAGCGGACTAGCCAGATACGCGGTTCGGTCTGGCTGGGGATCAAAATCTCTCGTCTTGAGATGAATGGTTTCAGCAGCGAGGGTGGCAACGCCACATGCCGCGAGGATCAAACAGCGTAGACAGTTCACGCCCTTCTAATCGCCCCAATCTGAGACTTTCTTTAGGGGAGAACACTTAATTTACGGCTCATGAAAGTCGGTGCTCTCGTAATCGTTGTGGCGGGCGTTGTCTTCCCGCAAATGCGTGCCGCACCAGCGGCGTCTTATACCATCCAGACGGTTGCGGGGAGCAACGTTGTGGGCGACGGCGGGCCTGCGCTAAACGCCGCGATCGGCGATGCCGAGGGAGTAGCTCTCGACCGCGCCGGAAATATCATTATTGCTGACGCCTACGATCACCGGATCCGCAAGATCACTCCCGATGGGAACATCACAACCGTAGCCGGAGACGGCTCACCGGGGTTTCGTGGGGATGGCGGCCCGGCGTCGGCTTCGCGGCTGAACAACCCCTACGGAATTGCTTGCGACAGCGCGGGTAACCTTTATATCGCTGATCTTGGGAACAATCGCGTGCGCAAGATTGGCCCCGACGGCAACATTTCAACGGTTCCAGGAACCGATTCCTTGATGGCTCCGCGCAATGTGGCGCTGGACGCCGCCGGGACACTCTACATCTCCGAATTCAACGGCCATCGCGTGCGGCACCTGAGGGCGGACGGAACCGTGGAGATCGTAGCGGGAACTGGTGTGGCGGGGTCCGGAGGGGATGGCGGCCCGGCAACGGCCGCTCAGCTTTCTTCTCCAGCAGGTCTGTCGTTCGATTCCGCGGGCAACCTCTACATCGCCGACAGCGGGAACGGCCGAATTCGCAAAGTCGCCGGAGGAGTTATCACGACGGTGCTGGGGCCCGATGCCGCTGGAGACAGCCCGCTCTATCTGCCCACCGCGGTGGTCGTGGGCGGCGCAGGCGATCTGTACATCGCCGATTATGGCAACGACCGCATTCAACTCATCACTGTGCTTGGCTCCGTGCGCACCGTGCCGGGCGCCGGTCGCGACTTGGCCCTCGATCCGGCGGGCGATCTCTTCATCGCCAGTTGGTCGCACTTACTGGAACTGACACCGGGGCTCACGCTGCAGACCATTGCGGGCGACGGTTCGTATTGGTTTCGCGGCGATGGAGGCGCCGCAGCTTCGGCCCGCCTGTGGGCGCCGGTCGCTGTCGCGCTGGATTCGACTGGCGCCTTGTACATTGTGGATCGCAACAATTGCCGCATCCGTCTGGTGAACCCGTCGGGGGTGATTTCCACGGTCGCGGGCGATGGAAGCTCCGGCCCCGCCAACACGCAATTGAGCTATCCCGCGGGCGTAGCCGTGGATAGCGCAGGCAACGTCGATGTCGCCGACCAGGACAACGATCGCATACAACAGGTGACGCCGGGTGGAGCGATCGTAACATTGGCTGGGACCGGAACTCCCGGATTCAATGGCGACGGCCTCGCAGCGACCGCCACGCAGCTCTTTTCACCAGCAGCGCTGGCGCTGGCGAGCGATCAAACACTCTACTTTGTGGACGCCGGGAATCAGCGGGTCCGCAAGATCGCGCCGGACGGAATGGTTTCCACAATGATTCAAACTAAGGCGGCGGGAGTCGCCGTCGACTCGTCGGGCAACGTTTACGTCTCGGATTCTAATCTTCACAGCATTGAGCGCATCAACCCACAGGGTCAGGTGACGGTCCTCGCCGGCACTGGCACGCCGGGTTTCGGCGGAGACGGAGGACCGGCGGCATCAGCGCAGCTTAATTCGCCTTCTGGCCTGGCGGTCGATTCGCAGGGCAACCTCTACATAGCCGATACCGGGAACAGCCGCATGCGCATGATCGGAGCCGATAGCGTGATCCGGACCATCGCCGGCAATGGCGCCGCGGGTTTCGATGGCGACGGCGGCCCCGCGCTCTCAGCCGCGCTGAACACGCCGATGGGCCTGGCGGTAGACTCGAGTGGAAATCTGTTCGTCGCCGATTTCGGGAACAATCGCATCCGCAAGCTCACGCCCGCGCCCACTGCCGCCGAGCAAACCACGCGGCTGGCGATTGTCAATGGCGCGAGCATGCTCGCCGGGCCGATCGCGCCGGGAGAAATTGTTTCGTTGTTTGGATTGGGTATCGGCCCGGTCACGCCGCAAGGAGGCACGCTCGATGCAACGGGCGTAATGGCTTCCGAGGTGGCCGCTACTCAGGTGATGTTCGACGCCATTGCCGCGCCGCTCTACTACGTGCAGGACAGCCAGATCAACGCACAGGCCCCCTACGAGATTGCGGGCAAGACGACGGTCGATGTTGAGGTATTCTTCCAAGGGCAATCGTGCGGAAAAGTGACAGCACAAGTCGCGGCCTCGGCTCCGGCGATTTTCACCGTGAGCGCCGGAACCGGACTGGCGGCCGCATTGAATGAAGACGGCAGCGTGAATTCGCCGATTCAGCCCGCGCCGCGCGGATCCATCGTGACCCTCTACGCCACTGGTGATGGTGTTGAAGATCCGGCTGCGGCGGACGGCGCGCTTGCAGCAGAGCCGCTTCCCAAGCCCACGCTGCCGGTCACGATGACTGTAGGCGGATACCCGGCCGATATTGTCTTCGCCGGAGCCGCTCCCGGCTTTGCCGGGTTGCTGCAAATCAATGCGCGGCTGCCGGGCGTGCCCGCGCCAGCGGGGAATCTGCCAGTGGTGCTTCGAATTGGCGCAGCATCGAGCCAGTCCGGCGTCACGCTCGCGGTACGATAGACACCAGACGGGCGGGGAAGTGCCCGTGCTGCCGTGGACACCCTGTTCGACGAGCCCTCGACATTCGATCGCGACGCCTTTGCCGCGCGCCTGAAAGAACTCGCCGCCCACAACATCTACATCGGCGGCAGTTCCTGGAAATACGAAGGGTGGCTGGGGCAGATCTACAGCCGCGGAAATTACCTGGTCCGCGGCCGATTCTCGCAAAAGCTGTTCAACGATACCTGTCTGAAGGAATACGCGCTGACTTTTCCCACAGTCTGCGGCGACTTTGCGTTTTACCAGTTCCCCAGCGACGAGTTTTGGCGCCGTTTGTTCTTCCAGACACCGCCGGGTTTTGCCTTTGCCTTCAAAGTTCCGGAGCAGATCACCTGCAAGGTCTTTCCTTCGCATGCGCGATACGCCGGCCAGGCGGGGGCAGAGAACGAATCGTTTCTGGACGCCGATCTGCTCAAGGAATCGTTCCTGCGGCCGCTGGCGCCCTACCGCGACCGGACGGCGCTCTTGATTTTCGAGTTCGGCGGGTTTTCCAAGAAGAGCTTCGCGAATGCCGGCGAATTCCTGGAGCGGCTCGACCCGTTCCTCAGCAAGCTTCCGGCAGAGTTTCGCTACGCTGTCGAGATTCGGAATCCGGATTTTCTCGAGGGTGACTATTTCCGCAGCCTGCGCAGCCATAACGTGGCTCACGTATTCAACGCCTGGTCGCGCATGCCGGAACTGCGGTACCAGATGGCCATTCCGGAATCCTTCACCGCGGACTTCCTGGTGAGCCGTGCGCTGCTGCGCCAGGGCCGCAGCTACGAAGAAGCCGTGCAGTTGTTCTCGCCGTATACCGAAGTGAAGGACCCGAATCCTGAGGTGCGCCGCTCGTTACGCGACATGATCCGCATCGCTCAGGACAAGCAGACGACGGCGTTTCTGTTCGTGAACAATCGGCTGGAAGGCAACGCACCGGCGACGATTCTGGCGATTACGGAACCTTAAGAGAAAACGGTCTCGAATTCATTTTGCGGTAAAATGAGATCGAAATGGTCATTGTTCTGACGGGCGGTATCATCCCGGCGCTTTTGTCGTGCAGTCTTTTCGCGGGTGTGACCTATGACGAGACCGTTCGCACGGGAAGCCTGGATGCTTCAACGTTGGTGCAGTCGCGGGTGCCGTCGGTAGATCCTCCGCTGTTCGATATTCCTTTGGAGCTTTACGCGCCGCGCCTCGATGGCTCGCCAACCATCCACTATCGAATTCTTCTGGAGGGGGACCGGTTGGCCCGGATCGGAAAAGAGGAAACCACTGTATTCGATCTGACGGCGCATACCATGACCGTGGTGCATCGCAAGGCGCACACCTATAGCGTCGAGACACTGGACGAGGCACGCGAGCGCCTTCAGGCGATGCTCAAGCGCTGGTCTTCTTTTCCGAACATCACTGGAGTGTATGCGACTGTGGTCCAAAAGACGGGACGAAGAAGGCAGATGGGAGATCAGACCGCTGAGGAATACCGCGTGATTGCCATCGGTCCGTCTCCTGGCAGACGCCGCGTCGCCGCCAGTTCCATCTATTGGATGGCGCCGAAAAGCCCTTTCGACGAGCTCGCGCTCTTTCAGCTTAAGTGGTCGCGGGAATGTGACCTGCCCTTTCCGGGAATGGTTCCTACGGACGACTCCGCTTTTGGAGTCATGGCCAGTGCGGCGGCTAAGCTGCCGGGATACCCGATGATTTATGTTGTCGTAGACCGGCCGGTGCCTGGCGCGGAACGAACCGCCAGGAGGGAACTCGACGTGCCAGCCAGCCGTGTGCCACAATCGCCGGGATCTTTGGATGAGATGGCGGCCGGCATCTTGCTCCAGATTCACGTCACAGAGACGGCGTTCTCGGACTTTGTTGTGGGCGACGTCGCCCCGACAGTATTTGCCGTGCCCGCCGGCTACAAGAAGAAAAAGCCATCCGGCTACCCGTTTTAGGACCTCCTGTTCAGCGCAGCCTCCAGTGATTTCATAAGTGGGTGTAGAATTCAAGACGCTGGAAGAAGTTGTCTTCATTCGAGGAGATCTAGTGTGGTGTCCGTGCTAATTGTTTACAGTTGGCCGAGATCCGAAGTGGGGCAGCCAATCCTGGCTGCGGACCCGCTTTCGAGCGGGTCCAGCCGCCTGAAAGGCGGCTGCGGGCAGGATTGCCCGCCCCACGATAAGTGTCAAGAACTACGAGAGACAGGGCACTAGCCTATGACAGACTGGTTCGCGCGCCCCGTCTTACACGTGACGGACGTTGAGGCCTCGCTCCGCTTTTACGTTAACCGCCTCGGCTTCGCGAGCCCCTGGCGCTACGAGGAGGACGGCAGAGTGCGCGTCGCACAGGTGGAGCGGCAGGGGTGCGCGCTGATCCTGTCGGACCAGTGGCCGGATAAGACTGGCAAGGGGCTGATGTTCATCTCCGTGAACGTCGAGCTGGACGCCCAGATCGCCGCGTTGGACGCGTTGCGCGCGGAGCTCGAGGCCAAGGGCGTTCCGGTCAAGGACGGTTCGTGGGGCTACCGGCTCCTGGTGGTCGATGATCCCGACGGCAATCAACTCTTCTTCAACTATCCGAACGAGACTGCATCCGACAGGACTGTTAGAGATGAAGCATCGGCTTAGCAGATCGGGCTATGAGGACGTGCGCACGGCTAGTGTGCTGTCCCCACTCATCATGTTAGCGGCAGGCCGGACATGTCCGGCCACTACAACACACGTTCTGTAGGGGCGAGGCACGCCTCGCCCTGCGCTTGCCGCTGTCAAGATGACTGGGACAGCCCACTAGCGAAAACTCACCGTCGAACCGCCGGTATTTGACGTGCCGGCCACAAGAAGAAAAAGCTATCCGGCTACCCGTTTTAGCGGCTCCTATTCACCGCAGCTTCCAGTGGTCTTCGGCGAACTCGGCGATCTGCTCGTTCCAGGTTCCGAACTTGGCGGCCATCTGGCCACCATCGACAAAGAGGGCCGCGCCGGTGATGTAAGACGCGAGATCCGAGGCGAGAAAGGCAATCGCGTTGCCGACCTCTTCCGGCGCTCCGCCGCGCCCGAGCGGGATGTCGCGGAAGTAATCCTTGAGGGTGGCGGGATCGACGAAGATTTCCCGCGTGAGCCGCGTGCGGATCAAGCCGGGGCACACCGCGTTGATGCGAATCTGCCAGGGACCCAGTTCGTTGGCCGCGGTGTGCAGAATGCCGAGCAGTCCGGCTTTGCTGGCGTTGTAGGCGACGAGCGTGGCCTCTCCATCGTAGGAGTTGGTGGATGCGGTGATGACGATGGCGCCTTGGCGGCGCGGTTTCATGCGGATGGCTGCGGCCTGCACGGTGTGGAAGATGCCGCTGAGATTGACGGCCAGGATGCGATTCCAGTTCTCGACCGTTGTTTCCTCGAGCGGCGCCCAGGCGCCCATGCCGGCATTGGCCACGACGATATCCGGCGGGCCACTGCATTCGAAGGCGGCGTCGATGGAAGCGCGGTCGGTGACATCCACGATACAGCCGTGACCTCCCAGCGAAGCGGCCACTTTCTCCGGCTGCTCGCGCTCGAGGTCGAAGATCCAGACGGTGGCCCCGCCTGTGGCCATCGCCCGCGCCGCGGCAAAGCCGATCCCATTAGCGCCGCCGGTGACCACGGCCAGTTTTCCTGTGAAATCGAGGGGCATCTGTTTTTTCTATCACAGAGCACAGAAGCGGATTCGGAGGCGTTATATAGTAACTTACTTCTCTGCGGGCCGCTGTGGCGAGACCAGATGGTTTTTGCGGTAAAAACCTTGCCTCATTTCACCCCTCGGAGGTATCCTCGTTCGTTGCGACGCATACCTGAGGTGAGCGGCGACGATTCCTTTCGAATCAGGTCGTCAGGGCAGTTCAGCCTAAGGGAGGACACTGATGGCGTCGGCGTCCGGATCAGTAAGTTGATAGGCGATGAGGCAGCTCATCCTCCGTATCATTTCGTTACGCTCTGAGCCAAAGGGCGGTTCTCAGTCGGCTGCTACGTTTTCCGCGACGCCGATCAGCGCCGGCGGCCGACACCCGCTGCCTATTGCCGCGCCGCTTCTCTTCGGCGGGGCGGCGGTAATCGTCCTCATCGTGCATCTCGCCACCAACGGCACCCTCGGCTTCCACACCGACGAACTCTACTACATCGATTGTGGCCGGCACCCCGCGCTCGGATACGTCGACTTTCCGCCGATAGTTCCGCTGCTCGCGCGTCTGGAGACCGATCTCCTGGGAGCCACACCATGGAACCTCCGTCTGCTCCCGACCCTGCTCGGCGCGTTTATGGTTGCTCTCTCAGGTGCGTACGTGAGGCGCCTTGGCGGCTCGCTCCGCTTGCAGGCCCTCGCCTTATTGATCGCCCTCACGGCGCCCTACTTCCTCGGTGCGAACTGGGTCTATCAGACCGTGACGTTCGATGAGGCGACATGGATGGTCACGTTCTACTGGTTTCTCCGTCTGGTCCAAGAGCACCGGCCCAAGTACTGGATCTACCTCGGCCTATCGCTCGGCACTGGCCTGCAGGTCAAGTACACGATCGGGGGGCTGGTGGCCGCCATCGGGCTCGCCGTCCTGCTTGCTCCGGCGCTGCGCGCGGACCTGCGGACGCGTTATCCGTGGATCGCGGCCGCCGTCGCGCTGCTGATCTGTGCGCCGAACTTTGTGTGGCAGGTTGCAAAAGGTTTCCCTTCGCTTGTCTACATAGCCAACCACCAGGGCTCCGGCGGCGGTCTTGTTGCCAACCTGGTCCTGGTCGGGGTCTATCTCTTCTTCTTGATTCCACTGTGGGTGACGGGTTTGGTGTCGCTGTTTCGCAGCGCCGCCCTGCGGCCCATTGGGATCGCCTGCCTTCTTCCTCTAGTCCTTTTCATGTTCGTGGGCAAGTCCTACTACGCGGTGGGTACCGTGCCCATCGCCCTCGCTCAGGGGCTCATGGCGGTCGCGCGCGTCAAGCGGTCGAGGCTGCGTGCCGCTTTCCAGACCGCAGTCGCGGTTGCCTGCGCGCTCCAACTGCTCACGTTTGCTCAGCTAACGCTTCCCATCACGCCGCCGGACCGGATTCACTCGCTCGGCCTCGACGCCAAGAACGAGCTTTTCGCGGACAGCGTGGGATGGGACGACGTTGCCCACCAGGTCGAGTCGATATACGGCAATCTCCCGGACTCGGAGCGAACTGGAACGATCATTGTCTCGGCCTATTACGGTGTTCCGGGAGCGCTACGGATCTACGGCCACAAGAGATCGCTGCCCGCGGTCATCAGCCCTCAGCTGAGCGACTGGTACTGGCTACCCAGCGATCTGGTAGCGAAGAAGGCGCTGATGGTCGACTACCAGCCGTCGGACGTCGCGTGGATGTGTTCGTCCGCGACTCTCGTGGGGCGCCTGAGGGTCCCGTATGGCGTGCAGGGCCTAGAACAGGGAGCGCCGGTCACGTTCTGTGTGCTCAAAGCCCCGATCGAGCAGGCCTGGAGCCAGCTCCGCAACTTCTCCTGACGGGAGAGTGCGGGATGAGTTCCGGATGGTCCATCCCCAAGCCCGCCGTTGCGAGATTGCCGATCCACGGACGTTGTATACTAATGCCCTGTCGCAACCGGGACGTTCCTACCGCTCCCGCTGGTTGCGGCTCAGTAAAGCCAAGGGAGCGGTCGCGTCAGACCGCTGAGGAGGCGCCATGTGGATTCGCAAAGGACACCGTGATCGTTTGAAGGGCGTGGACTCACCCATGCCTACGCAAGTGGTCTCGAACGAAGAGTTCATTCCTCGTCCGCAAAGCCAGCAGCAGAAGCAAGTGGAATATTGGATCGGCCAGATGGCTGAGGAGAAATCGAAGAAGCTGGGCATGGACCGCCGCAAGTTCATGGCCAGTTCCATGGGCCTGGCCACCTGCTTCCTCGCCGCGAACAAGGTGTGGGGCAAGGTGTTCGACGTGGAGGAAGCCGAGGCTTCCGAAGAAGCCGCGCACCACGAGAAGTGGCCCAAAGGCGACTACTTTGTTCTCGACGTACAGTCGCATTTCACCAACGGGATTCCCATCGGGCTGCGGGGCGAGATCGGCAAGATGGAATTCTTCCGCAACATGGGTTTCAAGCTCGGCGAAAGCAAGGACGAGTACAGCTTCCACAATTTCATCAAGGAGATGTTCTTCGACAGCGAAACCGACATGATTGTCATCTCGGGCGTGCCAGGCCGCGAAGAGCAGCGCGACAAAGACGGCAAAGTGCTGGAAGGCGCGGCGCGGACCCCGGGATTAAACATCCTGCCGAGCTGGCTGATGGCCCAGGCGCGCGATGAGATCAACAGCCTGGCGCAATCCAGGCGCGCTCTCAGCCAGGGAAATCTCGCGCCCAATCATTACTGGGATCATGGCGCGAACAAAGTCGACAAGGCCGCGGTGATCGAGCAGATGGAGCGCGAGCTGAACGTCTACAAAATCAATTCCTGGAAATGGTACTGCCATACCGATCCCGGCAAGAGCGGCCACGGCTTCCAGTGCGACGACGACAACGCGCAATGGTTCATCGAGGAGTCCCGAAAGCGCGGCATGAAGACCTTCAGCGTGCATAAAGGCTACTCGTACCAGTCGCGCATCCTGGGCCATCTCGCCAATCCCAAGGACATCGAAAAGGCCGCGCTCCGAAATCCAGATATCACGTGGGTGATTTACCATTCCGCCATCCAGCACGGGCCAAACGAGCCCAACTGGAAAGAATCCGACAAGTACGATCCCGCTACCGGCGACTTCGCCTGGCACAACGTGCTCATGGACATCAAGCGGCGCAACCCGCAGATCACCAACGTCTATCCGGAGGTCGGCAGCTTCTTCAACGCGCTGGTGATTGCCGATCCCATCCTGGCCATGCACGGCATGGGCAAGAACATCAAAACGTACGGCGTGGATCACGTGATTTGGGGCACGGATTGTCTGTGGTGGGGTTCGCCGCAATGGGCCATTGATGCCTTCAAGCGATTCCAAATCTCCGACGAGCTGTGCGAAAAGTTCGGCTACAGCAAGATCACCAGGGACGACAAGCAAAAGATTTTCGGGCTGAACGCCGCCAAGATTTACGGCATCGACGTGAATGCCAAGCGCAACCCGCTTCCTTCCGACGCGCTTTCGCGGCTGAAGACCGCGTATCTGGATCACGGTGGCCAGCGCTCCAACGAAGCGTTTGGCTGGGTGCGGGCGGACGTTTAGTTCGCTCATGCGGTTCTCGCACCGCGCTGTTGTTTTTGCGATTGGCCTGCGGCTGGCTGCGCAGGATCATGTGGGCCAGCCGGTTCCAAAATACGTAACCGGCGACGAATGCCTGTTCTGCCATCGCGTGAAAGTCGCGGATAGCTGGCAGCAGAACCCTCACGCGCGAACCATCCACCCCAGAGACGACGATGATGCGGCGACGAAGGATTTTCCTGCCGATGCTACTTACATTCTGGGCGCCCACGCGCCGTTTCGCGGCCTGAAGGAAGACGGCTACGGGAAGTTCGACCTGCTTTCCACGGATGGCAAAACGTGGGATGCCGGAGCTTTTGCGCTGCGCTGTGCGGGCTGTCACGCGACAGCCATTGATCCAAAGACGCATACCTTTTCCACGTCGTCACTCGATTGCTATACGTGTCATGGAGTCGCGCCGCAGGAGCATCCGAACAACATCGCGCTCGTCTGGTTCTCCACCAAGCACAGCCGCGATCCAAAGCAGATTGTTTCCATCTGCGGGCAGTGTCATCTGCGTGGCGGCAAGTCGAAATGGAGCGGGCTGCCTTATCCCAACAACTTCGTCGCCGGCGACGACCTGTTCCATGATCTCCAGGTGGATTTCACGAAGGCGGACGATGCCGGCCTGAATCCGGGCGACCGCCACGTTTATCGCAACGCGCGCGACGTGGTTGTGAACGGCGCCGCCGTCACCTGCGTGGATTGTCACCGGGTGCATGGCGATAGCTCTCGCAAACATCGGCTGGTGCTAACCAGCGAGATCTGTTTGGAGTGCCACTACGCCGAAGGGCCGAAGAAGAATGTGCGGACGTACGTTGTTCACAGCTCGGTTTGCGAATATTGACGGAGGGACGCTCAGAATTGCAGCAGGCTGCACTCGATCAGGTTGAGTTCGGCGAGGACCTGTTCCATCAATTGGTCGAGGGGCGGCGGGGCTCCCTTACCCGCGTCCGGCAGCAGGCCGGCAATGATTTCCGGTTCCCACTTTCGTTCGCATCCAACCGCGTGGAAGCCGCTCATGCTCGCCGCGGTGCAGGAGGCCCGAATGAGCGCCTGGTACCGTGGGGTCGCCGGCGTAACTTCATCATGATGATTTGCGATCACATCGCCCAGAGCGGGCTGGAAATTCCAGACCTTGGCGAGATACTGGCCAATCTGGCAATGATCGTAATCGAAGAGTTCGCGCTCCAGTTCCCGGGAGTCCGACTCCATGCCGGAGGCCGCTTCCAGAAGAAAGCCATAGTCTTTGGGCAAGAGCATAATCAATGCGATGCGGCCGAGGTCGTGGAGAATGCCGGCGGTGTAGCTCAGGGGCTTGTCCAGTTTGTAGTATTGCGACAGCATCTCGGCCCAGAGCGCCGATGCCAGGCTATGTCGCCAGCAATCGCGCAGAAGAACATTGTCGCCACGGCTCATGTAATTCCTGAGCGAAACAGTAACCACAATGTCCCGCACGCGGTTTGTGCCCACCAGGCACAGGGCCTTCAGGATGGAGGTCACTTCCTGCCGGAACCCAAACACGGCGGAATTCGCAAGCCGCAGGACCTCGCTCGAAAGGGCGGTGTCGGTCATGAGCCATCGCGATACATCGCGAAAGCCGGAGTCGTCGTCATTGATCAACCCAAGCAACTTGGCCGCCACGGCCGGGAAAGGCGGCAGTGACTTGATCCCGGATAAACGTCCCAGTTTAACGCCCGGCTTGAGAGGAATGACGCACGCGCTCACGATGGATGTCCCCAGACCTCGTCCGAAACCGACACACGAACTATGTGCTCTCTTAGACCTTATCGTCCGCGGCCCCTAGCCTTCTAGTTCTCCAATGGCTGGTGTCTTTCGTTAACTTTGTGTGGTTGGGTGGAAACCTGAGGGCGTTAGAATCGGATGGGCGATTGTCTCGGGGCGACAAAAGAGGCATACTCGATGTGGGCGTGAGCCTAAATCCCAGGAGGATGACCAAAGAATCTGAGCGTTCTCCGCTCAGTTTGCGTTTCCGAGCCGCGACCCGAGGGAGCGGTTCTTAGGCTTTTTTTAGTGGCAGGAGGGCTTCATGCAACGAGACGACCAAAATCAACTGAGCCGGCGCGGCTTTGTCCAAACCGCTGCGCTCGCGGCCGGTGGCCTGGGCGCGGCGGACCTGGCACGTGCCGCCGCAACAGCGGCTGATGTCAAAATCGGCCTGTACAGTATCACCTACGGAGGCGTCTGGTATCGCGGCGATGCCCTGACCGTCGAGCAGGTGATCGAGCGAGCTAGAAAATTCGGGTATCAGGGCGTCGAGGTCGACGGCAAGCGTCCTCACGGTAACCCGCTCGACATGCCCAAGGCCCGGTGCCAGCAACTCCGCAAGATGGCCCAGGATCAGGGGGTCCCGATCTACGCCGTAGCCGGCAACAACGATTTCAGCAGCCCCATTCCGGAGCACCGCGAATCCCAGTTGGTCTACTTGCGCGAGTTGATGCGCATGACCTCCGATCTGGGCGCGAAAGTGGTGCGCGTGTTCCTGGGCTGGCCGGGCGTTACGCTCCGTCCCGAGGGCGGCGGCCGCTATGACATCGCTCAAGCCGTGTGGAAAGCCGAGCATCAGGACTTCTCCGCCGAACAGACCTGGGCGTGGTGCCGCCAGAGTCTCGAGGAAGCGGCCAGACTCGCCGGCGATTTCGGCGTCACGCTGGCGCTGCAAAATCACCCGCCGGTCATCAACAAAGGCTACGTCGACTGCCTCCGCATGGTGAAGGAAGTGGCGTCGCCGCACTTGAAAATCTGCTTCGACGCCCGCTTGGAGCACACGCTCGACGAAGCCGGCGTACGCAAGGCAGTGAACGAGGTTGGCGCTCTTCAAACGCTATGGCACTACGGCGGCGAGTTTGACCGTGGCCCCGATGGCATCACCGTGAAGGGCGACGAGAAAGCCATGGCGGAAATGCTGGGTCTTCTCGACATCGGCTACAAAGGCTACGCGGGATTCGAGCTTTGCCATCCGCTGCCCGTGGTAAACGGCCAGACGGTGGGTCTGGAATTCGTCGACAAAAACGCCCAGCTGGCCGCCGAGTACATGCGCGGCGTCCTGGCGGAAGCCAAGAAACAACACGCAGCTTAGCAGTGTGTTGAACACGGGGCCGACCAGGGACTGGCTCCCGCGTCATGATTTTTCAGGACGGCGTTGGCTATGTCGCCGAATTCTCTCGGCATCACGCCGCAAAGGCACGCCGCCCTGGAGGCCGCTGAAACCGCCAACGCCGGGGTCATAAGGTGTATAGGCCTCCGGATAAGTTGACAATGCTCCCTGCTACTCCCTAGAATCGGGTTAGCAGATGTTTTTGATGCGCTGATTCTGGGGCGTTCCTGATGGTGAACAAACGGCAACCGAACTCGGAGGTGGGCCTTCTCGAGTAGCAGGTTCGTCGCAGGTTCTCTGGTCACCCTTCCTTCTGTACTCCGCAAGGTTCCCTACGGTTTCTTTTCGCTTTTTTTCCCGGACGAATGCCGCATTTGCAAGACTGCGCTGACGGAATTCACACGAGTTCCGATCTGCGCGCGGTGTCTTTCGGCGCCCGAGCCATTGACCCCGGAATATTTCTGTGTCACGTGCCGCACGCCGTTTCAGAATCGTTTTCCACTGGATGCGGCGGGCCGCTGCCGGCTATGCCGCACCGGAGCGCGGGGCTTCGAATCCGCGTATTGTTTCGGCGCATACGAAGGCGCGCTGCGGGAGCTGATCCACTTGTTCAAGTACCGCCGCATGAAGCCGCTGGCCGGAGCGCTCTCCGCCTACCTGGTGTCGGCTCTTCCGCGGGACCAGAAATTCGACGTAGTGGTTCCCATGCCGCTATACTGGCGGCGCAAGTGGCGCCGCGGATTCAATCAGTCCGAGCTGCTGGCACGCCGGATTGCGCAGAGCTGCGGGATTCCTCTGAGGAACGCAGTTGGCCGCATCCGCTCGACGCAGACGCAAGCCGGGCTGAGCCATGCCGAGCGCCGCGAGAATGTGGCGGGCGCCTTCAGGGTCAGAAGCCCTCGAGTGATCCAAGGCCGGCGGGTGCTGCTGATCGACGACGTCATGACGACCGGCGCTACGGCCAGCGCCTGTGGTCTGGCCCTCAGACGCGGGGGAGCGAAGTCGGTTACATTGCTGGCGCTAGCTCGCGTGGATCGCCGGCTGTTCGAGCCGGCCGGCGAAAAGTTGCGAGCATTTTCCAGAACGACGGAGGTGGCGTGAAATGCCAAGTCTGGGCAGGCTCCAGAAACCGGTGCTGGTCCTGAACGCGAGTTACGAACCCATCAACATTTGCGCGGCGCGGCGCGCCCTGGTGCTGGTCTTGAAGGGCGTGGCCGCCGCGGAGGAGGAGTCGGCCCACGCGGTTCATTCCGCGCGCCACAATGTCCGGCTGCCTTCGGTGATCCGGTTGCTCGAGTACCGCCGCATTCCGCACCAAACGCGCGCCCTATCGCGCAAGAACATTTTGATGCGCGACCGTTACACCTGCCAGTATTGCCAGCGGACACTGCCTTCGGGCGAATTGACGCTGGATCACGTGATTCCGCGCTCACGTTCCGGCGAATCCGCATGGGAGAACCTGGTGGCCTGCTGCCACCCCTGCAACAATCGCAAGGGGAACCGCACTCCGGAGGAAGCCGGCATGAAGCTGACTCGCCAGCCGCGGCCCTTCAGCCTCCATACCAGCCGCCATCTCATGCGCCTGCTTGGCAAGAGCGACGAGCAGTGGCGCAAATATCTGTTCTACTAACGTAGCGTCCCTGAAATCCGCAGAATAAGTCCTGCCGCTTGCTCACGCGCGCGATTCTTGTCATCAGCAATTTGCACAGAACCGCGACCGTGAGGGAGCGCCCTGGTCTGAAGCGAACTTCGGGGACAACGCACTAGTTCAAAAGTGGATCGGTTTTCGGCGGAATCACCGGACGCCGTAG
>Ga0335081_10007711_pt1 | contig 17220 bp, 14 predicted proteins | sample Lox_Sample_35_FD_206713 | JGI IMG/M metagenome (GOLD analysis project Ga0335081, IMG submission 206713) | Soil microbial communities from Loxahatchee National Wildlife Refuge, Florida, United States - Lox_Sample_3.5 | ecosystem: Environmental > Terrestrial > Soil > Wetlands | place: USA... | reverse complement strand
CCCTTGATCCGTTGAACCCTTTGGCACAATAATGCGGCCCGTGATATAACTCGGCCGGTTTCTTTAGCCTCCGGTTCATGAAGATTCGCTTAGCCTTTGTTTTGGCTTGTCTCGTTGTCGCCTGGCCGGTGTGGGCTGCTGACGCATCCGACGCCGGTCCGGCGCTCGACGCGCGCAAGCTCAAGCTGGCCTCGAGCAACGTGCTGGTCCTCGACGCCAGGGACGGCGAGCCGATCTACGCCAAGGGCGCGGACGAGGTAACTCCGATCGCCTCGGTCACCAAGCTGATGACGGCGATGGTGGTGCTCGACGCGGGACAGTCGCTCGACGAGCGCATCGGCGTCGGCATCGGGGACCTCGACCTCCTGAAGGGGACGCATTCGCGCCTCGCCCTCGGCAGCGAGCTCACCCGCGGCGAGATGCTGCACCTCGCCCTGATGGCGTCCGAAAACCGGGCCGCCTCCAGTCTCTGCCGGCACTATCCCGGCGGCATGCAGGCGTGCGTCACGGCGATGAATCGCAAGGCGCAAAGCCTCGGGATGACGCACACTCACTTCTCCGACCCGACGGGGCTCACCAGCGAGAACGTGTCCACCGCCGGCGATCTCGCCCTGATGGTGAAGGCCGCAGCGACCTACCCGCTGATCCGGGAAGCCACCACCACCTCGAGCCGGTACGTCGAAGTGCAGCCGACCGGTCGCATCCTCGGCTACAACAACACCAATTCGCTGGTGCGCAACAGCCGCTGGGACATCCTGCTCTCCAAGACCGGCTTCATTCGCGAAGCCGGCAAGTGCCTCGTCATGCTCGCCAACATAGCGAGCCGGGAAGTCGTGATCGTGCTGCTCGACTCGTATGGCAGGCTGACGCGCATCGGCGACGCCAACCGCATCAAGCACTGGCTCGAGACCGGCCAGGCGCTGCCCGCGGCGCGCGCCACCAAGCCTCGCCGCATCAAGGGCACGCTTCTGCCCACCCGTTCGGTGCACTCGGGCAAGTCGCACGGCCGCGCTTGACCTGAAGCTTTAGCCACGAGCGGATTCGTTCGCCCGCGAACCGCCGCTGCGCGGCGGCAGTGTCAGGGCTAGCCAGGGCGGGCCGCCGGCCGCTGTTGCTGCGCGAGGAGCTCGCGGGCGTGGGCTCGCGTCCGGGCGGTTATCTCGTGCCCGCCCAGCATGCGCGCCAGCTCCTCGATCTTCGCCGCCTGATCCAGCCGGACGAGCGTGGTGGCCACATGGTTCGCCCGCCCGCGCTTCACCACGCGGTAATGGCTGTCGGCGCAAGCGGCGACCTGCGGCAGATGCGTCACGCACAGGACCTGCCGGCGCTCGCCCAGCTGCTTGAGCATCCTTCCCACGGTCGCGGCCACGGCGCCCCCGATGCCGACATCGACTTCGTCGAAGACCAGCGTCGGCAGCTCGGTCACGTCCGCGAGCACGACCTGGATCGCCAGCGCGAGGCGCGAGAGCTCTCCGCCCGACGCGACGCTCGCGAGCGGGCCCAGCGGCTGCTGGGGGTGGGCGGCGACCTGGAACGTCACGGTCTCCAGTCCGAAGCTCGCCGGCTCGGGGACCACGGTCACGGCGACCTCGAAGCGTCCCCCGGTCATCGCCAGCTCCTTCATCATCGACGTGACCCGGTGACCGAGCTCCATCGCGGCGAGTCGACGCTTGGCGCTCAACTGCTCGGCGAGCGCGCGGTAATTGGCCAGCGCCTGCGCCTCGGCGCGCGCCAGTGCGGACGCATTGGAGCTCCGCGCCAGCGATTCGAGTCGGGACCGCGTGCGCGAGGCCAGCGCGGGCAGGCCCTCTGGCGGCACGCGATGCTTGCGCGCCATGGCGTGGATCGCGGCCAGCCGATCGTCGACGCGGGCGAGCTCCTTCGGGTCGAGATCGAGCTTCTCGCGGTAGGCGCGCAGCGCCCGCCCTCCCTCGCCCAGGCGGATGCGCGCTTCCTCCAGAAGCGCCGCGATCTCGCTCAAGCTCGCGTCGTACGAAGCGGCTTGGCGCAGGCGGTGAACGAGCGCCGCCACCCGCGCCTCGAGGGCGGCCTCTCCCTCGGCGAGCTCGGCTTCGCCGCTGGCGGCCGCTTGCAGCAGGCGCTCGGCATGGGCCAGCCGCGATTGCGCCGCGTTGAGGTCCCGCCATTCGGCCTCGGTGGCTCCCAGCGCCGCGAGTTCGGCGTCGACTACGGCGAGGAGCTCCCGCTCCGCGCCGAGCGCCGCGCTGTCGCGCTCGCCGAGCGCACGCCGCTCGGCCGCCTCGCGCCACAACCGCCACGCGGCGCCGGCTTCGCGCGCGAGCGCCGCGAAGCCGCCGAAGGCATCGAGGAGCGTGCGCTGCGTTTCGGCCCTCGCGAGCGACTCATGGGCGTGCTGGCCGTGCAGATCGACCAGCGACGCGCCCGCTCCCGCGAGCTGCGCCAGCGTCGCCGGACGGCCGTTGATCCAGGCGCGGCTCCTGCCCTGCGCGTCGAGCGTGCGGCGCAGGAGCAGCGGACCGTCGTCGACGAAGTCCTGCTCAGCGAGCCACGCCCGCGCCGCGGCCGCGTCGTCGAGATCGAACTCCGCGGCGAGCTCGGCCCGATCGGCGCCCGGACGAAGCTGCCGCGTCTCGAAGCGGCTGCCCAGCAGCAGCGCCAGCGCATCGAGCAGGATCGACTTTCCCGCCCCGGTCTCGCCGGTGAGCACCGTGAATGCGGACTCGAGCTCGAGGTCCAGCTTCTCGACCACCGCGAAATTGCGGATCGACAGCAGGCGCAGCATCGAAGCCTCAGGAGCGCAGGGAACGCGAATTGTCGCCCATGGATAGGGGCGATCCTCTAGACCGAAGCGCTAGCGGCCGTCCGGATGCGGGCGCAGGCGCTCGGGCGTCTCGCTCCAGTGGAGCTTGCGCCGCAGCATCGCGAAATGATCGTGGTCCTTGGGATGGAGCAGCCGCACCCGGTGCTCCGAGCGTTGGACGACCACGCGGTCACCCTCGGCCAGCGGAAAGTCGGCCTGACCGTCACAGTGCAGTCCGGCGTCCTTGCCGCGCAGGAGCTCGATCTCGACCACCACGGAATCGCGGACCGCGATCGGCCGGTTGGTGAAGGCGTGCGGAGCGACGGGCACCAGCAGGATCGCCGCGACGATGGGGTCCACGATCGGTCCCTGCGCGGACAGTGCGTAGGCGGTCGAGCCGGTCGGCGTGGCCACGATCAGCCCGTCGCCGCGCATCGCATACACGAACCGCCCGTCGATCGCCACCGCGCAGTCGATCATGCTGCCGAGCGAGCCGCGGTTCACCACCACGTCGTTGAAGGCGAGCGCATGCTCGCCGCCGCCGGACGCGCGCGCGAGCCTCGCTTCGAGCAGCGTTCGCGTCTCCTCGACGTACGCTCCGGAAAGCATTGCCGAGAGCGCGCTCTCCATGTCGGAGAGGGCGATGTCCGTCAGGAACCCCAGCCGCCCCTGGTTCACGCCGATCAGCGGCACGCCGTAGGGCGCGAGCCGGCGCGCGATCGACAGCATCGTCCCATCGCCGCCGACGACGATCGCCAGCTTCGCTTCGCGTCCGATCTCGTCGACCGCAACGGCGGGATAGCCCGGCATCGGCGCGCATTCCGCGGTCTCGGCATCGAACAGCACCCGGTGACCGCGCTGAGCGAGGAAAGCGGCGAGCGCGCGCAGCGGCTCCGCGATGCCCGGACTGCCGTAGCGGCCGAAGAGCGCGATGGTCGAGAAAGCGGTCCCCGAAGCGCCCATGAACGGATTAAAGCATAAAATATGCGCATGCTTGACGCGCGCGCCCAGCACCTGCTGAAAACGCTGATCGAGCGCTACATCGCCGAAGGTCAGCCGGTTGGGTCCCGCGTTCTGTCGCGGCAGTCGGGGCTAGAGCTGTCGCCGGCGACGATCCGCAATGTCATGGCCGACCTCGAGGAGATGGGCTTCATCGCGAGCCCCCACACCTCCGCGGGCCGGGTCCCGACGCCCAGGGGCTATCGTTTCTTCGTCGACTCGCTGCTGGTCGTGAAGCCCCTGGAGGACACCGAGATCAGCGAGCTGCAGGGGCAGCTGCAGGCCGACCGGCCGCAGCTCCTGGTGAGCGCGGCGGCACAGATGCTCTCCCAGCTTACCCATTTCGCCGGAGTCGTCAGCACGGTCCGCCGTCGCGACGCGTCCTTCCGCCATCTCGAGTTCATGCGGCTGTCCGACCGCCGCGTGCTGCTGATCATCGTCACCCCGGAAGGCGACGTGCAGAACCGGATCCTGCACACCGAGCGGTCGTATTCGCCGCAGCAGCTTATCGAGGCGTCCAATTTCCTGAATCAGCACTTCGCCGGACAGCCGCTGCAGACGGTGCGGGCGCTCCTCGTCGAGGAACTGCGGCAGCTCCGCGAGGACGTCGTGGCGCTCATGACGGCCGCCGTCGACGCCGGCAATGACGCGCTCACCGACACCGGCGAGGGCCTGGTGGTGTCCGGCGAGACGAACCTGCTGCACGCGGAGGATCTCGCGTCGGACATGGAGCGGCTGCGGCGCCTGTTCGAAATTTTCGAGCAGAAGACCTCGCTCCTGCACCTGCTCGACGTCACCCAGCGGGCGCAAGGCGTGCACCTTTTCATCGGCGGCGAGTCCGGCCTCGCGCCGCTGGACGAGTGCAGCGTGATCACCGCGTCCTACGAGGTCGACGGCCGGGTGATCGGCACGCTGGGCGTCATCGGTCCGACCCGCATGGCCTACGAGCGCGTGATCCCGATCGTCGACGTAACCGCCAAGCTGCTCTCGAGCGCGCTGACCCAGCAGTTGAACGAGGCGTGAGCGGGCGCGGCGGCGGATCGAACCGCACGGCCGCTACGGCGTGACCGATGGCCCGCTTCCGGCCCGAGCCCACGTTCGCCCACGACCGCGCCTCGCGGCTCGGCGTGCTGCTCATCAACCTCGGCACGCCGGACGCGCCTACTCCGCGCGCGGTGCGCCGCTATCTGGCCGAGTTCCTGTCCGATCCTCGCGTCGTGGAGATCCCCGCAGCCGTCTGGCGCCCGCTGCTTCACGGCATCATCCTCCGGGTGCGGCCGGCTCGGTCCGCCGCGCGCTACCAGCGGGTCTGGACCCCGGACGGCTCACCGCTTCTGGTCCATAGCCAGCGCCAGAAGACGCTGCTGCTCGGCTATCTCGGCGCCCGGCTCAAGGCGCTGGGTTTGCCCTCGGACCATTGCCTGGTGGAGCTCGGGATGCGCTACGGCCGGCCTTCCGTCACGGAGGCTCTCGACCGGCTTCACCAGGCCGGCTGCGAGCGGGTATTGGTCCTTCCGCTCTACCCGCAATACGCCGCGAGCACGACGGCCTCGGCATTCGATGCCGTGTTCGCCGCCACCGCGACGCAGCGCCGGATTCCGGCGTTGCGCATGGTCGACGCCTACCACGACGATCCGGGCTACATCGGCGCGCTGGCGCAGGGCATCAACGACTACTGGACGAAGAACGGGCGCCCAGACCGGCTGGTGCTTTCGTTCCACGGCGTACCGCGGCGTAGTCTGGAGCTGGGCGACCCGTACCACTGCCACTGCCTGAAGACGGCGCGCCTGCTCGCGACCGAGCTGGGGCTGGCGCCAGAGCAGTATGCGGTCACTTTCCAGTCGCGCTTCGGGCGCGCCCATTGGCTCGAGCCCTACACCGCACCGACGCTCGAGGCGCTGGCGAAGCAAGGCATCCGGCGCGTCGACGTGGCCTGCCCGGGCTTCGTCAGCGACTGCCTGGAGACGCTCGAAGAGATCGGGCTGGAGGCCAAGGCCGCCTTCCTTCACGCCGGGGGGAAGGAATTCCACTTGGTCCCCTGTCTCAACGAGCGGCCCGCCTGGATTTCCGCGCTGGCCGCGCTGGCGCTCAGGCACCTCGGCGGTTGGCTCGACGCCCCACCGGATGCCGCGGCGCGCGAGGCGACGCTAGGGCGCGCCAAAGCGAGCGGGGCCGCCGCCTGAGGCGGCCCGGCCGCCCGGCGCCGGATCCGGCGAATCGCGCCGTTCCCGAGGGAACCCGCGCTGCGGTGATCAGCCGGGTTGAAACGTGCCGGGCCAACCCCATTGTTTCGATGATTCGTGGCAAGGAGCAGGAATGAGCAGCAATTCCGATCAAAACACTCAGATTTCGACGCGCTCCGAAGGCGAGCCTGGGGCGCCCGAGCAGGACCTGGAGATCGTGCCGGAGACCGCACGCAACGAGCCGGCCGCCCACCTGGCAACCCTGCTCAAGGAAGCCGAGGACGAAGCGGCCCAGCTCAAGGACGCGTGGCTGCGCGCCAAGGCGGAGACCGACAACGTCCGCAAGCAGGCGCAGAACGACATCGTCAAGGCCCACAAGTACGCGATCGAGAAGTTCGCCCAGGAGCTCTTGACCGTGCGCGACGCGCTCGAGCTGGCGCTCGCCACGCCCAACGCCAGCACCGAATCCCTCAGGGATGGCGTCGAGCTCACGCTCAAGAATCTCAATGCGGCGTTCGAACGCGAGCGCATCGTCGAGATCGATCCGGCGGGCGAGAAGTACGATCCCCACAAGCATCAGGCGATGACGATGATCGAGTCGGATCAGCCCGCCGGTACTGTCGTCCAGGTGTTCCAGAAGGGCTACCTGCTGCACGACCGGGTGCTGCGCCCGGCGCTGGTCGCGGTGGCGAAGGCGCGCGAAACCCCCCAGGCTTCGCGTCGCGACACAGCCCTCTAGGAACGCACATCCGCTTGAAGCAGATGGCAAAAACCCCATCTATCGCGTAGCGAAGGAAAACCTAGGAAAGCGAAAGGTAAGGACATGGCCAAAATCATCGGCATCGACCTCGGCACGACCAACAGCTGCGTGGCCATCATGGAAGCCGGGCAGCCGAAGGTCATCGAGAACTCGGAAGGCGCGCGGACGACGCCGTCGATCGTCGCCTATCTCGAGGACGGCGAGATCCTCGTCGGTGCGCCCGCGAAGCGCCAGGCGGTGACCAACGCGAAGAGCACGGTCTTCGCGGTCAAGCGGCTGATCGGCCGGCGCTTCGAGGAGAAGGAGGTCCAGAAGGACATCGGGCTCATGCCCTACAAGATCGTGCGCGCCGACAACGGCGACGCCTGGGTCGAGATCCGCGGCAAGAAGGTCGCGCCGCAGCAGATCTCAGCAGAAGTGCTGCGCAAGATGAAGAAGACCGCCGAAGATTATCTCGGCGAAGAAGTCACCGAAGCGGTGATCACGGTGCCGGCATACTTCAACGACTCGCAGCGCCAGGCGACCAAGGATGCCGGGCGCATCGCCGGCCTCGAAGTCAAGCGCATCATCAACGAGCCCACGGCGGCGGCGCTGGCGTTCGGCCTGGACAAGAAGGAAGGCGACCGCAAGATCGCGGTCTACGACCTCGGCGGCGGCACGTTCGACATCTCGATCATCGAGATCGCGGCGGTCGAAGGCGAGCATCAGTTCGAGGTGCTCTCGACCAACGGCGACACTTTTCTCGGCGGCGAGGACTTCGACCAGCGCGTCATCGATTACATCGTCACCGAGTTCAAGCGTGACCAGGGCGTCGATCTGAAGAACGACGTGCTGGCGCTGCAGCGGCTCAAGGAAGCCGCCGAGAAGGCCAAGATCGAGCTTTCCAGCTCCCAGCAGACCGAGATCAACCTGCCGTACATCACGGCGGACCAGTCGGGGCCGAAGCACCTGTCGATGAAGATCACCCGGGCGAAGTTCGAGTCGCTCGTGGAGGAGCTCATCGAGAAGACCGTCGAGCCCTGCCGCATCGCGATCAAGGACGCGGGGGTCAAGCTATCCGACATCAACGACGTGATCCTCGTGGGCGGCATGACCCGCATGCCCAAGGTGCAGGAGACGGTCAAGGCGTTCTTCGGCAAGGAGCCGCGCAAGGACGTCAACCCGGACGAGGCCGTCGCGGTCGGCGCGGCGATCCAGGGCGGGGTGCTCAAGGGCGACGTCAAGGACGTGCTGCTCCTCGACGTGACGCCGCTGTCGCTCGGCATCGAGACGCTGGGTGGGGTGATGACCAAGCTCATCCAGAAGAACACGACCATCCCGACCAAAGCGCAGCAGGTGTTCTCGACCGCGGACGACAACCAGTCGGCGGTGACGATCCACGTGCTGCAGGGCGAGCGCGACATGGCCTCGGGGAACAAGAGCCTCGGCCAGTTCAACCTCGAAGGCATCCCCCCGGCGCCGCGCGGCATGCCGCAGATCGAGGTCACCTTCGACATCGACGCCAACGGGATCCTCCACGTAAACGCCAAGGACAAGGCCACCGGCAAGGAGAACAAGATCACGATCAAGGCGAGCTCCGGTCTGTCCGAGGCCGAGATCGAGCGCATGGTGAAGGACGCGGAGTCGCACGCCGAAGAGGACAAGCGGCTGCTCGAGGTCGTCCAGGCGCGCAACCATCTCGATGCCATGGTGCACAGCGTGCGCAAGTCGCTCGGCGAGTACGGCGACAAGGTCGGCTCGGACGAGAAGGGCAAGATCGAGGCGGCGCTCAAGGACGCGGATGAGCTCCTGAAGCAGAAGGACGCGAGCAAGGACGCGCTCGATGCGAAGGCGCAGGCGTTGATGGCGGCGTCGCAAAAACTCGGCGAGGCGATGTACGCCAAGACGCAGGCCGAGCAGGCGGCCGGTCAAGCCGGACCGTCCCAGGAAGGGCCCGGCGGCAAGGAAGGCGAAGAGAAGGTGGTCGACGCGGAATTCACCGAAGTGAAGGACGGCAAGAAGTGATATTCCGTCAGCGGCGGGAGACCGCCGTGCGCGGGCAATCGCGTGATTGCCGCTGACGAATATCTGGCCGAATTGAAGGTGCGCGCCTCGGACGCGCACCTTAATTCGGCCGTTTCCCGTCGTAGAATGCGCGGCGGCCTGGGTTAGGAATCGAAGCGGCACGAATGGCGAAGCGCGACTACTACACGGTGCTGGGCGTCAATCGCGATGCCTCCGAGGAGGACATCAAGAAGGCGTATCGCAAGCTCGCGATGAAGCACCACCCGGACCGCAATCCGAACGACAAGGGCGCGGAGGAGAAATTCAAGGAGGCGAAGGAGGCCTACGAAATTCTGTCGGACGCGAAGAAGCGCGCCGCGTACGACCAGTTCGGGCATGCCGGCGTCGATCCGGCCGCGGGGTTCGGCGCGGCGGGCGCCCGCGGGTTCGGCGCCGGGGCGGAGGGCTTTGGCGGGTTCGCCGACGCCTTCGGCGACATCTTCGGCGAGATTTTCGGCGGCATGGGGCCCGGCGGCGGTCGCAGCCGCGGCAACGGCGTCTATCGCGGCGCGGATCTGCGCTACAACCTCGAGCTGTCGCTCGAGGACGCCGCGCGCGGGACCGAGGCCAAGATCCGGGTTCCCGCTCTAGAGCAGTGCGCGACCTGCCACGGCACGGGCGCCAAGCCCGGGACGCAGCCGCGCACGTGCCCAGCTTGCCACGGGCAGGGACAGGTGCGCGTCTCGCAGGGCTTCTTCTCGATCCAGCAGACCTGCCCGCAGTGTCACGGCACGGGCAAGATCATCCCGGAGGCGTGTCCGACCTGCGACGGCGCAGGACGCATCAAGCGCCACAAGACGCTGTCGGTCAAGATCCCCGCCGGAGTGGACCAGGACGATCGCATCCGCCTCTCGGGCGAGGGCGAGGCGGGACTCAACGGGGGACCGCCGGGCGATCTCTACGTCGTCGTCTCGCTCAAGCCTCACCCCGTGTTCCAGCGCGACAACAGCGACCTGCACTGCGAGATGCCGATCTCGTTCGCGACCGCCGCGCTGGGCGGCGAGATCGAGATCCCTACGCTCGACGGCCACGCCAAGCTCAGGATTCCGCCCGAGACCCAGACGGGACAGGTCTTTCGGCTGCGCAACAAGGGGATCAAGGGCGTGCGCAGCAGCGTCCACGGCGACCTGTTCTGCCACGTCGCGATCGAGACACCCGTGAAGCTCACGCCGCGCCAGAAGGAGATCCTGCGCGAGCTCGAGACGATCAGCGCCCAGAATCCCGAAGCGCACAGTCCGCGCGCCAAGAACTGGTACGACCGCGTGCGCGAGTTCTTCGGGCCGTAACGACCCTTTTCCGCCGAGGATCCCGGCCCCGTGGCTTCAGGGGAAGGCGGGGATGTGCGGGTCGAGCCCGCGGGCCTGCGCTTCCGGATGGCGCTCGCCGAGGAGCGTCTTCAGCCGCTCGACGTTGTGCTCCGGCACGTCGATCATGCACAGGATGCAGCCCTTCGCGATCGGCTCGTCGAAGTCCCGCAACCGCGAGTTCGGGATCGCCGAGCCCACCATGCTCGAAACCCACATCCCGAGCAGCGCCCCCACCGCCGATGTCCCGATGACCGTGGCGATCTGCCATCGCGCGTCGGCGAGCACGAAGTTGACCAGCAGCCAGCCGCCGATGCAGCCGAGGAGCGCACCGATGGCGAGCCCCGTCTGGGCCCCGTGCACGAGGTCGGTCTTCTGCAGCACGTTGGCTTCGTGCAGCCCGTCCATCGGCGTGCCGGGGCTGGCGAGGAAGTGTATGCGCCGCTCCTCCACGCGGGCGAGCAGCAGGTCGTCCATGATCCTGCGCGCGCTGGCGAGGTCGGGCATCACGTAATACATTCGGCGTCGCATGATTCCTCCAATCGCGTCGAGCGCCGGAGTGAGCCGAAGGCTTCGCGTCGGATCGAGCGCCTGCAAAATCCTTAGGCTCACGCCGGCCGCCCAACTACTGTACTGCCGGCTCAGGGACGCCGCAAGCCGCTGGACGGGTCGCAACACGGCTTGTGGCGCTGTGGCCTTCGGCATAGCATTCGCGTCTTTCGAAACGGCACGGCGGAGAGCGATCGTGCGGATGAAGCTCGCGGTGGCCCTGACATGCCTGCTCGCCTTCGCCGCGGCGTCGGCGCAGGTGAAGGTCGGCCTCATGGTTTCGGCCACCGGCCCGACTTCGGCAATCGGCATCCCGCAGCGAAACACCGCGGCGCTTCTGCCCACGCGCGTCGGCGGGGCGTCGATCGAATACATCCAGCTCGAGGACGGCGGCGACACGACGCGCGCGGTCCAGAACGCGAAGAAGCTCATCGGCGAGAGCAACGTCGACGCGCTCATCGGACCGTCGACGACCCCCAACGCGTTCGCGATCCTCGACATCATCGCCGAGGCCAAGGTGCCGCTGCTCGCCACGGTGGGGACGCAAGCCGTCGCCGACCCGGTCGACGCGAAGAAGCGCTGGGTCTTCAAGACGACGCAGAACGACGATCTCATCGCTGCGGCGCTGGTCAAGCACATGGTCAGGAGCGGCGTCCGGACGGTCGGCTTCATCGGCTTCAACGATCCGTATGGCGAGAACTGGCACAAGGTCTTCGGCGCGCTCGCCCACCAGGCCGGCATCCGCATCGTCGCCAGCGAGCGCTATGCGCGCGCCGATCAGAGCGTCACGGGACAGACGCTCAAGCTGATCGCGGCCCGTCCGGATGCGGTGCTCATCGCCGCCGTCGGCGGACCGGCGGTCCTGCCGCAAGCCACGCTCTACGATCAGGGCTACAAGGGACGCCTCTATCAGACGCACGCCGTGGCGACCGACGATTTCATCCGGCTCGGCAGGGAGAAGGTCGAAGGCACCGTGCTCGCGGCGGGATCGATGCTGGTCATCGGCGACATTCCCGACGGCGATCCGATCAAGAAGGTCGCGTTGCGCTACATCGCGGCCTACGAGAAGCAGTTCGGCCAGAAGCCCGCGACCTTCGGAGCCAACACGTACGACGCGGGTCTCATACTCGAGCGCGCGCTTCCGGCGGCGCTGAAGGCCGCGAGACCGGGGACCGAAGCCTTTCGCAGCGCGCTCCGCGACGCGATCGAGCAGGAGCGCGACGTCGTCGGCTGCCAGGGCGTGTTCAACATGAGCCCCACCAACCACAACGGTATGGACGAGCGCGCGCGCGTCCTCGTGACGGTGAAGGGGGGCCGGTTCCGGCTGCTCGCGGAGTAGATCGTCCCCCATGGCGCCGAGGCCGATCGTCGGCGTGCTGCTCGCGGCCGGCAGCGCGAAGCGGTTCGGCGCCGACAAGCTCCGCGTCGCCTTGCCCGACGGCACGGCGATCGGCGTCGCGGCGCTCAAGAGCCTCGCCGCCGCCGTCGACGCGGTGGTCGCCGTCGTGCGCCCGGGCGACGAGGTCGTCGCGCACGCGCTCGGCTCGAATGGCGCGCGCGTGACCTTCTGCCCCGTCGCGCGCGACGGCATGGGATCGAGCCTCGCCTGGGGCGTGCGCGCCGCACCGCTGGCCGCGGCGTGGGTGATCGCTCTCGCCGACATGCCGTGGGTTCGCGCCGCTAGCGTCGCCCGCGTCGTGGCGGCGCTCCGCGGCGGCGCGGCGATCGCGGCGCCGAGCCACAACGGCGCACACGGGCATCCGGTGGGATTCGCCTCCGGGTTCTATGCCGAGCTTTCGTCGCTCTCCGGCGATGAAGGGGCGAAAGGCATCCTCGCGCGCGGTCCGGTGACGCTGATCGCTATCGACGATCCGGGCGTCGTGCGGGACGTGGACGTGCCGGAGGATCTCATGTAGGTCGGGATTCATCCCGACGCGTGCGAACAAATTCGCGCAGGGGGGCGAATGAATTCGCGCCTACTTCACCTGCGCCCGCCAGATGTCGGCCTGGCGGCCGACGATGCGGTTCTCCTCCTCCTGCATCTTCCACCACGAGCGCAGCTCCGGCTCCTCGAGCGGGCGCGAGATGAGGTAGCCCTGCGCCTCCTCGCAGCGGTGGCTCTTGAGGAACTCGAACTGGGCGATCGTCTCCACGCCCTCGGCGATGCAGCGCAGCCCCATGCTGTCGGACAGCGCGATGATCGCCTGGGCGATCGCCTCGTCGCTCTTGTTCTGCTCCAGACCGTGCACGAAGCGCTGGTCGATCTTCACCCCCTGGATCGGCAGCCGCGTGAGGTACGACAGGCTCGAGTAGCCGGTGCCAAAATCGTCGATGGTGATCGACACTCCCATCTGCTTCAGCTTCACCAGTGTCGCGACCGCCCGGTCCGGATGGGTGATGATCACGCTCTCGGTGATCTCCAGATCGAGATAGTGCGCGGGCAGGCCGCTGGCGCGCAGCGCTTCCTCGACGACGGAGAGCCAGCTGTCGTGCTCGAGCTGCTGCACCGAGAGGTTCACCGAGAGGCGCATGAACATGTTCTGCCGTTGCCAGAGCATGAGCTGGCGGCAGGCGTCGCGCAGGACGCGCGCGCCGAGGGCCTGGATCATGCCCGACTCTTCCGCGATGGGAATGAACTCCGACGGCCCGATCACCCCGCGCTCCGGATCGCGCCAGCGCAGCAGAGCCTCCACGCCGATGGCCCGTCCGCTCACCATGTCGACCTGCGGCTGATAGACGAGGAAGAACTCGTCGTCCATGAGGCCGCGGCGCATGTCGGTCTCGATCTGCAGGCGCGCCTGCACCCGGGCGTTCATGTCCGCCGTGTAGAAGCGGTAGGCGTTGCGGCCCGCCTCCTTCGCAGCGTACATCGCCGTGTCGGCCTGCTTGATCAACCCGTTCGGGTCGATCGCATCGACCGGATAGACCGACACCCCGATCGAGCAGGTGAGCGTCGGCGTCTGGTCGACGAGCCGGAACGGCGCGAGGAATGATTCGCGCACGCGGGTGAGCACGGCCATTACTTCGAACGCCGAATTCGCCGGATCGAGGCCGGGAAGGATCAGCACGAACTCGTCGCCGCCGAGCCTCGCCACCGTGTCGCTCTCCCGCACCGCGCTGGTGAGGCGCTGCGCGACCGCCTGCAGAAGCTGGTCCCCGGCGTCGTGCCCCAGCGTGTCGTTGATGCGTTTGAAGTGATCGAAGTCGAGAAACAGGCACGCGACCTGGGTGCCGTCGCGCTGCGCCTGAGCCACGATCTGCTTCAGCCGCTGGTTCAGCAACGACCGGTTCGGCAATCCCGTGAGGATGTCGTGCTGCGCCAGTTTGTACGCCTGCGCCGTGGCGACCTCGAGCTCCTTGGTGCGCTGCGTGACCTTGTCCTCGAGCGTGCGCTGGTACGTCGCGACTTCCGCCTGCGACTCGGCCAGGCGCTGGGTCATGTGGTTGAACGTGTGCGTGAGCAGTCCGAGCTCGTCGCTCGATTTCGCCGGCACGTACACGTCGAGCTTGCCGGCGCCGACCGCGCGCGCCGCCCGCATGAGCTGCCGGATCGGCGCCACCAATCGCCGCGTGAGAAGCAGCGTAATGACGATCGCGAGGATGACGACCACGGCCACGACGCTGAAGGCGCCGATGAGATTGAGGCGCAACCGCGCCCACGCCCGATCGAAGCTCATGCCCAGCCGGGCATAACCGACGATCGGGCGCGCCTCGTTTGACTGGCGGCCGACGATCCGGGGCGGCGTGTACACCGGCACGACCACGTCGAGATAGCGTCCCTCGACGGTGTCGCTCTGCACCGCGCTCACCTGGCCGGGCGCCGGATGGATCATGGCTCCGGCGGGCATCGACGCGCCGGCGTAGCCGCGGGTGATGAGCGCGTTGCCGTCGGCGTCGAAGATCGCCGCGTAGGTGATGTCGCGGTCGGACGCGAGCCCGTCGAGAACCGGCGCCACGCTGGTCATGTCCTTGGTCGTGATCGCCTCGTCGGCGACTTCCGCCAGCATGGCGGCCACGGCGAGGCCCTGCGTGCGCAGCCGCCCCTGCTCGTCGCGGAGCTGCTGTATCACCAGGAAGCCGGACACGAGCAGCGCCGTGACGCTGATGAGCGCGATCGCGAGCAGGTTGAGCTTGAGCAGCAGCCCCATGCGCACCGGCGGCGCATGGAGCGGCGAAGCCGTATCGGCGCCCAACGGCGTGAAACGTTTGGCCATCGTCGCGGGCCAGCCTTTCGCTCGCCGACTACACCGTTGCGACCGGGATCTTTCCGATCCGCTGTCGCCACTGCGCGGGCCCGGTCTGATGCACCGATGTGCCCTCGGCATCGACCGCGACCGTGACCGGCATGTCCTTCACCTCGAACTCGTAGATCGCTTCCATGCCGAGGTCGGCGAAGGCCACGACGCGCGCGCTGCGGATCGCCTTGGCCACCAGGTACGCCGCGCCGCCGACCGCCATCAGGTACGCGGCCCGGTGCTTGCGGATCGATTCGATCGCCGCCGGCCCGCGCTCGGCCTTGCCGATCATCGCGATCAGCCCGGTGCGCGCGAGCATCGTCTCGGTGAACTTGTCCATGCGCGTGGCGGTCGTCGGGCCGGCGGGGCCCACGATCTCGTCGCGTACCGGGTCGACCGGACCGACGTAGTAGATCACGCGATTGGCGAACGACACGGGCAGCGACTCGCCTTTGGCCAGCAGGTCGGAGATGCGCTTGTGCGCGGCGTCGCGTCCGGTAAGGATCTTGCCGCTGAGAAGGAGCCGCTCGCCCGCCTTCCAGCCGGCCACCTCGGCCGGTGTCAGCGCATCGAGATCGACGCGGCGCGCCTGCGCCGACGGCGCCCACCGCACGTCCGGCCATCGCGCGAGGTCGGGCGGGTCGAGCTTCGCCGCACCGGAGCCCTCCAGCGTGAAATGCACGTGCCGGGTCGCCGCACAGTTCGGGATCATCGCCACCGGCAGGCTGGCCGCGTGCGTGGGGTAGTCGAGGATCTTGACGTCCAGCACCGTGGACAAGCCCCCGAGACCCTGCGCGCCGATGCCCAGCGCGTTCACCTTGTCGTAGATCTCGAGACGCAGCTCCTCGAGGCGCGTGAGCTTCGCATCGGAGGCGGCGCGCGCCAGCAGCTCGTGCATGTCGATCGGCGCCATCAGCGCTTCCTTGGCGAGCACCATCGCCTTCTCCGCGCTGCCGCCGACGCCGATGCCCAGCATCCCCGGCGGACACCAGCCCGCGCCCATCGTCGGCACGGTCTTCACCACCCAGTCCACGATCGAATCGGACGGGTTGAGCATCGTGAACTTGGACTTGTTCTCCGACCCGCCGCCCTTGGCCGCGATCGAGACCTCGACCGTATCGCCGGGGACCAAATCGAAGTGCACGACCGCCGGCGTGTTGTCGCGCGTATTGACGCGCCTGCCGGCCGGATCGGCGAGGATGGAGGCGCGCAGCTTGTTGTCGGGATCGAGATAGGCCCGCCGCACGCCTTCGTTGACCATCTCCGTGACGCTCATCGTCGCGTCCGGCCAGCGCACGTCCATCCCGACTTTGACGAAGGCCACCACGATGCCGGTGTCCTGGCAGAGAGGGCGATGCCCTTCGGCGCACAGGCGCGAGTTGGTGAGGATCTGCGCCATCGCGTCCTTGGCCGCGGGAGACTGCTCGGCAGCGTAGGCGCGACCCAGCGCCTCGATGTAATCGGGCGGATGGTAGTAGGAGATGAATTGCAGGGCGTCCGCGACGCTCTGCACCAGATCGTGCTGCCGGATGGCGGTCATGGTGGCGAGGCGATCCAGTCTGCCGCGGTGCTCCTTTAAGCCGACGCGAAGTGAAGCGAAGATTCTACCACCCGCGAGTCACGGGACCGGGCGAGACCGTGTCCATTACAACGGCGTCGAGAGCGGCGGAGCGCGACTCGGGAGGCGGCCGCGAGAGCGCTCGCCGGCTATGCGTCCGCCAGCGGCAGCGTCTCCGCGAAAGAGGGCCGCCTCGCGAGCTTCTCGGCGAGCTTGACGAGGTTCGGGTACGCGCTGCGCCAGTCGACGTCCGGATGGCGCAGGTCGAGATAGCCGAGCGCGCAACCGGTGGCGATGTCGGCGAGCGAGTACGCTTCGCCGTTGCACCAGCCTCGCTCGCCAAGATCGCTTGCGAGCGCATTGAGCGCGAGCCCGACCTTTCCGGCCTGGCGGTCGATCCAGTCCCGGCTTTGCTGCTTCGCGGGACGGCGGCGCTCGATCACGATCGCGGACGCCGCGTCGCAGATGCCATCGGCGAGCGCTTCCCAGCGCTTCACCGCGATGCGCTGGCGCCCCGCTTCGGGAATCAGTCGCGCCACCGGGCTCACCGTGTCGAGATACTGCACGATGACGCGGGAGTCGAACAACGTCGAGCCGTCGTCGAGGACGAGCACCGGCACCTTGCCGAGCGGGTTGTACTGCTGAACGGAAGTCTCCGCCGACCACGGCGACTCCTCGACCAGATCGCACTCGATCTTCTTCTCCGCCAGCACGATGCGCACCTTGCGCGCGTAGGGGCTGGTGAGCGAGGCGATCAGCTTCATGGAACGGCGCGAGGCGGCGCGAGGCGGGGAAGCGTGGCGCAGA
>Ga0335081_10007710_pt1 | contig 17220 bp, 15 predicted proteins | sample Lox_Sample_35_FD_206713 | JGI IMG/M metagenome (GOLD analysis project Ga0335081, IMG submission 206713) | Soil microbial communities from Loxahatchee National Wildlife Refuge, Florida, United States - Lox_Sample_3.5 | ecosystem: Environmental > Terrestrial > Soil > Wetlands | place: USA... | reverse complement strand
CCAGACGACGATTTGAATTTCCATGAATGGTCCGGTTACACCTGGCAACCGATTATGTTTCTGCGTCAGTGTCGCGAGGATGAGAATGGCGATGGAAATCAAAGCAACCACCGCCGCAAATACCGTCAGCAGGCGCGTCCGCCACAGCAGCGGCGCGAAGAAAAATGCCACCGCGAGACAACCGCCGGTGAAGGCCAGCCCGGTCAGGATGGTGGCCATTCCCGAAGATCCGTATTGTCCTTTTATTGACAAGGCGTAACCGGTTGCGCTGGCGAACAGGGGATGTCGGTAGAGCAACACGGTGGCCAATTGATAGACGAAAAGCATTGCCAGGGGGATGAACAGGCGGAGGATCCACCAGCCCGGCCGGCGTCTGTCAATCAGACTGAAGGTTGCCAGCAATGGAACCAGGCACGCGCCGTAATACTTCGTGAGGGCCGCCAGTCCGATTAAAAGCCCGGCAGCGGTCAACTTCCAGAGATGATTCTGTTGCATTCCCTCCCACCACAACACCACTGCCCACACCCAGAATGCCAGCATCGTCACATCGCACATCACGGTCGTGGCCGAAATCAAAAAGACCGGCGTGGCGATGGTGACGAGCGTCGCCAAGAAGGGCCAATGGCACAACCGGCGCGCCAACCGGTACGTCCCCCAGATCATTGCCAGGGCGGGCAGCAGAAAGGCGGCGTGCAAGGCCGCTTCACTCCAACCGAAAGCTTTTGCCGCCAGCGCCAGATAATAGCATGCCAAAGGCGGATTTTTCGTCACGACCGACATCGGCATGGTTGTCCCATACCAATTGACGTTGAAGCCGTAGGGGTCGCCGGGGTGCACCTGGATTTGGCGGGCGGCCCAGAGAAAAAGCGGCTCATCCATGTTGAACGGCTTCGCCAGGAACGGCACCAGCGCTGCCAGCCCAACCAGCGTGAGCGTCCAACGGGGATGAAGCGCGCACCATCGCCGGATTTTAGTCAACAGCTCTCTGCCGGAACGCCATATCGGAGCGGCCATGTCAACCCCTTCTAGCGAAATCCAGTCCGGGTGAAAACATTTTTCGCTCGCCAAAGCCGGCTGGCGCAGGCAAAGAGTGCGTTTCGGCTTTTGATTTCATGAACGAACAAATTGTCATCCTTGATTTCGGCGCGCAATACACCCAGGTCATCGCGCGCCGGGTCCGCGAGTGCAACGTCTATTCCAGCATTCTGCGCTACGACACGCCGGCGGCAAACATCGCCACGCTGGCGCCAAAGGGCATCATCCTTTCCGGGGGGCCGGCGAGTGTGTATGCGAAGCGGGCGCCGCTGCCCGACCGCGGGATTTTTGCGCTGGGCGTTCCGGTGTTGGGCCTCTGCTACGGGGAACAAGTGCTGGCGCACCTCCTCGGCGGCAGGGTCGAGAAGGGCCTCAAACGCGAATTCGGCAAGGGCACGCTCCGGATCAGCGACCGCAGGTGTGGGCTGTTTCGCGGCTTGCCGGGGCAGATCCAGGTCTGGAATTCGCACGGCGACAAACTCACGAAGCTGCCCCGCGGCTTCAAAGCCGTCGCCGTCACGGAGAACTCGCCCTACGCGGCCATCGAGCAGCGCGCCCGGAAGTTCTTCGGCGTGCAGTTCCACCCCGAAGTCGCTCACACCCCGCGCGGCCGGGAAATCATCTCCAACTTCGTCCACGGCGTTTGCGGCTGCGACCGGAATTGGACGATGCGGAATTACATCGAGCAGGCCGTCGGGGAAATCCGCGCCCAGGTCGGCAAGGAGCGCGTCATCCTGGGTTTGAGCGGTGGCGTGGATTCGAGCGTGGCGGCGGCCCTGGTCCACAAGGCCGTCGGCGGCCAACTCACCTGTATCTTCGTCAACAACGGCCTGTTGCGCGGGCGCGAAGCCCGGACCGTGCGGGAGGTTTTCGGACGGCATTTTCATGTCCGGCTGAAATATGAGAATGCTTCAAAATTGTTTCTGAAACGGCTCAAAGGCGTAACCGACCCGGAGCGCAAACGCAAAATCATCGGCCGTACGTTCATCGAAGTGTTCGATGCCGCGACGCAGCGCGCCGGCCAGGCAAAATTTCTCGCGCAAGGAACGTTGTATCCGGACGTGATCGAGTCCGCGCCCATCGCCGGCAACCCCGCCGCCCTCATCAAAAGCCACCACAACGTTGGTGGCCTGCCGAAAAGAATGAAATTTCAACTCGTCGAACCGTTGAAACGTTTGTTCAAGGATGAGGTGCGCCAGCTTGGAATTGAGCTCGGTTTGCCGAGGGAAATTGTTTTCCGCCAGCCGTTTCCCGGCCCCGGCCTTGCTGTGCGCATCCTCGGTGAGGTCACGCCCAAGCGGTTGGAAATCCTGCGCAATGCGGATTCCATTGTCTTGCAGGAGATGAAGCACAGCGGCTGGTATTACAAAATCTGGCAGAGCTTTGCCGTGTTGCTGCCCGTCCGCAGCGTAGGCGTAATGGGCGACGAGCGGACTTATGACTACACGGTTGCCATCCGCGCGGTCGAATCGCAGGACGGCATGACGGCCGATTGGGTCAGGCTGCCGTATGAATTGATGGAAAAACTCGCCGGCCGCATTATCAACGAGGTCAAAGGGGTAAACCGCTGCGTCTTCGACATCACCAGCAAGCCGCCCGGGACGATTGAGTGGGAGTGAACCGGCTGAATTTTTTTCTGGTTTTCGCCACGACGCACTGCTAATCTGGTCATGTCACCAACCCATAGCGGCTTATGGAAATCATCTTCAACTGCCCGAATTGCGAACAGGAACTGTCGGTGGACGCCGAGGGCGCCGGCTCGGAAATCAAATGTCCGACGTGCGGCGCAAAAATCACCATCCCGAACAGACCGCCCGAAGCCGCGCCGGCGCCTCCGCCGACAGGAGGCGTGCATCCCATCAATCCCATCGCTTCATCCGCTGCCGCCAAAATCGAGATGCACCTCAAAGTGCCCGTGCGCGACAAGCCGGCCGAATCTCTGGTGAAGCAGGCGGCGCCCACGGTGTACGCCGCCAAATCCGCAGATAAAAGAATCCGCATTCGCACCATTCGTCACGCGCAGTGCATCGAAGCCGGCCACGACAAGTTCGACGAACGGATCACGGATTTTTTGAACCAGGTCGGCGAACCCAACATTATCAGCGTTCACATCCTCAACTACGAACACTTCGATGTCGGCCTGCAAAAGATATTGGTGGATTTTGGCGTGATGGTGGTTTTTCGGGGCTGAATCCGTTTGGGCGCGTCTTGACTTGCCGCTTCGAGGTCGTTACTGTCGCCGCATGAATCGCAGGCTTGTTTTTTCGTTGGTGCTCTTCACGGGCATGGCCTTGCTCCCGTTCCGTTCGCCCGCGCCGCTGATTTACGTGCCGGGCGAGGGCTGGTACTACGAACCTTACGGCCAAAATGCGAAATGGCAGCGCAGCCGCGCCAAGGACCAGTTGGACGTGGCGGAAAAGGCGTTCAAAGCCGCCGATTACAGCACCGCGTTGCGGGCGGCGCATCGTGTCTTGCGCGTATGGCCGCTGTCCGATTACGCGCCACACGCCGAATATATCATCGGGCGCAGCCTCGAAGCCACCGGCAAGGATGAGGCGGCTTTCAAAGCGTACCAGAACATCATCCAAAAGTATCCCAAGAGCGCGGAATACGAAGAGGTGCTGTGGCGGCAATACGCCATTGCCAATCGTTTCCTCCATGGTGAATGGTTCCGGTTGTGGGGCTACATCCCCCTTTACACCTCGATGGATCAAACGGCAAAGATGTTTGACAAAATCGTCGAGAACGGCCCCTACAGCGATGTGGCCCCGCACGCACAATTGCGCATCGGCGCCGCCCGGGAAACCCAGAAAGATTACGCCGAGGCGGTGAAGGCTTACGAAACTGCCGCCGACCGCTACCACAATCAGCCGGTGATCGCCGCCGACGCGCTCTACCGCGAAGGCGTCAGCTACTATAAACAGGCGGCGACCGCTGAATACGACCAGGGCACCGCCAGCCAGGCCATCACGGCCTTCACGGATTTCATCACGCTTTTCCCCGGCGACAAGCGCGTGCCGCGGGCGCAAAAAGCCATCGCCCTCCTCAAGGCCGAGCAGGTGCGCGGCAATTTTGAGATCGCGCAATTTTACGAAAAGAGCCGGAAGTGGGCGGGCGCAGTGGTTTATTACAACGAAGTGCTGCAACTTGATCCAAACTCGCGTTACGCTGCCCAAGCGCGCCAGCGCATCGAGTCGCTCAAACCGCGCCTCCAACCCCCGACCGGTTGAAATGCGCGCGCCCGGACTTTTTTTGACTTGCGCGACGGCGGCGCTGCTGGTTAGTTGTGCCGGATATCATCTTGGCCCGGTGAACCAAGGCACCGGTGCGGAAGGCGGGAGGTCCATTGAAGTCATCCCCTTTAACAACCAGACGTTGCAGCCGCGGCTTGGGGATGCCGTGACGCAGGCATTGCGGGAACGGCTCCAGACCGACGGCACGTATCGCCTCGCCACGCATGGAGGCGGCGACGTTGTTGTGACCGGTGTCATCAAGCGTTACAATCGCGAAGGCCTGAGTTATTTGAATATCGATGTCGCGACCGTGGAAAATTATCGTGTCGACGTCATTGCCCATGTCGTCGCGCGCGAACGCAGCACCGGCAAACTCCTCCTCGACAAGGACGTGAACGGTTACACGCTCGTCCATGTCGGCACAGATCTGGCCAGCGCCGAACGCCAGTCATTGCCGTTGCTCGCGGAAGACCTGGCGCGCAATACCGCCGAATTGTTGACCGAAGGCGCGTGGTGAATTGTCTTGCTTCCGCCGTGACCTGCGCTCATTCTGCCGCGTCTTATTCGTACAAACAACTAATCAATCATTGACCTTATGAAAAAACAAATAGTTAAACTTACCCTGAGTCTCTTCGCCACCGCCATTATCGCCGCGCCCGTGCTTTCCCGCGCGCAGGACAACGGCGCCAACCCTCCGGCGACGCCCGGGCAGACCGAGCCGGCCAAACCCAAAAAACACGAAGGCTCGGTCTTTAACGGCAAGGTCAGCGCCGTGGATACCAAGGCCATGACGTTGACGGTCGGCAAGCGGACCTTCGAAGTCACGTCCGAAACCAAAATAACCAAGGACGGCAAGCCCGCGATTCTGAGCGACCTTGCCGTGGGTGACAAGGTCGGTGGCGCCTACAAAAAAACGGACGACGGCAAGCTCGCCGCCACCACGATCAATGCCGGCAAGAAAATGGGTGAAGAACCGAAACCATGACTTGGATTGACGGGCCACTTTTCATGGCGGGCGGCAACGCCCGCCGTTCTTTTATCCCCGCTTCCACCAACTGGTCAGGCTCTTGGGCTTGGCCTGGGGCGCTTGGGATTGTTGCACCAGCAGCTCACTGCGTGACTTTGTCAACTCCATGATGAATTCGTCGTAACTGAGAAACCGGTCGGCGGGATTTTTCGCGAGCGAACGCACCAGCGCGTCGCTGGTCGCCTGCGTGATTTCCGGCACCACGAGGTTCGGTGGCGTGAGCGAGGCCTGCACCTGGGCCACGACCACCTCCTCGACCGTCGGCGCGTCAAACGGCACGTGGCCGGTCATGGCGTGATACAGCGTCGCCCCGAGGCTGTACATATCGGACAAAAAAGTCTCCGGTTCGCGTTTGATTTTTTCGGGCGCGACATAATACGGCGTGCCCCAGGTGATATCATCGCCCTCCTGTTCTGCGCCGGCTTTGCGCGCCAGGCCGAAGTCAATGAGCTTTGGCTCATGGTCCGCGTTGAACAGGATGTTGCCCGGCTTGATGTCGCGATGGAGCAAATCGTATTTGAGCGCCATGTCGAGCGCGGAGGCAATTTTGATGCCGATGTCGAGCACGTCCAGCTCCGGCAACGCGTGTAGCTTTTCGATGCGCGCGTCCAGGCTGCCGCGGTCGGCGAGTTCCATGACGAGGTAGCGCTGGTCCTCCGCTTCGTCAAAAGTGTAAATGTGGACGATGTTCGTGTGATTGAGCCGGGCGCACGCGCGCGCTTCGCGGTAAAAACTTTCGAGAGCCTTCGGATCTTGCACGAGGTCCTTTCGCATCAATTTCACCGCCACCATCCGCTCCAACGTCGTGTCCCAGGCGCGATACACCGTGCCCATCCCACCGGCCCCGATTTTGCTGCGCAGTTCGAATTGCCGCAGTTGCATCGGCATCATGATGGCGTGCCCGCATTTCTTGCACGGTTCGGTAGCCAGCGGCGGAAGGTCGCCGGGGATGAACACCTTCGCCTCGCACCCCGGACATGTGACCATGCGTAATGGTGTGTCGCTCATGACTGCCTCAATCTACCACCCCCCGCCCGGCGGACAAGTCTTGAGAAGAGCCGTTTTGCAGGCCAAAAAACCCTTTGACAAACGCAGCAAAATGGTGTTTCTTTTCGCCGGTAGAACATGAAAACCACGTTCGCAGAAACACTGAAGCACGCGCCAGTCGCCGGTTGCCCGGCCATTTGGCAGCGCGACTCCCGTCTTTGGGGCAGCGTGGGAACGAAATTGTAAGACCAGCCGACAGATTTCAGTAACCCGCGATTGCCCGTCAATCGCGGGTTTTCTGTTTGTTAAACCGAAACCAGAAAATGAAAGGCAAAAACATGAACAAAAACCAAAAACGGGCCTTCGCCGCGCCGGAGCGGCTTCGGCCACGCAGGCGGGTGCCGACCGAGTTCGACCCCGAAACGCGCTTTGAGTTGCGGCCCACGCCGCCTGCTCCCTTTCGCGCGCTTCAGGAAACCGAACTGGAGCGGCTTAAAAACCGGCTTCTGGCGGCGCAATTGGCGCGCGCCACCGAACCGGAACTGAACACTCCGTTGCGGCACGCAGCCAACGAGGCGGCGGCACTGGCATGGGTGACACTTTATCCCCTGTTGGTGTTCCCGGTGTTGTTTGAAGAAAAAACCCGGGCTGCCGTCCGCCAGACCAGACGCCAGGCGCGCATCTACGCGAGCAGCCGCGAACTGCTCGCCGTATGAACTCGTCGCGTCGTGGCAAAGCGATGGCGGAACCGCGCCACCTTGAAGTGGGGACAATGCGTGTGCGAGGAGCCATTTGCCCGGGTGACTTTTTTCGCGCCCGCGCCAATGGCTTCTCGCCACGCCTATTTGGCTCTGTGGGGAAATGTAGCCGCGACTTTTGAGTCGCGCAGCCGCTGCCATGGTCTTTGGGTTACGTTCCGACAGCGTAGCCTGAAGGCCGCGGCTGCCATTACTTTTCCGCGATGCGCTGAATTCGCGCGCCGAGTTTGCGCAGCTTCACGTCCATGTGCTCGTAGCCGCGATCCAGGTGATAAATCCGGTTCACATGCGTCGTGCCTTTCGCCGCCAGACCGGCTATCACCAGCGCCGCCGAGGCGCGCAGATCGCTCGCCATCACCGGCGCGCCGCTCAATGGCCTTCCGCCTTTCACAATCGCGCTCGGCCCTTCGATTTCGATGTCCGCCCCCAGTCGCGCCAGCTCGCTCACATGCATGAAACGCGACTCAAAAATCCGTTCCGTGATGATGCTGATGCCCGGCGCGAGCGTGAGCAGCGACATCATTTGCGCCTGCACGTCCGTCGGGAAACCCGGATACGGCAACGTGGTCGCGTCCACCGCCGTCAGCCGGCCATTGCGGCGGACCACCAGATCATTGCCCCGCCACGCAACACGAACGCCCGCTTCATCCAATTTGTCCAGGACCGCCCGCAGGTGATCGGCGCGCGCGCCTTTCAGCGTGACTTCACCGTGTGTCGCCGCCGCGGCAATTGTGTAAGTCGCCGCTTCAATCCGGTCGGGAATGACTTCGTGTTCCGCGCCGTGCAATTTTCCGGTGCCAGTGACAGTGACGGTGGGGCTGCCTGCGCCGGAAATATTCGCCCCCATCGCGGTCAAAAACTTCGCCAGATCCACCACCTCCGGCTCACACGCCGCGCTTTCGATGACCGTCACGCCCTCGGCCAGCGTCGCCGCCATCATCACGTTGGCCGTGCCGAGCACCGTCGAACCGGCCCGGCCGCCCAGAAACATCGCATGGCCGCTCAATTTCTTCGCCGTCGCGTCAACGTAGCCGCCCTCAATTCCAATCTTCGCGCCGAGCGCCTCAAATCCTTTCAAGTGAAGGTTGATGGGCCGGGCACCGATGACGCAACCGCCCGGCAGCGATACCCGCGCCTTTTTCAACCGCGCCAGCAGCGGGCCGGCGATGCAAATCGAGCCGCGCATCCGGCGGACCAGATCGTAATCGGCGTAGCCGCGGATTTTCTGCGCCCGGACCGTCAGCGTGCCCCGCTCAAATTTGACCTGGGCGCCGAGCGATTCGAGAATGCGCACCATGAACCGCGTGTCGCTCAATTGCGGCACGCGGCGGATGACGCACGGCTCACCGGTAAGCAACGTCGCCGCCATGATCGGCAGCGCGGCGTTTTTGCTGCCGCTGATGGCCACTTCTCCGTGCAAGGGCACGCCGCCTTTGATCAAAAAGCTGTCCATACGAATTTATTGAACCACGGATGGACACGGATAAAACCAAAATCCCTTCTCCGCTCCTTCCGCCTGCGCTGAAGCTATGGCGGACAAGCCGGACACCCTCTCCCCGCCCGGCGGGGAGAGGGATGGGGCGAGGGGCGCTTAATTTTATTCATTTAATCCGTGTCTATCAGTGTTTATCCGTGGTTAAAATATTTTTTTTGCGTCGAGCAATCAAAATTCTAGGCCGTTGACTGTAGTCTTCCTTCACTGCTTCGACAATCCACTTTTCATTTTCAAAAATCCGCCGGACCGCCTCCGCCCGGCCGTCGCCGAGTTCCAGCATGATTTTCCCGCCCGGTTTCAGAAATGCCGCAGCCCGTGACGCAATCAAACGGTAAAAATCCATGCCGTCGGCGCCGCCGTCCAGCGCGCAGCGCGGATCATAATCGCGCACTTCAGGTTCGAGGGCCGCAATATCCGCGGACGGAATGTAGGGCGGATTGCTGATGATGAGGTCGAATCCCATCCTTCGGAAGGACGAGCTCTGCGAGTCCCCATTTACGGCCACGGCATTCGGTTCGGGGGCTTGTGTAACCCGTCCCTCCGACATCAGCGCCGAAAATCCATCGCCCTGCAACAATTCAATCCTTCCGGCGGCATTATTTTTGACTGCATTTTCTTCAGCCAGCGCCAGCGCCTCCGCCGAGATATCTGTCGCCGTGATTTTTGCGTCTGGGCATTTCACGGCCAGCGCAATGGCGATGCAACCGGTGCCCGTTCCCAAATCCAATGCGGTTGGAGCGCCGGTCTCCGACCCAACGTGTTCCGAGAATCCGCCATCGCGCCGGGTCGGAGACCGGCGCTCCAATAAAAACTGCCATCCGCTCTCCGCGAGCAATTCCGTTTCCGGGCGCGGCACGAGGGCGTGGCGGTTAACGACAATCTCCAGCCCGCAAAATGAAGTGGATCCGATGATGTGCTGAAGCGGTTCACGCTGGCCCCGGCGTCGGACGAATTCGCGCACTGCTTCCGTTTCCGCCGCTGTGAGCACGCGCTCGAAGTTCAGATACAATTTCATGCGCGGCAGCTTAAGCAGGTGCGCAAGCAGCAGCTCGGTTTGCAGGCGCGAGGATTCGACGCCCTTTTTCGCCAGAAACTCTGTGCTCTTCTGAATCGCCTCGAGAACCGTCACACACCCAATCTAAACGCATGGTTTAGAGTTCAAAGCTCAAAGTGCCGCAGGAGCGCGGACCGCCGAGTCCGCGCGTTCGTGCGACTTCACAATTCCAACCTGTTTCTGTCCGATGCGGCCCACGCGGACATGGCTGTCCGCGCTCCGTTTTGCTTTCTGCAACCAGCCCCCCAAACTGCGCCGCGCCATTTTTCAAATGCACCCACCCGTTTGCGCGTTGCAAACCTGGCCCGTCCGTTTTAGACTTTTTTCATCCGATACGCGCATGGCGGAATACAAAGTTCAATTCGAGGTCTTTGAAGGCCCCCTCGATTTGCTCCTTTACCTCATCAAAAAGGAGGAGGTGGACATCTACGAAGTCAACCTCACCAGACTGGCCACCCAGTTCATCGAATACATTGACCTCATGCGCGAATTCGACCTCGAGGTCGCCGGCGAATTCCTCGTCATGGCCTCGACGCTCATGTATATCAAGAGCCGCGAACTGCTGCCGGTGGACCAGCAGGTGACCGCCGAAGGCGAGGAGGAAGGCGAAGACCCGCGCTGGGAACTCATTCGCCAGCTCGTCGAATACAAGAAATTCAAGGACGCCGCCGTGCAATTGCAGACGCTTGAAGCCCGCCAGGAAGACATTTTCCCGCGCCTGCCGGGCAAGTTGGAATTCGAAAGCACCGCGCCGCTGCCGAAACCGGATGTTTCAATTTTCGATTTGCTCAACGCCGTCAATTCCGTCCTCAAACGTTTCGGCCAGCGCGAAGGCGGCGGTGCGATTTTCGAGGACAAATGGACCGTCAGCGAAAAAATCGAATTCATCCTGCGCGTGTTGGCCGAGCGCGGCAGCCTGCGCTTCTCGGAATTGTTCGAGACCGCCGCGAACCGTTCCGAAGTCATCTGTACCTTCCTCGCGCTGCTGGAATTGATCCGCCTCAAACAACTCATCTGTGCGCAGGGTGAAGATTTCGGTGAAATTGAAATCCGCGCTCCGCAAAACCCGGTACGGTCCGCGCCCACCCTGAATTCGGATTCCGTCAAACCAATAGCGGTCGCCGAAGACGCGGGACCGGTTTCCAATCCTGCTCAGGCAGATGTTGCGGGCACGTAGCGGCATCGCCATTGGCACACTTCAGCCGCACACCCGGCGGTAAAGCGCTTCGTAACGCGGCACAATGACTTCGGCGGAAAAATGTTCGCGTGCCCGGCGCTGGGCGGCCCGGCCCATTTGCGCACGCCGGTCTGGCTCCCGAATTAAACTTTCAATCGCCCGCGCCAGTTCGTCGGGATTGTCGGACGCAGCCAGAATTCCGCTCACGTTGTCTTCCACTACTTCGGGAATTCCGCCGGCTCGGCGAGCGACACTCGGACAACCAAAATACATCACCTCAAGTATGCTCAGACAAAAGCTCTCCGTCTCGGACGTGAAGAATCCAAGGTCGGCGCCTTGCAGGTAATCTTCGATTTCATTCACCTTCTCGCGCACAATCACACGGTCTTTCAGACCAAGCCGTTGCACGTCTCTGAGGTACGGCTCAAAACTGCCGCCCGCCAGCACCACGAGCTTGAAGATGTCGCGCGGACGGACCCGGGCTACGCTTTCCAGCAAAAGGTCAATGCGCTTCACCGGACGCAGATTCGAAGAGTGGATAATCATTACCTCACGGTCGGCCAGGCCTAGCTCCCGGCGCACTTGCTGCCGCGAACGGCGCGCCGGCCGCGGCGCAAAAAAATTGTGAATGACTTCCAGCGGCCCGTTGAACCCCAAAACGCGCTGCGTTTCCTGTTTCAGGAATTCGGACACGACGGTGACCGCATCAGACTGGGTGAGGGCGTGATGGATGGCGGGTCCGTAACCCGGATCGGAGCCAAGCAGCGTGGTGTCGGTGCCGTGCAACGTCGTCACCACGCGCGGTTGCTGTCCGGGCGGAAGCATCGAGCGCGCGAGAATGGCCGCCGTGGCATGCGGCACGGCGTAGTGAACGTGCAGCACATCCAGTCCGTGGTCGCGGCTCACCTCCGCCATCCTGACCGAAAGCGGCAGCGTGTAATCGGGATACTTGAACAATTGATACTCGTTGATGACCACGGGGTGGAAATGAAGGCGCGGCGCATTTTCCGGGAGCCGGAACGGGCGTTCGTAGCTGAGGAAATGCACCTCATGTCCGCGCCGCGCCAGTTCTTCCCCCAGGCCGGTGGCCAAGATGCCACTCCCCCCGACCGACGGATAACAGGCGATGCCGATTTTCATTTGGTTCTTAACCACGGATGGACACGGATAAACTCAGATGAAAACAAAATTCTCTCTTGTCCTTCCAACTCCACTATACTCCGACGCAGCGCGTCAGCCTCTCGCTTCCTGTCAGGCGGGGAGCAGGTCGCCCGAACGCGTTCCCGCTCATTGAAATCTCGAATTGAGCGGTGCAGATGTTTGTCCCACCTAGGACAAAGTTTTGCATTAAGGATGCGAGGTTCACGGGGAAGACCGGGGCAAGTTGTGCTCCGTTTCGCTTTAATAAATCCGTGTTTATCCGTGTGCATCCGTGGTTGAATTCAAAATTGCCGTGCGCCGCGGCCAATGGCTGCCAGCGAGTCGAGCACGAGCGGATCATTCGGAAACAGGGCGACGGCGTAGCCGCAGCCCGCGCGCAGCCCGCGCAAACGCGCCCGCGTGAGTTGCAGTTCAACGTAGTTTCGCGCCGCGGCCTGCGAAGCATGCGCTTGCATCGCGGATGTCCAGGCCTTGAGGACCGGGGGCGCAGAGACATCTATCAGCACCGGTGTGATGTCGGACGGCTCGGCTTCAGGCGTAACCGCATAATAAAACAATTGCTCGATCGCGTGAGGCGGCGCGCGGCGCAGTTCCTTGACGCCACCGTAACGCGCGAGCCGGCAGGCGTCGCGTACCAGTTGTCCCAGCCGCGGATGATCCGGATGCTGATTTCCCACCAGGCTTGGCGCGAGCACGATGCCGGGGCGCACACGCCGGATAATGCCCGCCAGTTCGATGGCGTGTGCAACGCGAACCTCAAGGTGCGAATCGCCGTCCAGTTCGATGCATTCGAGCCTGGCACCCAACAGCGAGGCGGACCTGTTCGCTTCAATTCCCCGTTGCACCGAAGTGCCGTGGGAGGCCGCTTCGCCGCGCGAGCAAATCACGAAGTGCGCCGCCCGACCGGCACGGGTTTCCTTCGCAATGACACCGCCGCATCCAAATTCGATATCGTCAGGGTGCGCGCCAAAGGCCACAATAGCGGCATGGGCGTCTCGCCTGTGCGTTTCAATTCGGACGTTCAGTCCAGGCTTCATCGGAACGTTCAATTGCTTCACGATTCACAAAGGTGATTTCCGGCGTTTCTTCCGGGCGAAGATAGGCCTTTTCACCCGCCCCGGCAACGTAATGCGTGCACCGCACAACCGATTGCATCCAACGCAACCGGCTGTCGCGCGCCGGGCTGACCTGGTCCTTGTTGAATATGACTGCTCGCAGCGACACAAACGAATCGCCGCCCTCGTGCAATTTCAGTGTGCCGCCCGCGGAACGGGCGCGGACGATTTCGCCCTCGTGCGGAACATCCACAAAAAAATCCGGAATATCGCAGGCTGCGCGCCGGACGGCCGGGTCGCCCGAGCGCACCACCCGGATCCCTTCGAGCAAACCCAGGGCGCGATACATTTCCAGACAGAAGTCGGCGACATTGGACGCGGAAACGTTTTGGAAAATCTCAATCAACCGATTGTCCACGTAATTCGGCAACTGGAGCAGGGTTTTGCCCTGCCAGTCGGCCGGAATGCGTTTCAGGTATTGGGGTGAAAATTTCCGCTGAAGCCGGTTCTCGAAGGCAAAATTGAGCTGAGCCGGTTCATTCGTCTTCCGATGCCGCAGGGTCGTTCTGGTTTCACGCGGGTCGTGATCGCTGTCGTGGTAAAAGAAAACGATTTCACCGCCCAGTTCGGACTGGAGCCGGCGGGCCGTCTGGATTTTGGCAAACAGGAAGCGCCGCGGGAAAAATCCGCACGGTTGCTGGCCGAAACAAATGACGGGAGCGGCAGTCATCCTCGTTTTTTGTAGCGTGAAGCATAGAAATCAATGCCGCGTCCGTCAACGAATACGCGAACGCGCTCCCATCATTCGACGCCGGATAACCGGAACAAACGGGATTTAACGCCAGGGCGCAAAGGCGCAAAGGCGCGGAGCAATGTCGAAAACAGAAATGCTACATTACGCTCGCCCTCACCTATTATCCTCTCCCCCGGGAGAGGAAATGGCGGCCGGCCGATTCCGGTTTTGCGGGTGATTGTCTGCTAAATTCTGCCGCGCAAATTTTCAAAGAGACGGCGAACGATTCCCCTTCTCCGTGGGGAGAAGGCCGGGATGAGGGAGAGCGTTCCGCCAATCTACAGCGGCATGGGAATCTCAAGTCCTGGCAGACCGGGCATCGGAACCCAGCGCGGCCTGGATGATCAGGCTCAGTACCACGCAGACGGCGCACCCGATCAGGTTATACCAGAGATAAGAAAAATCGAGTTCCGGGAACCAGTGATGCAGAAAGTACAGGACGAGGACCAGCACCTGGGACGCCAACCCGCCCCAGAAAATAGCGGTGCCGCCCACGCGCTTGAGAAAAAACGCCACGATGAACAGCGCCAGCACGATCGGGTAGAAAACCGAGCCGACGATGTTGACGGCCTGAATCAGGTTTTCCACCAGGTTCGCAAACAACGCGAAGGCGATCGCCACCAGTCCCCAGAACAAAGTGAACCATTTGGAGGCGGCGACGTAATGCGCGTCGCTGGCGTCACGCTTGAGCAGGTGCCGGTAGAAGTCCACGGTGGTCGTTGACCCGAGCGCATTCAACTCGGCGGACTTCGATTGAAGGGCGGCGGCGAAGAAGGCCGCAATCAGCAACCCGATTAATCCATGTGGCAGGTGGTCGAGAACAAACGTGACGAAGACGTAATCGGCATCGTTGCTTTTCACGCCGGGGTCATCCGCCTCCATCACGGATTTTGCCTCGTCCCGCAGGGCGTTGCTGCGGTCCAGTGCCGCCAACGCCTGCGCCCGGGCGGCGGCCTCGGCTTCGGTGTTGCCGGCGTGTTTGGCGTCGAGCCATTGATGGATCAGCTGTTCCTTCTGCGCGTAAGCGGCGGCGAATTCCTGTTGCACGGCGCGGAGTTTTCCGCCCGGATCGTGCCGGACCGCCTCGTGCCAGGCGGTTTGATTGAAATAAACCGGCGGCTGCTCAAACTGATAAAAGACAAACACCATCACGCCGAGCAGCAGGATGAAGAACTGCATGGGAATCTTGAGCACCGCGTTGAACATCAGCCCCAGCCGGCTTTCGCGCACCGATGAGCCGGACAGGTAACGTTGCACCTGCGATTGGTCGGTGCCGAAGTAGGACAAGGACAGAAAGAATCCGCCGAGCAACCCGGTCCAGAAAGTGTATCGCCGGTGGAGGTCGAATGAAAAACTCACCGCGCCCAGTTTTCTGAAGCCGCCCGCCACGGTAAACGCGTCGCCGAGACTGGCCGGCAACTTCATCATCAGGATGACAAAGGCCATGATCATGCCGCCGAAAATGACGGCCATCTGGTATTTCTGGGTCAGGCTCACCGCCTGGCTGCCGCCGGCCACGGTGTAAATAATTACCAGCAATCCACTGAGAATGATGGTCAGGTCCAGCCTCCAGCCCAACACGGTGGACAGGATGATGGCGGGCGCGTAGATGGTGATGCCGGCGGCCAGGCCGCGTGACAGGAGGAAAATGGCGGCGCCGAGCAGGCGGGTCTTGGCGTCGAAACGGTGGCCCAGAAATTCGTAAGCGGTATAGACATTCAACCGGCGGTAAATCGGCAGGAAAACGGCCGCAATGAGGATCAACGCCAGCGGCATTCCGAAATAATTCTGCACGAAATCCAGCCCGCTTTCGTAGCCCTGGCCGGGAGTGGAGATGAACGTGATGGCACTGGCCTGCGTGGCGGCAACCGAAATGCCGATGGTCAGCCAGCCGACGTTTTCGTCGCCTCGCAAATAGTGGCTCAGGTTCCGGTGCCGGCGCGTATGCCACGTGCCGTAGGCGGCGATGGCCAGCATGCTGCCAATCAGGACGACAAAATCGAGGTGGTTCATGAATAGTGCGCCGTCAGCGCCAGCAGCAGCAGCACCCATAAAATAAAACTGCCGAAGACAAAAACGTAAACGCCGCGCCAGGTGCGCATCACCGGGAAGCCGGTTGCTTCTTTCTGGCCGTCACAAGGCGACTTGACGGACCCGGGATCGTCCACCGCCGGTTTCATTTTCCGAGTGAAACCAGATTGGCAAAGAGGCGGTACGCACCGGGCACCCCGTCGGGCAGCTCCCGGAAAAAAACCAGGCCGGTATAGACGAAATACCCTTTGCCATGTTGCGCGACCAGCAATCCGCCCTCGAGCGGCGCGTCACCGGGGTCGCTACAGGCGAGAATCGGCGTGAAATGTTCGTCCCACTGGTCGGGATAATAAATGCCGCGCTCCTGAATCCAACCGTCGAAATCGGCACTGGTGATTTTATTGGGCGTGTTCAGCGCCGGATGGTCCGGGGCGAGAAACGTCACCGGCGCGGTTTCATCGGTCACGCGCTCGCCCGAAAGATGCAGGCTGTACGGCGTGAGCTGGTCGGTTTTCAGGTCCCGGCCCGGACGGTTGTATTGTTCGATCACGTTGCCGCCGGCTTCGACGTAGGCGAACAACGCCGGCAAATGCGAAACGAGGTCCGTGCGGACGTTGAACGCGCGCACGCCAATCACCACTGCGTCGAAAGCCTTCAAGCGGTTTGTGGTCAAATCATCGCCGCTTAGCAAGGTGACGTTGTAGCCCATTTCCTTGATCGCATCGGCCACGCTATCACCGGCGCCGGGGAGGTAGCCAACACTGTGGCCTCGGATGGCCAGGTTGAGGCACACCGCCTTGAGTCGGGCGGGCGGCTGGAGCAACAGCAGCGGGATGTGCGGGTAATTGATCACCACGCGTTCGTTGTCGTACTTCTTGCCACCGACTTCCGCCTCGGCAGTAAGATGGGCAGTGGCCGGTTGCGCTGGTGCCGTGATCTGAAAGGTAAACCTGGCTTGATTTTTGGCGATGCCCAGATGAAAGGAGTCCGTCGCAGGCGCGACCTTCCAACCCGCGGGAGCTTCGAGTCGCACTGTGCCGATAGTGTCAGGTCTGACGGAGGTGACCGTTACCTCAACCGGCCGCGCGGCCCCCGGAGTGAATAACCCGACGTCCGACGACAGTTTTAGTGACACGGGCGAAATCACGTCCAGATGACGGGGCTCGCCTTTTGCCCGGTTCGCCGTGAGCTGCACCGGCTGGTCGGGAACCATCAGAATCTGGCCTGCCACGTCAAAAACCTGTTCGATCGGAAAGACCGGCGGGTTCTCGGGCCGGCCGATGAGATTGGAGTCGGCAACGCGGAACATACCCGCGCTGTGATCTTCGCGCAGCCAATACGGCTGACTCAACGGTGTATCGGGTGGAAGTATTTCTGTGGAATCACGGCTGACAGGTTGATTGGTGGCAAGGTC
>Ga0335081_10007709_pt1 | contig 17220 bp, 18 predicted proteins | sample Lox_Sample_35_FD_206713 | JGI IMG/M metagenome (GOLD analysis project Ga0335081, IMG submission 206713) | Soil microbial communities from Loxahatchee National Wildlife Refuge, Florida, United States - Lox_Sample_3.5 | ecosystem: Environmental > Terrestrial > Soil > Wetlands | place: USA... | reverse complement strand
CCCGTCCAGGGCGAAGGCGCGCACCGGTTCGACGACCCGGCCGTCAAACTGCCACTGGTGCGGCTTCAGCAGCCACGAGAACCCGGCCACGTCGCCGGCGCCCAGGGTCTGCACGATGATCGACCCGCGGCCGGGCGCGGCGATCTCCAGCGCCATCTTTCCCTCGCGGATCAGGAAGCACTGACTGGCCGGCTCGCCCTCACGGAACATGAATGAGCCTTCACGGAACCGGACGTTCACGGCGCATCCAGCCAGCAGGGCGAGGTACTCCGGCTCCAGGCTCTTGAGGAACGGGTGCTCCCGCAGCAGGGGCTCAAGCGTCATCGGTCTCTCCCTCGTCCGCGCGGATCGCGGCGACCTCTTCGGTGATGTCGATGCCGACCGGGCACCAGGTGATGCAGCGTCCGCAGCCGACGCATCCCGAGGTGCCGAACTGGTCGATCCAGGTGGCGAGCTTGTGCGTCATCCACTGCCGGTAGCGGGACCGGTTGGAGACCCGCACCGCGCCGCCGTGCAGGTAGGAGTGGTCCATGGTGAAGCAGGAATCCCAGGACCGGTGCAGTTCCGCCTCGGCCCCGGTCAGATCGGAGACGTTCTCGACGCTGAAGCAGAAGCACGTCGGGCAGGCCATGGTGCAGTTCCCGCAGGCCAGGCACCGGCTTGCGACCTCCTCCCAGCGGGGATGCTCGAAGTTCGCGTACAGCAGTTCCTTGATCCCGCTCGTGTCCATCTGCCGGCCCATGGACGCGGCGGTGCGCTCGATGATCTGATCGGCCGTCCCGGCATCGGCCGGCTGAGCGGCCCGGGACACGACCTCGGTCATGACCTCCGCGCCGCGGGCGGTGCCGATCTCCACCAGGAACTCGTGCCGGCCATCGTCGAGGATCTCGGTCAGCGCCAGGTCGAAGCCCGCCTGGGCCCGCGGGCCGGTCTGCATCGACACGCAGAAACACGTCCCGCCGGCCTGGCCGCAGTTCACCGCGACGACGAACGCGCCCTCCCGGCGGTCCGCGTAGACCGGGTCCGGGTGCCGGCCGCCGAGGAACACCCGGTCCTGGATCGCGATCGCGTGCAGCTCGCAGGAGCGTACGCCGATGAACGCCATCGGGGTTGCCTCCTGCGCGGCCGCGACGGACATGCCGTCCTCGCTGCGCACCCGCGACAGCAGGCTGGACGGCGGGAACAAGTGGCGCTTCCACGACTGCGGGCCGACGTTGTACCCGAACAGCGCCTCGTCGCCCCGGCGGTGCAGCCGGTACGTACCGCCGTCCTGCTCATCGGTCCACCCGGCAGGCAGGTCGGCCGATGAGGCTATCTCGTCGTAGACGATGGCGCCATCGCGGACGGTCGGCCCGATCAGCCGGAAGCCTCGCCGGGCGATCGCGTCCAGCAACTGGTCGATATGGCCGCGGGCCATGACCAGCTGAGCCTCCCTGTCGGTATGCGGCTGCATTGTCGCCCCTTTGCTCCCGGCTCTCAGGCGCCTCCCAGTCTGCCGCTGGTCAGCCCGGAAGAAAAGAGAGTCTAACGTCCTACAGAAAGGGGCCCTTCGGCTGGCCTGGCGGGGACCGCCGACCCTACCCGCGTTCCCCGCGGCCGGGGCTTACCCTAAGTTATGGCCGAATATATCCCACCGCTTCATGACATCAGGTTCGTTCTCGAGCAGCTCGTCGACCTTGACGGCTTGTCCAAGCTCGAGGCATATGCTCACGTCGATCCCGAAACCGTGCTGGGGGTGATCGAGGAGAGCGGCCGGTTCATGGCGGAGGTGATCGCGCCGCTCAACCAGGTCGGCGATGCCGCCGGCAACACCCTCGACCGCGATGGCAACGTCACCACCCCGCCGGGGTTCAGGGAGGCGTACCGGCAGTATGTCGAGGCCGGCTGGGGAGCGGTGCCCTTCCCCGACGAGTTCGGCGGCGGCGGGTTCCCGTGGCTGGTCGCGGTCGTGATGCAGGAGCTGATGGCCTCCGCCAGCATGGCGTTCTCGCTGTGCCCGCTGCTGACCCAGGGCGCCATCGACATGCTCGAACAGCACGGCAGCCCCGACCAGCAGGCCGCTTACCTGGAAAAGATGGTAACCGGCGAATGGGCCGGCACCATGAACCTGACCGAGCCCCAGGCCGGCTCCGACCTCGGGGCGGTACGCGCCAAGGCGGTGCCCGCCGATGACGGCACGTGGCGCATCAGCGGCCAGAAGACCTTCATCACCTTCGGCGAGCACGACCTGGCCGGCAACATCATCCATCTGGTCCTGGCCAGGGTCCCCGACGCGCCCCCGGGGACCAGGGGCATCTCGTGCTTCATCGTTCCCAAATACCTCGTCAATGACGACGGGTCGCTGGGGGCCCGCAACGACGTGCGGTGCGTGTCGATCGAGCACAAGCTCGGGATCCATGCGAGCCCGACCTGCGTCATGTCCTACGGAGATGCTGGCGGGGCGATCGGGTACCTGATCGGCGAGGCCAACCAGGGCATGCGCTACATGTTCACCATGATGAACACGGCCCGGCTCTCGGTCGGTCTCCAGGGCCTGGCCATTGCCGAACGGGCCTACCAGGACGCCCTGCGTTACGCCCAGGAGCGCAGGCAGGGCCGGGCCATCGGCGCCCCCAAGGGTGAGTCGTCGCCTATCGTCGAGCATCCTGATGTGCGGCGCATGCTGCTGACCATGAAGGCCTACCTGGAGGCCATGCGCGCCTTGCTCTACACCAACGCGGTCTCGATCGACCTGGCCCGGCACCACCACGACCTCGCGGAGCGAGAAGCCCGGCAAGAGCTGGTCGAGCTGCTGACACCCGTCTCCAAGGCATGGTGCACCGACCTTGGCGTCGAGCTGGCCTCGGTCGGACTGCAGGTTCATGGCGGCATGGGCTATGTCGAGGAGACCGGCGTGGCCCAGTATCTGCGTGACAGCCGGATCTCCCCGATCTACGAGGGCACCAACGGCATCCAGGCCGTTGACCTGGTCATGCGCAAGGTGCCGATGCGCGGCGGAGGAGTGGTCGCGGACCTCCTGGCCCAGATGGAGGCGCTCGGCCCGGAACTGGACGCCGCTGGCCAGGAGCTGGCCGGGATACGGCCGGCGCTGGCCGCCGGGGTCAGCGTGCTGCGGGAGGCGACCGACTGGATCCTGTCCCGCGGCCAGGCCGAGCCCAACGACGTCCTGGCCGGGGCGACGCCGTATCTACGGCTGTCCGGCCTGGTCATCGGCGGCTGGCTGATGGCAAGGTCGGCGCTGGCCGCGTCCCGGCTGCTGGGCACCGCGGACGGCGCCGACGCGGCCTTCCTCCGGGAGAAGATCGCCACCGCCAGTTTTTATGCCGGGCAGCTGCTGCCCCAGGCCGCTGGCCTGCTCCCCGCGGTCACCGCCGGCGCCGGACCGCTCTTCCGGATCGATCTCTCGGCCCGCACGTGACCCCGGCCTGGCCGGGTCAGCGCGTTCTGGCCGGGATGATGACATGGGCCGGCGGCGGGTCGGCGTACAGAAACTCGATCAGCGCCGAGCGGTTGGTCAGCACCTGCCGCTGGTTGACGTAGCCCTTGTCGGTGATCTCCCCGGAGTCCAGGTCCGCCGGACGCGCGAGCACGGCGAGCCGCTCGATGCGGGCTGCTGATCCGGCGCTGTCGTTGTGGTCGGCCAGCCAGTGCGCCAGCATCTTGTGCAGGGCATCGTGTACCACGAATTCGCCGTCGGTCTGGATGTCCGCGCCGATCAGGGCGCGCGCCTCGGCCAGGTTCAGCCACGCCAGGGCGCACAGGCGGTCGCGGCCTTCGCCTGCGATCACCGCGTCGGCCAGGACCGGTGCCGCGGACAGCAGCGCGGTACGTACGGCGCCGACCCGGACGAAGGTGCCGGTGGTGAGCTTGAAATCCTCCGCGATCCGACCGCGGAACACCAGCCCGGCGTTCGGGTCGGCGGGGTCGGCAAGAGTGGCCGCGTCGCCGGAACGATAGAAGTCCTCGTCGTCGAACGCCTCGGCGTTCAGATCCGGCCGGCCGTAGTAGCCGGGGGTGACGATCGGGCCCTTGACCCGGATCTCATAGGCGTCCTCGGCCGGGACGAGCTTCACCTGCGTACCGGGCAGCGGCGCGCCGATGCACCGGGCGTCGGTGTAGTCGAAGTTCGCCGTCGTCACCGCGGGCGCGGTCTCGGTCGTGCCCCAGGAGCCGGTGACGGGAATGGAGCGGCCGCTTGTCCGGGTGGCGAGGTCACGGAGCCGGTCACGCAGCCCGGATGGCAGTGCGGCCGCCGCGTTGAACAGCAGCCGCAGCCGGGCGAAGAACCTGCGCGCGAACTCCGGGTCCGCTTCCAGTGCCGGGATGAGCTGCGCGTAGCCCGCGGGCACGTTGAAGTACACCGTCGGCGCGATGTCGCTGAGGTTGGTGATCGTCTGCGCGAACAGGCCCGGGGCGGGGCGTCCGGTGTCGATGTAGAGCGTGCCGCCGTTGGTGAGCACCATGCCCATGTTGTGGTTACCGCCGAAGGTATGACTCCACGGCAGCCAGTCGACGATCACCGGCCGCTCGGCGGCGAGGAACGGCCATGCCTGACGCATCATCTGCTGATCGGCCGCCAGCATCCGGTGGGTGTTCAGCACTCCTTTCGGTATGCCGGTCGAACCGGACGTGAAAAGGATCTTGGCGATCGCGTCGGCCCTGAGGGCCGCGAAGGCGCTGGCGATCAGCTGGCCCGGCGTACTCGCAGTCAGTTCGGCCAGCCGGGTGGCGCCTGGGCGGCGGCCGGTGCTGATGATCGCGGGCACCGTGCCCAGTGCGTCCAGGGCCGGACCGAACCGCTGCGCGTCCTCGGCGAACACCGCACCGGGATCGACCAGCTCGGTGATCGCGCGGATCCGGGCGTGATCCCGGCTCTGCAGCGAATAGGCCACGCTGACCGGGGCCACGGGAACCCCGGCGGTCATCGCTCCGAGCGTTACCAGCAGGTGGTCGATACTGTTGCCGGACAGCACGAGCAGCGGCCGGTCGCGGGCCAGACCCCGTTCCAGCAGGGCCTGGCCGATCGCCGCGGCCGCGGCGACGGCGGCCCCGTAACTGCAGGCGCGCCACGATCCGTCAGCGCCGCGCTCGGCGACCAGCGGATGCTCCGGACCGGCCGCCGCCCACGCCCATATGCTGTGCACGATCGTGCCCGGGTAATCCTGCAACGGATCAGCGGATCCCAGTAGCAGGCAGCCGTCCTCCCGTTCTCGCATCGTGATGCGCGGACGCGCGAACAGGGACATACCGGCATGAGCAGTCATGGCTCTCTCCTCCCATGTATGCGCGCCATAGTCGCTCCAACGGGCCCGGTCCCGGCCAGGGTCTAACGTCCCGAACGGCAAGAGCCCGCGGCCGGCACTTACCCCCCCGGATTGCGCAGGTTTCGGTGGTTCGTCCCGTTCATGCGACCTGAGGCTTGACCTGGTCCGCGCTGACCGCGGGGGTGCGGTGCGGATGCGGCGGTAGCTCGGCGCCGTGCACCAGGCTGGTCGCGTGGCTCAGCACATGCGCCAGGACCGGAGCAAGGGGGCTGGCGGTCACCAGGTAGCCCACGGACATCAGGCCGCAGCCGACCGAGATGGGCACGAGCAGCCGGTTACGGTATTCCCAGTAGCCCAGGTGATGGACGATGACGATAACGACGCTGGCGACGATGGGCAGCGTCCAGCGGGCGATATCGCCGCCGGTTCCGTGCCAGTCCAGCGAGTGGAGCATCTGCCAGGTCATAAACACCGGCAGCGCGGACAGCAGGACGCCCTCGGTGGTTCCGTAGACGACGGCCTCCCAGAGCAGCGCCAGGCCAAGGCGGCGGCCGGACAGCTTCTGGGTCACGGGCAGCCTGGTCATCCCGATGATGAGGAATGCGCCGCATAGCGGTGCGGCGAGCAGGCCCCAGACCCAGTGGGTGGTCAGCAGTTCCGTGACGCTGACCCCGGTCCATGCGATGTACCCGGCCGTCATGGCGGCGGTGACCACCGTAAGCGCCGCGATGTAGGGCGTCCGCCGCATCCGCAGTTTGTCGGCGAACACCCAGGTCACCAGGAACGACACAGGGCTTTAGTCCTGCGCTGCTCACCTTGCTCGCGCCCGCGCTCCGCCACTTAGGTCCAGAGGTCCCTGCTACGGCAACGAAGGTCCCCTGACCGGGCTGTTCGGCTCTGTCGCGATGCACGGTCATGGCAGATCACGCAGGTGGGAATCGAGCGGAGGTGCATGGTTATTGCTGCGCGGATGACCCAGGGCGCCGCCGCCCCCAGTGCCTGCGGCCGCCGTTTCGTGGCTAGCTCTGCGTGATGCCCGCGGCCAGCTTGGCGGCCCAGTCGCGGGCCCGGTCCTGCTCCTGTGGCTCGAGCCGGTCCTGCCGCGTCACCAGGAAGCTCTCCGGCTCCGCGACCAGGTCGAAGCCGTGCTCGCGTAGCATGCGGGCCACGCCCTTGGCGGCCCGGCCGGTCAGCGCGGCGGGCCCGTGCACCCTGGTGTCGAAGGCGGCCGCCCTGGCCGGGTAGTCGCCGAGCGAACCGAACCAATCACGCAGCCCGGGGCCCATCGCGTCCGGCTCGACCGTCAGGCCGCCGACTGGCTTGTCCGCGGCCTGGACCGCCGCCTTGCGGGTGCTGGCCCGGCTCATCCCGTGAGCGTGCGTCGGCCCGCCGACCACCACCAGGTCGGCGTCGGCGATAACCTCAGGCCCGGCGTGTGACACCGGGACGACGCGGACATCGAAGGCGGCCTCGAGCCCGGCTCCGATGGCGTCGGCAATCCGGTGCGTGTTGCCGTACATGGACTCGTAGACGACCACAGCGCGCATGATCCTCACTCCTGATCTTCCGTTGCTTCCCCGCCATCGCGGCGTACCGGGAACGATGACCGGCAGGGACGAACGTCACCGCGTGAGCCGGCCGAAGCCGTCCTCGGGGGCCGGTATCCGCCGCCCGCTGATGGAGGCGGGCCGGATCCTGATCCAGAACGGACGGTCCGTGTCACTGACCCACAGGCGCAGGCCAAGCCGGCTCAGCCGCTGGATCTCCATCCTTTCGTAGATCGCGTGGGCACGGCCGTTGACCAGGACGCTCCATCCGGACCGGGTGCGCACGTCGTAGCCGTCGGCCTCGAACGCCACCACGGCCTGGCCCTCGGCGGCGGACAGCTTCGACCCGCGGGCCGTTCGGAAGACCGGATCCTGTCGGTCCATGACGTGGTTTACCGGCAGGACCACGATCTCGCCATCGGCGAAAAAGCTGACTCGTCCCACCGGCACCTCGCTGAGCAACCGCAGGCACTCGTCATACGGCAATATCTCGAGTCCCGCGTGGTCGGCCGGGTAGTGTGTCATCTCGGGCTCCGCTGGGCTGGACCGCACCCTCAGCTGATCGGGTGCCGTATCCAACGCTGGTCCGTGCCAGCGGGCCTCGGCAACGGTCCGAGGTCCCCGGAATAAGGGTCTTTCGGCCAGGTTCGCGATCCGCCGTCAGGTTCGGGTCAGGGCCAGCCTGGCGATGGCGTCGATGGGGTAGCTCGTGGCGTTGCCCATGATGGCGATGCCTACGGCCTGGGCGGGGTAGATGCGGATCAGGTTGAAGAATCCGCCGCCGCCGCCGAGGTGTTCCACGAACGGGGGGTCGGCGTTGCGCTGGCTGGCCGGGCGGAACCAGCCCAGGCCGAGGTCGTATCGTTTGCCGGTCACGGTGATGTGCCGCATGGCGGCGGCCGACTCCGCGGGCAGGATGCGGGTGCCGTCGAGCTCGCCGTCGCGCAGGTGCATTTGCAGGAAGCGGGCCGCGTCCCGGACCGGCCCGAGCAGGCCGCCGTAGGCGGCGCCATCGAGCAGGAACCGGCGGAAGGACAGCCAGCGGCCGGTCCGGGGGCCGATGACCCAGCTGGGCAGCAGCAGCCGCATGGGGCTGCGCCGGGGGTGGTATCCGGTCGCGGCGCGGGCCAGCATGTCCGGGGTGTAGGCGAACCCGGTCAGGCGCATTCCCAGGGGCTGGAGGATCTCGCCGGCGGCCAGCCGGTCGTATGGTGCGCCGGCCGCGCTGGCGATGGCCTGGCCGAGCGTCAGCGTGCTCAGGTTGGAGTAGGCCGACCGGGTTCCCGGCTCGAACCGGAGCTTGCTGTGCCGGGCCAGCAGGCGGGCGAGCAGGCCGGCCTGATCGGGTCCCGGCTGGCCGGCCGGGTGGATCCAGCGGACCGGGATCGGGTTGGCGAACCCGGCGCTGTGGGTGAGCAGGTGACGCGGCGTGATCCGTTCCGCCAGCGCCCGCGGCCGCATCACCGCCAGCTCCGGGACCAGCGGCTGGACCGGCTGGTCCAGGTTCAGCAGGCCCCGGCCGACGAGCCGCATCGCCAGGGTGGCGGTGACGATCTTGGTCATGGAGAACCACGGGCAGACCATGTCCGGCGACGCGGGCTCGCGGGCGGCCAGGTCCGCGTACCCGGCGGCGGCCGTTTCCCGGAGCCCTTCAGGCCCGGCGATCGCCACCGCGATGCCCGGCACCTCATGCTGCGTGACCTGGCGCAGCCGGTCGCTAATGCTCGCATCCGGCATGGTATCTCCCTGGTTAGTCGCGGGCGGAGGACATCTCGGCGGCTATCCGCACCATTTCGGGCGCTTCAGGCAGGTAGACCTCGATGAGCGCGTCGGTGACGCGGCGCCAGGAATCGAGCGCGCCCCGGCCGAGTCGTCGCACCAGCTCGGCCTCGATGCCGTCGGCGATCTCGATGGCGGCGCGGCGGGCGGCGCGGCCCTTATCGGTCAGCTCGACCATGCGGACCCTGCCGTCGCCGCCGGCCCGGGTCCGGGTGCCGTAGCCGCGGCCGACGAAGGAGGCCACGTGCTGGCTCGCGGCCTGCTTGGTGACGTCGTAGTGGCGCGCGACTTCCGTGACGGACGCGCCGCCGCTGTGGTGCAGGTACCGCACCAGGGCCCAGTCGGCGTCCCGCAGGTCGGTGAACCCACGCTCCCGGAGCCCGCGGGCCAGCGCCACCCGGTACAGCTGGAAGCCAAGCCAGCCCGCCATGCCCAGGTCCCGCCCGCCGTCACGGTCATTTTGGTCAAGCACTCTTGACGATCCTTTCCGAGCATGTCATCCTGCTCCCAGAATAGTCAACTCTACTTGACCATTGGGGGTCATCATGACAACCGGCCAGGAAGTTCTCACCCCGACCGCACGGCCAGCGCCGGCCGGGCTCAAGCTCACCGGCTGGGCGCTGGTGCTCGCCCCGCTGCTCATCGTCACCGGCGAAGTGCTGCACCCGCAGCGCGCGGCCGCGCCGGCCCGGCAGCTGGCGATCGTGGCGCAGCACCCGGGGCCATGGTATGCCTCCCACCTGCTGCTATTCGCCGGGATCGTGCTGACGCTCCCGGCCGTGGCCGGGCTCGTCTTCCTGCTCGGCGACCGGGCCCGGCGGCTGGCCGCCGTCGGCGCGGGCCTGGCCGTCACCGGGATCGCGTGCTTCGCGGGCCTGCTCACCATCGGGTTCGTCGTATGGCAGATGGCCAGCCAGGACGCGGACCGCGGCCAGATGGCCGAGCTGTTCGGCCGCCTGTTCCACGCGCCCGGGTTCATCATCCCGTTCCAGGCGCTGCCGCTGACCTTCGCCGCCGGCATGGTCATCCTGGCGATCGCCCTGGACCGCACCGCCGTCGCGCCGCACTGGGTGACGCTCAGCCTCGGCGTCGGCGCGGTCGGGCTGTCCCTGGTCGGGATCGTGCCGGGTGCCGCCTACGCCGTCGCGGCCAGCGTCATCCTGGCGGTCGGCATGGCGTCGGCCGGGAAGATCGTCCTGGCCGGCCCGGCGGCTCGGCGATGACCCACCGTCCCGGACCGGCGCGAAGCTCAGCCCTCGGCTAGATAGCCGTACCGATCGCGGAGGGCCTCGGGCGTGAGCCCGCAGGCCGCTGCGATCGGGCCGAGCTTCTCCGGATCCTCGAGGTCCTCGCGGTCCAGCCGGATCATGTATTCGCGGGCCACCCGGTACGAGCTCGACTCGACGTTCACCAGCCGGATCCGCACCCGCCCCGTCTCGGGGTCGGTGAACGACCCGAAGGGCAGTGGCACCATGTGCCCATCCTGGATCGTGATCATGCCGCCGGGTTCGTCGCCCTCCAGCATCCGCTTCAGGTAGTCGACGGCGCCGTAACCCAGGTCGCGGGTGTACTCGATGTCGAACGGGATGGGGGGCGCGCACCGGAGCTCGTAGCCGATGTTCTTGCCCTCGACCGTGACGCTCTGCCCTCGCTCCTTGAAGCGGTCCTTGACCTGCTTGGCCAGCAAGCGGTCCAGCTCGAGCTCGGCCAGCCGGACATGGCCGTGCTCGTCCAACTCGACCTCCGGCATCGCCTTCCTGAGCTCGTCCTGGGGGAGTCGCAGGCCGATGCCCTCGGCCAGCACCGCCACGCCGAACGGGCGGCCGTGCGCGATCCGCTTGAGCATCGAGGTCTCCAGGATGTCCACCAGGCGGGACAGCCGGATGGGCTCGTCATCTCCGAACTCCTCGGCGATCACCGTGAGAGTGGCCCCGGCCGACTTCCCGATGCCCACCGCCAGGTGGCCGGCCGAGCGGCCCATGGCCACCACCAGGTACCACCGCTGGGTGGTGATGGCGTCGGTCATCAGGTTGTTGACGAGATCGACCCCCACGCTCCTGGCTGTCTCGAAGCCGAAGGTTGGCGCGCCGCCCGGTAGCGGCAGGTCGTTGTCGATGGTCTTTGGCACGTGTGCCACGCGCAGGCCCCCTCCGGCCGCCGCGGCCAGCCGCGACGCCGAGAACGCGGTGTCGTCCCCGCCGATCGTCACCAGCGCGCCGATCCCCAGCTTCCGCAGCGACTCCAGGCAGGCGTGCAGCCTCCAGTCCGGGTCGGCGGCGCCTTGGTCTCGCACCGTCGGATTGGCCCGCGAGGTCCGGATGACCGATCCGCCCTGGACGTGGATCCTCGACACGTCCGTGATGGACAGCGGCCGCGCCTCCTCGATCCGGCCCTCGATGAGGTGCTGGAAGCCGTCCATGATCCCCAGCACGTCCCACCCGGAGTTCCGGGCCTCGATCGTCGCCGCGGAGATGACCGAGTTCATCCCCGGGGCCGGGCCGCCACCGCACAGAATTCCCATTCTCACCCCCCCATCGTTCCAGCAACGACGCGATCCCGACAGGCGGCCCTCTCATTCGAGTCCGAGGGTGGGTCAGGTGAAGATGATCTGGCCGCCGGCCGCCATGGCGTAGAAGTCGCCGACCGTGATGATGCCCTGAACCTGCTCGATCAGGTCGTCCTTGCCGATGCCGAACAGGTCACACGAGGCCTGGCAGCCGTAGAGCCCGGCGCCGCTGTCGGCGATCATCTCGATGAACTCCGGGATCGGCGGGATGTCGAGCTTGGCCATCTTGTGGCCCAGGTAGCTGGTCATCAGCCCGGGCATCCCGGGCAGGGCGCCGACGATGGTGGCCAGGTGCAGGCCGGGGTTGCCGACGGTGGCCACCTTGACGTGCTCGTGCCGCTTCTTGGTGATGGCGTCCAGGCCGAAGAAGGTGAAGAACAGGTTGGCCTCGATGCCCTCGGCCCGGGCCCCGTTGGCCATGATCAGGGCCGGGTAGATCCCCTCCAGGGAGCCCTTCGACACGATGATCGAGACCTTCTCGATGGCGGTGTCCATGATGACGTCCTCTCAGATGCAGCCGCGCGGCTTGGGTATGCCGGCGATCTTGGCGGCGGTCTTGGCCGGCCCCTTGGGGAACAGCTGATAGAGCTCCTTGACCGTCACGCCCGAGGTCTTGCCGAGGACGCGGACGGTGGGACCGGTGCCCTTGGCCTGGTACTGGTCGCGCATGAACCTGATGACCTGCCAGTGCCGCGGCGTCAGCTCATCGATGCCCGCGGACCTGGCGATCTCGGGCGCCATCTCCTCGGTCCACTGACCCGGGTCGGTAAGGAATCCTTCTTCGTTGACCGACACGTCGTGGCCGGCGTAGGTGGTGGTGGGCATGTCAGTTACCTCCTGACGGGGATCACGAGCGGCTCTTGCCGCGTACCGGCATGGCCGGGCCGATGCCAGGAATGTCGCGGCCGGGCAGCAGGCCGTGCCAGTACAGCGGCTCGAAGGCCAGCTTGCCGAGGTGGTTCAGCCGGGACGGCCGCAGCAGTGGCAGGCCGAACGGGCCGGGGTAATGCCCCGCCAGCGGCTCGGTGTCGTAGTTGAAGTCGATCAGCAGGGCCCGGCCCCGGCCGGTCTCGATGAAGCAGTTGGTGTGCCCGTCGAAGGCGGCGGCCAGCGGCTCCCCGGCCAGGAACCGGCGCACGTTGCCCGCCAGCACCTCGCCCTCGAAGTGCGCGACCGATCCGGCCTTGGAGGCGGGCACGTCGGTGGCGTCTCCGAGGGCGAACACGTTCGGCTTGACCTTCGCCTGCAGGGTGTGCGGGTCGACCGGGACGAAGTCGAGCTCGTCGCCGAGGCCGGGGGAGCGGCCGACGTAGCTGGCACCTGCGTGCAGCGGGACGACGACGGCCAGGTCGAACGGCACCTCGCGCTCGTCGTAGGAGACCAGGCGTCCGGCCTCGACGGTCCCGGTGCTGAACTCGGTCACCAGCCCGATGCCCTTGGCGGCCAGCAGGCCGCCGAGTCGGCGGCTGGCCACCGGCTTGGTGAACGCCCCGTCCAGCGGCGTGACGAAGCTGAGGTCCACCTTGTCCCTGATGCCGCGGCGGCGGAAGTAGTCGTCGGCCAGGAAGCAGAATTCCAGTGGCGCCACCGGGCACTTGATCGGCATGTCCACGATGCCGGTGACCAGGCGGCCGCCGGTGAACCCGTCCAGCGCCCGGCGCAGCGCCTCGGCGCCCTCGGGGGTGTAGAAGGTGAAGACGTCCTTCTGCCAGCCCGGCCCGGTCAGCCCGTCGGTCTCCTCAGGTTGCAGCCGTGCGCCGGTGGCCACGATCAGCACGTCGTAGCCCAGCGCGGTCCCGTTCCCGAGGTAGACCCGGTCTCTCTCGACGTCGACGTGGTCGATGCTGGCCTGGCAGTAGCTGATGCCGGAGCGGAGCTGCGCCCAGCGGGGACGCGTTATCCGCCGCACGTCGGCCCGGCCGAACGGGACGAACAGCAGCCCGGGCTGGTACACGTGGTCAGCGTCGCGGTCCACCACGATGATCTCGGCGACCTCCGGCCGGTAGACCCGCCGCAGCCGGTTCGCGACCAGCGTCCCGCCCGTGCCGCCGCCGAGGATGACGATCCGTTTCATGCTGCCAAATCTCGTGCCCGGCGCCGGTAAACGTCAGAGGCGTTGGTCCCCCGCCCCGGTGACGATGCTCCCAGGCCGGCTGCGCCCGACGGCCCGCTGCCACCGCCAGGCCAGCAGCATCTCGGCGGCGCCGATGCCCGCGATGACCGGCTGCAGGAAGAAGTAGCGCTGCAGGATCAGCAGCTGAACCGCGATCCAGGCGACCAGCAGCAGGCCGGCCAGGTACCCGGCGGCCAGCCCGGCCCGCGCGTCGGCCGCGATCAGCGCGGCGGCGGCGAACTGCGGGACGGCCACGCCGACCAGCAGCGCGACGCCGGGCAGCACCCAGCCGGTGAGCGGCGTGCCGGCCAGCCAGCCGTCCGGCATGCCGAACCCGTCCCGGATCAGCCCGGCGCCGCCGTACACCGCGGCCGCTCCGGTCAGGCCGTCCAGCCCGGCCAGGGCCCAGGGATGCCAGCCGCGCTGGGCTGCGGCCGGCCGCCGCGGCGCGGCGGTGACGCCGGGCGCGCTGTCGGCCAGACCGCGCAGCAGCAGGCCGACCGGGATCAGCCCGATCACGGCCAGCAGCGCGAACGCCGGGACGAGCGCGCCCGACGCGACCGGCGATGCCGGGTCGGCCGCCGACATGCTCAGGCTGGCTCTTCAGGATGGCCAGGTAGGGGCCTAGGCCACGCTGACCTGGGACGTTAGGCTCTGGCCCGGCCCGCTGCCCGCTGCCTACGGTGACGCCAGGAGGTGAGTGAGATGGCCAGCGAAAAGGGCATCGTGGAGGCGAAGCGCCCGGGTCAGGCGCCGGGCGTGGTGGCCCCGACGACCAGGGTGAACCTCGCCCTCCCCTTCTCCAAGATCACGGTAGAGGAGCCGGGCAAGGATCTCGCCGAGCTCGCGTCCGTAGTCGCGGCCCTGGCCGCCGTGCTGGAGCGGACCGCGGACGACCCGTTCCTGCCCGAATTGCGCAAGCGCGCCGAAGCCCTCGCGGCCCGGCTGCGCTGAGCCGCCAGCCAGGCCGGCCCCGAGGAGGGATCGCCACATGACTGGATACCTGCCCGCCCAGGTCCCGTCCGGCTGGACCACCGGCCGGATCATCGCCTTGGCGGCGGGCTCGGTCCTGCTGCTGATCTCCCTCGCCCTCAGCGCCGGAGGTGGGATCCTGGCCTGGGCGGACACCGAACAGGTCCACGCCGGCTACGTGACCACGACTACCGCCACGTACTCCACGAGGGGATACGCCCTGGCCAGCGACGCGATCACCCTGCACAGCCGGGGCATGTTCGTCGACCAGATCCGGATCCGGATTACCTCGTCCGACCCGTCCCGCCCTCTGTTCGCGGGCATCGCCGCCACCGGTGACGTCGAGCGCTACCTGAGCGGCGTCAGCTACACGACGGTGGACGGCCGCGATGTCACCGACCACCCGGGCACCGGGGTCCCGGCGGCTCCGGCCGCCGCGCTGCCCTGGGCCGCGCGGGCCCAGGGCACCGGGAAACTGACCCTCACCTGGGCGGTCCGGGATGGCGACTGGACGGTGGTGGTGATGAACGCCGACGCCCGGCCGGGCCTGTCCGTGCGGGCCGTAGCGGGCATATCGGCGCTGGCGCTGCCGTGGCTGGCTGGTGAAATGCTAGCGGCAGGCCTGATGACCGGCGTCGCGGCGGTCGTCCTGATCGTCGTGCCGGTGCGCATGGCCTCGGCCCGGGGACCCGGCGCGCCCCCGTCATGACGGCGCTTGCCCGCTGGCGGCGGTACGGCCGGCTCAGGTGACGTACAGCTGCCCGTTCGGTCCCTCGGCGATCCGGAGCTTCGTCAGCCCGGTCGGCGCCGGGCCGGTCTCGACCGCGCCGGTGCTGGCGTTGAACTGCGAGCCATGGCACGGGCAGATGATCACCTTCGCCGAGGGGTCATATCCGACCGTGCAGCCGGCGTGCGGGCATACCGCGTCGAAGGCCACGAATCTGCCGGAGCTCGGCCGGATCACGATGGACGGATCGCCCGTGGCCGGATCGGTAAAGGAGGCGGCCTGCCCGACGGGCACGTCGCTGGCCGGCCCGACCGCCGTGCCGGGCGGAGCCTGGCCCGGCCCGGCCGTCGCCGGATGGCGCGGCCTGGCCGTCGCGCTGGAGGCGGAGGGGGCGGGGCCGGCCGCCGGCGGGAGGGTCGGCCCTTCCTGCTTGCCCGCCGTGCCCCCGGCCAGCCGGCCAAGACCCGCGGCCAGGCCGCCGATGACCAGGCTCACGGCCGCGACCCCGGCGGTCACCGTGGCCCCGAGCACGACCTCGCGGCGGCTGGCGGCAGGCCCGGGGCCCGCCTCCTGCTCCGCCCAGTTCGCGATCGCCGCGTCCAGCGACAGGACCGGGCCGGAACCGGCCAGCAGCAGCGGGGTCCAGGCGAACGCGAACACGATGTCCGCCCCGGTGTAGTACGGAGACGTGTGAAAGCTGACCGTCAGGAACAGCATCAGGGATAGCGCGAGGCCGCCGGCCGCGGCCAGCCGCGCCCGGAGCCCGAGCAGGGTGCCCACGCCGACCGCCAGCTCGCCGAACGCGATCAGGATGCCGAGCGGGACCGCGACATGGGCGAGCGGCGCGATCAGCGCGTAGACCGGGCTGCGCCGGGCGGCGGCCGCCAGCTGGGACTGGATCGAGGCCGGGTCGGCGGCATCGAAGAACCGGGGGTTGGCCAGCTTCTGCAGGCCCGCGAAGCAGAACGTGAACCCGAGGAAGGCGCGCAGCGGGAGCAGCGCGCGACCCAGTGCGTACGCTGCCGACGGCGCCGGAACCCGCTTGGCCGCCGGAACCCGCTTGGATGTCACCGGTTACCCTCCGGGCCTTACGGCCAGCCAGTGGCCCACGTGGCTGAGCAGCAGAAATCCGAGCATGGCCCCGGCTACCAGGCTGGCCGCGATCAGCCACTGCCGCGGGCCGGCCCCGGTGACGTCCCGCCGTGTCCGTCGCAGCCAGTCCCTGGGAGCCAGCCGGAAGACCTCGCCCAGGTGGCCGAGCACGTGGATGGTCATGGCGCCGAACCAGAGTACGAAGCTCGCCTTGTGCACCTTGAGCAGCAGCGGCAGCCACGATGGGCTGACGAGGAGCAACCCCACGCCGCTGGCCAGCAGCACGACGGTGAGGATCACCACGACCGGGCCGAGCAGGCGCAGCAGCAACGGCGGCGGACCCTTGCGCCGGTAGGCCGGAGCGCCGCGGTAGTAGCGGGCGAACCGCCAGCCGGTGCTGGCCATCTTGAGCAGCACCGGCGGGATGAGCACCATGCCGATGAACACGTGCGGCGTGAGCAGCGCGCGGACCCGCAGGATCGTGACGCCCTCAGCCGCCAGCAGCACCAGCAGCACGGCCGCGTTGGCCGCCGTCAGGCGGGCGTTGGCGGCCACGCCCGCCTCGGCCCTGCGCTCTGCCCTTCGCACTGGCCGTGGCTCGGCCTGGCCGGGCAGCAAGATTCTGTCGCGTCCCTCCGCACTCACGGTGCGGAGGGTACGAGGACAACGTGACGGCTACGTGAAGGACCGCACAGTTCGCCGCGGAGGGCGGCGGCCAGGGCGGGGGCGTCGGGCGGCCACCGGGACCATGATAGTGACCTCGCTGAGCTGCTCGCCGCGGTCGGCGAGCAGGGTTCGCAGCGCTAGCCCGGTCGGGGGAGGGCGGCACCGGCCGTTTCACGGTACCGGCCATCGCGCGACACCTGCTGCCTGCTCGCGGGCCAGGTTCTCGGCGCGCTCCTTGATGCCGAGCAGCATCTTGCGCTCCATGATCAGGCTGCCGGGCTCCATGACCAGCATGCCGAACAGGCGGGCCGGCCACGCCTCCGCCGACGCGATCCGGTTCCGGCTGATCAGCCTGGTGTGCCCGTCCTCGGCGGACAGCGCGAAGATCCACACCCAGTTCCCGTCGGCGAACCGGAGCGTGAACGTCCGCTCCGGGTCCAGGACGGCGACCCGCATGGCCGGCCGGCCGGGACCCAGCGGGAACTCATCGCCCA
>Ga0335081_10007708_pt1 | contig 17221 bp, 17 predicted proteins | sample Lox_Sample_35_FD_206713 | JGI IMG/M metagenome (GOLD analysis project Ga0335081, IMG submission 206713) | Soil microbial communities from Loxahatchee National Wildlife Refuge, Florida, United States - Lox_Sample_3.5 | ecosystem: Environmental > Terrestrial > Soil > Wetlands | place: USA... | reverse complement strand
AGCGGTATCTGAGGGATTCGCGGGGAATGGGAATTCCGCGAATGAAGACGGGATTGTTGGAAGGTCACAGAGTCATTCTTCTGCGTTGGCCAGTCGGGCACGGAGTACGGGTAGTGTTGGTAGCGGAATCACGGGTCTTCAACGGGCGAGTACCGATTCGAATCGGACGAGTGGTCCGCGTGGGAGTATTATTCGTGAAGATTAAGGATGTAGTCCTGAGGAAACATTATGTTGCTTTATCATAGCTTGCGGTGGGTCTTTTTGTCACGTTCTGTGCTTTATTGGAATATGACATTTGGTGCTGAGCGGTTTTCTCGGCTGGTTATTCCTTGGATATCTGCATCCCTTCAGCCTTGATTTCCTGATTTGAAGGTGTACTTGAGGCATCGCACACCACATCTGTCCCCTCACAACTAACCCAATCATCTGTAGCCTGCCAATTAGACTCGATATTTCGAACAGTCCCAACTCAATGATGCAATTGATCCCAAGAGTAACTTAACGCCCGGAAACTGTGGGGTTTGGCAACAACAAAAACCGGAACGACGTGGACCAATAGATCGAGTGAAACCAATGATTTAATTATCCGGACATAAAATATAACTATCCTACTGCCCTTCCCTACCATTTTTCCTTCGATCAGTTTAAGTATATAGGAATGTTTTACCAGATAAGGTCTCAAATCGATTTCCCAGCTCCAGGCTCGCTTGGGTTGAGTATGAAGAGCCCAGTAACTTTGCGCCATATCGTCAGTACTCATCAACTTGTCTTCGTCCACGTCCGGATCCCGTTGCCTCCTAATGGGAGTATCAAACCCGCCATCGGCAACAATATGACCGACATGTACACCTTGTGGTCCAAACTCCTTTGCAAGACTTTGGGACATGGCGCGAAGGGCATGTTTTGCACTTGCAAAAGCCGAAAAACCGCTCGACCCTCTGACACTTGCGGTGGCTCCGGTGAACAACAAGGTGGGAGGATACTTGGTCTCCGTTTTGGCTGTCTCAAGGAGAAGGGGGATTGCCTGCTGGGCAAACACGAAGCCCCCTTTTCTGTCCGATTAGACAAATTTACCAGGAACGAACGTACACGCCAGCCCTCCAGAATGATTCAAAAGCCTCGGAGGGGATTGTAAGGAATGGGGCTCTGAAATATTTAAATGTATCCATCCGACCGACAGCGGCGTTGAAAATGGCGACATTTACGGGACCGAGCTCCTTGATCTTTTGAAATGCCTATAAGTTAAGGAAAGATCAGGCCACTAAGATAATCACCTGGACAATGCTCTCCTCGCTATCCATGTCCATCGAGACTCCAATGGCCTGGGGTCAGCTTGGGTCGTGCAATCGACCAGTACATCACCTCCTTCCTGTTTAATTTCTTCCGCAAACTTGTCTAACTTCTCTTGGGTCCTGGAAAGAATGACAACCTTGTACTCTCCAGCGAACTGTTTCGCCAGTGACTTTCCGAGGCCAGGACCAACACCGGCGATTACAGCAAGAGCTTCGAATTAGCATGCGCTATTCGTGGGATACACATTTTGCCATCCTAAGTTGGGAAGATATATTTCCGAGTCTTGAAGCCAGACCTGAGGACCCGATTGAAGGGGGTCAACGGGGATTTCAAATACTCCAAGTATCATCAACGTTATTACAAATCGAAATCGGAGATGGAGTTTGTTGCGTAATCGCGTGTCGGGATCCCCCGCGAAATCCCGCCGAAAATTCCCCCGCGTCCACGGAGATGAAATACATCGGACCGCAAAAGATTCTAGAAAATGCATATTGATCCCTACGTCGAACTAAAACCAAAAACCAAAACATCTCATGACTCCTCTTTCTTTTCGTTGTTTATATTGGCATATCCTTCCGATTGCAAGTGAAATAGATGAGCATACGTCCCCCCTTCAATTTTCACTAACTCATCGTGAGTCCCCATTTCTACCAACTTACCTTTATCGAGTAGCTGGCGGTTAGCCGAGGATTGCTAGGCCACGTACAATGATCTTATTTGCTGCGCGGACAGTGTGGAACCGATGCGACTAGAATATCAGGAGAGGAAACGACAGAGGGTTAATACAATAAAGATTGTCGTTCTATTCTTGCGATATTCCATCAACGTCTTGAATAATTCATACTCTGCTTGAGGGTCGAGTGCACTAGTGGGTTCATCGAGAATAAGAAGGTCCGCTTCCTTAAGCTTCATGAAAACTCGTGCCATGGCAATCTTCTGCCACTCTCCACCGGACAGCATTTCAGCGGAAACGCTTTCAGGTCTCGTTTTCATCGCGGGATCATGTTTCGGGATAGATTTCTCAACAAAAGTCTCGCGAAGGGTTTTGAGAGGCTCCCAGGTCAAATACTTGTCCCGTACCTTCGCCTGGATATGGAGTTGCTTTGTGAGAATTTTCTGAAGAAAGGGAATCTCCTTTTCCGTTCTCACCCATCCGTGTCCAGGGATGAAAATTTGATCTGGTGTGTCGGCTCCCTCGACGCTTGAACCTGAATAAAGTCGACTGGCGTAATAGGAATGGAAGGATCTTATTTTTTCATGTGCGCCGGTGAGTTCTGCCGCCGCTCGAACCCCTTTCACGTCCGATGATTCGCGGCCCCCTTTCCCGATTGCAATATTTTCCTCTGCAGAAATTTCTGAGTATTTGCCTAAAATTAGCCAAGAAATGACCAGCAAAATACGGAAATCTTGGAACAAAACCGACATCTTGGTTCGGACGACCTTTGGCATATATTCGGAGACATCGATATCGTTGATATAAATATTGCCTTTGGTGGGCTTCTCCAGAAGCGTTAGCAAACGAATCAAGGTCGATTTCCCTAAGGCATTAGCTCGACCCAGACATGACAATTTACCAGAGCCATTGTAGCCAACAATGCTGACAATTTGGCCTGGTTCTATTGTGAAATTAATATCCTCAAGTACAGGATCCGACTCTTTCCCATATTTGAACGTCATATCCTTAACCTCGATTTTCATCCCATAAGGGTGTGGGACATAAGGCTTCGGATTTTTGGGAATAGAGTAATTGCTCTTGAAGTCTGTACATTCAAATAAATTCCGAACCTTGAATATATCTTGAATAATTCGATCGCCAACTTTCCACTGGAGACTCGTAATCGACGCGAAGATATCTCGAATCGCACCCTCTACAAAATTGAGTTGGGAGAGCGGCATCTGGAAATAATTGGGCTGATATGCGACGATAAGATACATCAATGCCCTCAAACCGACTTGTGCCATGGGGACCAAATTGTTCGCCAGTAAATCATGATACGAGTTGTAATCTCCAACTTCGCGTTTTCTCTCTTCTTTGGCTTTGAGGAGTAGTTCCGTGACGAGATTGTAACGCTTGATAAACCAGTCGTGTGCACCAAATATTAGCATTTCCGGACGCGCTGCACGGTCGTTAGCAACTTGGTGTAACGACTTGCGAGCAAATTCCAATTGCCATTCTTCATTAGTCTGAGGCTGGCCCGCAAACCAAAACCCTGGAGGGAATTAGAACATAGATAAAAAAAAAAGTTGGAGAAAGGAGGTCCATACTATGGTGATAATGATGCCGTGACTTTGTTGGGAGGATTTTCTTGAGAAGGTACTGCGAGACCGGTAAAAATGCAGCAAAGATGAGAATCGGCCAAGATCGCTCGTTGGTAAGTGATCTCATCGTCGCGAGCCTTGCGAGAATAGAAGTCGAATCTCTCAGGATGGTAATTATATTGACGAAGATTTTCAGGCTATCGCCGGCGAGTGCATTCGCCTGCTGGAATTTCCAGGTTATATCGTTGTCTTTCATTTCCGTCGGGTCGAGCTCAAGATAGCTCTTCAATAGCCCATTCTCGAGGTCCTTTGTGAGTCGTTGATTCAGATATTCATCCACATTCTGCCTGGTACCATGAGTTTCCCTGGATCGGAGGAGACTTACACGATATGTTCATTACAACGAGTCAGACACATTGTGACGAACTGATTCAAGAGCAATTTGAGCAATTCATTAACATTCAGATTTCCGTTCTCAAGGCCTCTTTGTAACTGGAAAGCGTTAGGAAAAGAGCGGAGAATGTCAAGATACCAGAATAAGAAAATCTCCTTGTGCGCGCAAGGCCAGTGCGGGAAGGAACGCATTGACAGCGTTAAGAAGTAGCAGAACAGCCCCACGCCAAGGGCTAATTCGATATATTATGTGGAAGAGACGCTTGACATATGGCAAACATGCCTTCGTCTCTGAAAAGTACTCTCGAAGAAACCTTTTCCGGTACTCATATTTTTCGCGAAGCGTCAGCTCGTACCAGGAGATGCAATTCTTCGAAGACGCAATGAGGGTTTTGTTCTTTACCGAGAAGGGTGCGGTATTTCGCCAGCCTGTCTTCTTCTTGTCCTGGGAATCTTCTTTCTTCTCTGACTTTTCTCCGTTGGACTCCGAGTTTTTCGTTACGGCGTCTGCCGAGTCTGCGGGAGCAGGATTTGTCTCTTGAGATTTTTGCGTTTCAGCCGAGGAGGGCGAGGATGGAGCCCCCTTGTCAGCTAACGTTGACGAAGATGACGCGGTTGAAAGGGAGGAAGCCTCCGCTGCGCTCGTGGTGCTCACAACCGCAGTCACACTGGGATCCACTTTATCGCATGAATTGAGTTCTGGCGGGGTTGCAGAGTTGTTATCTGTTGCAACCAATTCCGCTATACTGGTCATATCATTTGGCGACATGCCGTCTTGTGGGGATGTGTTGCCTGGATTCGCCGTCTTTGCGTCTCTAAAGGTCATCGACGTCGGAGAACTACGCGTGGCGGAGGCACTACGAGTTGAAGGTCCTTCTGGCTGCACCGGCACCGCCTCCTTTAATTTGGTTCCGTTAGCGAAAAGCGACCGCCGATCGGTCGCACAACTATGCGAAAGTTTATGCGCCTATTGCATCGGGAAATGATTGATGCCGAAATTGGCGATAACATGGGTTGCATTCTTCCGGCAGGCGAATTGCAGCAGGTCAAACAAAGAAATTCTCATAAGAATATTTACATAGTTGAACCGTCTGTCCGCATACCGCATTGGCCAGATACTCAATTCCGTTCGGCTCCTTCCGCAGTTGCAAATTCTTCCGCCGATCAGATCGATCCCGACCTTCACTTGCAAACCCCACAAAGACACCGAATTGACGGACCCTTTATGTGGCCATTCTGAGGGGTATCACCATGTGCATATGGTGGCTGCCAACCTCAATCGAAGTTGTCAGTGCTCGGAAGTCTTATAAGAAGCCTGGAACCCCCTTGATATCGGGAGCGAGAAAGTGAACCAATGGGGGCATTGAAACAACCTTATTTACCTTTCCCTCCCCGAATCCCCATCCCCGCTACTTCAACTCCTGAACGCTCGCCGTCGCGATGGATATTGTAGGCTTCACCTCTGGTGGCATCGCCGTTGTAGGTTTATTCAGCACATGGTCGCCAATTCACAAGAGATTACGCTATTCTTCAAACTAAGTTGCATATAGAGAGAGCCCGCCTGTTCATTTGGGAAAATGCGGTTCGCCTGTCGAAAACACTTGCATGGATGATTCTTCGATTCACGCGATTTATCGAACGAACCTTATTCGTTGTCAAAAAGCTCTTGACGAATGTCGAGTTGACTCGCAAATACGGACTGTAAGGCAGGCTCCAAATGCACTCCCTTCAATCCATCCAGTCGATGTCGCATCCTTGTCAGTGCCCACCAATGGCGATTTTCGAGGGAAATACAACCGGGATTTGATGATGATCAAGAAGACTCAAGACCAAGCGAGTATTATCAAGACCACGCGGTGGGCAATCAAAGATCATGACAAATTTACGGACGATTTAAAATTATTTTGTCGGTAGCTTGAAAGACCTTATCCCCGAGACACACAGATCCGTCAACATAACCTCGTCCAGGCTGAAACTCGGTCAACTGTGCAACGAAAGTTTGAAATTGGCATGAGACGCCTCCGTCAAATTACACAGAAACCGGTTGGAAATTGCGAGCACGCTCGAGCTCCAACGATTTGAGAACAGAAACCGAGCCAAGCCCACTGCGAAGAAACGAATGGGTTGCTCGAATGCGGCCCTCTTATGCGATATTTTTGATTTGAGGGCTTTTTTGGTCCTAGACCGTGCTGGCTAATAGTTGGGCCCACCTGCCTGGTCCCTGGCCCTGCATATATCGCAGCAGCTATTGCTGCTACAAACTTCAATGGATTCACACTTACCCCATTACAACGATGCCCTTGAAGTGAGAATGAGCACATCACAGAAGGTTGTCCCTATCCGACTGTTAGGGACGTATAGAAAAATTCCGACAGCACGTCGAAAATGCTTGGTCATTTAGCCAAGCCACCAGTCGCGTACCAATTAGTCACCTTAACACCACTCGTTGTCCATCAACGTGTCAAAAATCAAAGTTTGGCACCATTTTTGAATTCCGTGGAGCTAAACGCTTGTAATGAAGGGCGCTAGTATGACTGTGGCTATGTTCCATATCAGAAAACTACGAACAGAATACATTCTGATCGTAATCATCGTAAATAGTAAACACTTCCGCCAACATTTTGGCAAGCCTAGCGGTGCCATAAATAGCACGCGCCGAAATTGCGGAAATTGCATATCAGAATAGGGGGTTTAATTATTATGAGCGAGGAGCGTATTATTGGCTCGCATGCCATGCGGCTGGACAACCCTAAATATGTGCCCAGTCACGACTTCGAGGAAGAGGCCGGAGAGAAAGCGCAACGAGAGCACGGACACACACAACGCATGCTCTCCTTAAACCCTTCCCAAACTCTCTGCGTACACTGCCTCCCCTTTTGAGCCCCGTGCACCCGAACGAGGCACAGGAGCAAGAGAAAACCTAATTTTATTTTTACCGGGTCATTCGCATTGAAACAAAATATTGTCCACGCTCCACACGCCGAAGGCTAATAGGCTCCCATTTAACTTCGCGCGTTCCTTGCACCAATTTCTCCAACACTTACTAAATTCTTCACAAGACGAATAAAAGGACCGTAAAAAAACGGGGTTTTATGGCTGAGAAGTGGACGTAGACCAGCTCCCTCCGACCCTCGGACCCAACTCGTCGGTGTTTTCTTATTTCCACAGTTTTATCGGGGACACGTCTCTTTTGTTGGGGCAGCACTTTTGGTATGGCACATCCTGCGCCATACAGACAATATCCGGGGCCCAGCAACGGGCATCGTCCTCCTCCTGACCAATACGGTCCACCTCGCGGTGGTCCAACTCGCCAGGGTTCGATTCCGCGCGATCAGGGACTGTATGATGACGGATTTCGGAGTGATCATGGTGGCTATGGCGATAGAAATCAGCTATATCGAGGACCACCACCGCAACAACAGGGTCCTTATCCCCCGCGTGGAGGACGTCCTCCTCAAATGAGACCTCCGCCGCCTGGACAGGGATATCCACGGGACCAATTTTATGACCGGCGTGGACCTCCCCCCGGTGCCTTTGACGGACCACGACCTTCCCATGGTCCACCGCCTCCACGTCAACAGGGCCCACCACGAGGCAGACAACGGCCGCCAATGCACCTCGATTTAGCGGTAACGCCCAATGATTTACCGCGTCCTCGACTTGCTGGGGCCGATGAATACCTTGCCCTTGTATCCCCCATTTACGACAAACGCTTCGACGACGGTCCACGGTCCCCTCCTTTTCAGAGTCAAAGTATGAAACATCGCATGCCTCCTGCCCTTCGTCGAAATGAACCGCCTCCGGGCGATGTAATGCCCACCATGCAATTCAACTTTGATGTACCCCCTCCTCGAACAAAGTCTGCACCACCCGATGATCCACGAAATTGGGACCAAAATATACCTCCTCCCCCGCGGTTAAATGGTGAATATTATGATGATAGGAGAGGTCCTCCACCACCGACGATGAATGGACGTGGCGGGCCACCGCCACCGCGGGGCGGCGGGAGACCCCATCCTGGTGATCGACCTCCTCCACAACAGCTCTACGATCGAGGACCTGAACCACGACGGAGATCTCCACCACAACAATATGACCAACGAGGCCCACCTTCTCGAAGTAACAGTTTCCCCGTCCCCAATGACGGGTACGATCCACGAGGTCCGCCATCACCGCTGGTGTACAATCAAGGACCCCCCTCCGATCAACGGCTATCGTTTGAACAACATCCCCGCCGCGATCCCAGAGAAGGATATGTGGATGAAATGCTCGATACGTATCTGGAGGAATTGGGTTCACCAGCACAACAATACGGTCTGCCACCACAACAAGACCCGAGAATGGACCCACGAGGTCCAGACCCACGATTCGATCCGAGACACCCTCCACCCTCACGAGCGGGCCTAAGTCCCGACCGACGAAGTCCACCCTTCTTAGATGGTGGCCCACCACCCGATCAATATATCCCTCCGGACAGACGCCAACTTGCCGCTCAAGCAGGTGGGATATCCGATCTTCCAGCCCGGGGCATGCTTCCTCGAAGTCAAACTGCTCCAGCGATTACGCTCGTCGATCGAGGCGTACAACTGGTCGATCGAGGCGTACAACTAGTCGATCGAGGCGTTCAACAAATGGATCTTCGTCAGACTTCTCCTGAACCACCTCGAGGCCCAAACAAATTGCAAAAATCCCCGCCAAAACAAACCAGTGCAATCGGCGTGCAACCACAAAGGATCTCCGGTCCGAATGGGGCGACCGTCGATCCCAATGCCCTTCCAGCTTTCCCTGAACCAGAAAACAGTCGAAATAGCACCACCTCTCTAGAGAATAGTCGGGGGTCTCGTTCAAGTGAGGGATCGTATGGACCTCCAATCCCTCCGCCAAATCCCGAAAGGCCGCCATTGACATTTCAAATGCTGGAGGAATATCGAAAGGATGCAAAAGAACATCCAAATGATACAGCCGTGCAATTAGATTATGCAAAAGCATTGTCGGAAGCAAGTGTTGTCCTTGCTCCGGAACAAGGTATGGGAGATCCAAAGCGCGTGGCAAAAGCTCGTGAGAATTACCTGTCCGATGCGCATAAACTGGTCAAGAAACTTGCTTCTTCGGTATCTCACTCTTGACACGTGAGATGGGCTAACTTGGTCAAGGGTTCAACGGAAGCTATGTTCTTCCTCGCGTCATGTTATGGAGAAGGGCAAATGGGATTCACAGTCGATTTGGAAAAGGCATTCAATTTGTATTTTCAAGCGGCCAAATTGGGACATACCGCAAGTGCGTATCGCACGGCAATGTGTTGCGAAGTGGGAATTGGTACGAAACGCGATCCCGCAAAGGCATTACAATTCTACCGCAAAGCAGCAAATAAGGGAGACGTTGCTTCCATGTTCAAACTTGGTTCCGACCCTCCGAAGCGTCCTCAGCTCCTAATAGTGCAGGCGTCATTTTATTACGTGGTCTATTGAATATTCCGAGTAATCCACGCGAAGGAGTAAACTGGCTCCAACGCGCCGCCGAAAACGCCACCCAGGATGTTCCACAAGCCCTCTTTATCCTGGTACTCTATTACACAATAATCATTTCTAACCCAAAAATCAGGGTCAGCTATATGAAAACCCCGACGAATCCGTAAGCGGCACCATTCTCAAAGACGAAGCGTACGCGCTCGAACTCTACACAAAAGGAGCCCAGCTAGGTTACGCCCCCGCCCAACATAAATTGGGAACCTGCTTCGAATACGGCTCCCTGGGCTGCGAGGTTAATTCGCGCCGTTCCATCGCTTGGTTCTCCCGTGCCGCCGAGCAAGGTGACCCCGAAGCCGAGCTCGCCCTTTCGGGATGGTATCTCACGGGTGCCGACGGGATTCTCCAGCAGTCCGACACTGAGGCATTTCTTTGGGGTCAAAAGGCTGCGGAGAAGGGTAACGCAAAGGCGGAATTTGCGCTGGGGTATTATTTTGAGACCGGGATTGGGACGCCGCCTAATTTGGTGGAGGCGAAGAGGTGGTATTTACGGGCGGCGGAGCAGGGGCAGAAGCGGGCTATGGCACGATTGGCAGAGTTGAAGAGGAGTCCTAATGGTGGGCCCGGGATTGGGAGTTCTGGGGGTAGAAAGGAGCTGCAGAAGCAGAGACGCGGGGGCGGTGCTGGGAAGGAAGATTGTGTGGTTATGTGAGGGATCAAGCATACTTGGAGATGTTTCTATCTTCATAAATTCTTTTTTCTATTTCTTATTTGTGGGGGCTTCCATCGCCGCCGGATATTGAGATATTTGATTGTTTGGGCGATTTCATATTATATAAGGCGACATAAAGCGAATTGGCATTTAGGGGTGGGAGAGGTGACTTCTGCGAACATGGAAGCCGCTTTGCGAGCGTCATTGCGGGCTTTCTTTTTGCTATATTTTCATGGATTCGTTTTGGATGTGGGAGCTTCGGTTCGTTGTGTTGGGGGGGGAAGGCAGGGAAGCAGGGAGAGACGTATATAGGGTAACACGCATGATATATTGGAAACAAAAGCAATACAGGACCAATCAAACGATTACCATCGCTCAATATTCCGATTTATGTCGGTAGCGGACCTGAATAACTCTTCTCCCCAACTTCATCAGGGCTATGTACTCACGGGCATCATCCTTGGAGAATTGGCATTTGACCTTGTCGGCGAAATATTGACCTCCCCGCCCAAACGGTCGCCGAGCCGCGACGCGCAGGCGCGTCGGTGATTGAACTTCGTACTTTCGGTTTCAGGAAACGTCACCCGGTAGCAGACTTCAGCTACGCGTGTTTTGGCAGTAGCAGCAGATATACTCGGAGCATTTCTGGAACCACGAGTGCAACGCACTTCCAGAGATGGCGTTAAGGAGGATCAAGGCTCAAACAATGCAAAGGAGTTGCATGCGCGTAGGGCGTCGTTGATGCCAATTTGAGCCATTTTGTGGTTGCAACCAGGACTGGTGAAACTGAAGGATACTTCTCCCGGTCAGAAAAGAAGTCTGTGATGTGAGCATGCAGCAAAATGAATTTTAAACATGAGCCTGGCGATATTCTATCGCAGTCTCCCGAATCGACGTTGGAGTCCGTGCAATGAAGTTGTGAGCCGTCGCTTATTTTGGGAGTGCGTGCTTATATGTGGTTTTTTGTCTACTATATGCGACAGAACATGTAACCCATGCGGTGTTGATTGCTTGGAACTTACTTACAGCGTCATGGTTCACTGATATTAATATATAAACGTCAACCGGCATTCAACATTTGAACCCAGTACTGTCCAAGCGTAACCCCCCGATGAAACAAAACCCAATGTGACCTCATTAAATGCCATGCCTATTATCTATTCCAGCTCTTAGCCCATCATCATCCTTTGTTTAAGGGTTGTTTTGATTTTGGTGTCGCGCCGATCGAGGGGGGATTATAGCCGACAATAACTTCCATGTGTACCAAAACGTCCATCTACGATCCTTCCTTCAGTGTGTTTTCTGTTGATTAGCTCGTTTCTGATAAGGGGTTGCTACTTTTCGCGGTAAGCAGCCGCAAACGGTAATGTCAGTCCCAAGGACAGGTAACCAACGGTGGCAGCAGCTGATGGCGCTTTAAATAAGGCAAGCAATATGGTTGAAGATCTTAAGGCAAGCATTTCCAATAGGCGAATCGATCTAAGATGATGAAAGGTCGTTCGATGGCCGTGGCAAGATGATGGGACAGAAATACTTTCGCTAGTAGGGATTGGGATGCATTTATAGCCGTGGTTCGGATGGTTGTGCTCGGCCTAAATATCATGCAAGCGTCCCGTAAATAACCATTAATAAGCCTGGGATGCGTTGTCACAACGGCAAGAATAACGGGATGCGTTCCGATTACTATAGCGGAAGCCCGATTGGTGGGGAATGCTTTCATTTTGCACGTGGGAATTGCGGGAATCTGGAATTTGTTCACAGTTTGTACCCGTCACCGCTCAGCAGGATCAGTCGTGGAAGGCTCTTGCAAATTCAGGCTCATTTTTGCTGGATGGGTAGCACCGAAGAATCCCATCTTAGTGCTGAGCAGATTACATATGTGGCGACCGTGGTAATGAGATGAAAATGATTGATTTAAACCACGACAAATATATGCTTGAGGTTACTGGTTCCTAAGACAATGCGACAAAAGACTTGCGCGATGACGCCGGCACTGTCACTTCCGATTGCGCTGCACTGGAAACTGTAAATTATTACTCTAGTGGATTCCAAATATTACGTCTCTAATAACTTCCGCTTCTGGTGGCCGCCATCTTCCATGAATTTTTGATTTTGACGTGAGCGCTGCGAAGGCGCCAAGTCATCAAGGTAAATAAATCATCGCATTCTGTTTCATACGGTGTCCTTTGTTAATTCTTATAGGCAACACTCTCCTTGCCCGCCAGAAATAGGTATGAAGGTGTTCCAGACCCCAGGAAATGCTTACATTTTGATGTTGAGGATGTGACGTCCCTGCCTCAGCAATAGGTGCTTCGTGAAATGATGGCATCTTGAAGGTCATCGTCTTTCGATTTGCCATTTTGACTTATTTTCCTTTTCGTTTGTAAGCAATTGACACGAAATTCTTTGGACTACAGTAGGTTCAGACAAGAATGCCTTCCAACAAGTTGTGGGCTTGAGGGTGTGGTTTCAAAATATAATCCCTGGGGCCAAAGAACATCAAAAGTTTCGACAATTGTGACTGTTTGTTGGGTTTTTTTATCGTTCTTCTGAAGACTGTTTCCGCCATAAAGGTGGGTGGCAATGTCCGAGGCAGTGACAGTCTTAACCTGACGGATTGAGACATTCCTGGCAATAAGCATATTGCATAGTTCCCTAGCTTTTTTGTCAAGAAGAAAGACAGCCATTGTTTCTTTAACCGGGTGGTGTTAAATCCCGTAAGCGGAAATATATCTACCATGACGGGTCTGATTCCAACAGAAGCAATTTGGACATTCACAAACCTCCTCAAAGCTTGTCGCCATCTCGTACCCTGCATCGCTGCGAGGGCAATGTACCATTTTGTTGGTAATATCGTCTCAATACCCTTTGCTGTGTTTTGGGACCTCTGAAACGGATACAATCGCGGAGTGAGATGAATGTAAATCTCTCCGCGACGTGCGTATCTCTACGAGATCCACAAGTCAAGCCGGCCAACCCCAACACCTTTGTGTTTAAGACCAATCGGAGAATTCCAGCTTGCCTTTCATTAGGCTACAGCGAACAGATGGGGTGCGTGGACGGAAGTGTGGCCGACCCAATTTGGATCTGATAGCTGTGTGGGGCACAACTCAAGCGGGATCGGCTTGATGGTGGCAGTGTATTCCAAATCAGTCTCCGCCGCCGGCGCACGTCCTCCCGCATGCACTCCGCCTCAGCCTGACCAATGAACATCCCAAAAATAGGCACCGCGACGAAAGCTTGTCGAGGCGGGGGAATATAAGAAATGCGCCGGCCCTCTTACCAATGGTCAACGTGGTCATTTCACTGAATGGATTCCTATCACACGGATGTTGAACGGCAACATCAGGACAGACCCCCGTTTGCCGTTCGGCTAAATCGATCTGTGCGGAAATACTTTGGAATGCCACCTGGTGCGACATTCTGCTAAGCCTCACTTCTAATTACCCAGATCGTGTACGGAACCCGCCCCCACCCAAAGAGCCCCAAGACGGCACCACAGAAAAACCCCTTGAAGACGAAGAACGCAGCATCTTCCGCAAAATCTGTCAAATCATCGTTATCCTCACCGCCGCTGCCGCGGCAATAACATGGTGCTACTTCTACATCTCCAAACAGGCGTCCAATCCCCCCTTCACCGGACCCCTCATTGCCGAACTCGTCCTCCTGACGTTGTACCTTGCCGTCCTCGGCTTCTTCGCGTTTGTCTTTATGTTAAGAGCGGTGTTCCCAGTGCTCTTGAACCTGAGGGCTTATGCAGCACATGGGGCACGGCCGGGGACAAAGGTTTTTGCGGTTTTAGGGATTTTGGGGATTTGGGGGGTGTGTTGTTTGTGGGTTGCCGGGGTTCCTCTGATACCTGGGATTGCGGGGGTGATTGTACGGAATGCAGCTTCGTCATGAAGGTCCAAACGGGTGCAAATAAAGGGGCAAATTGGGAGGGATGTAAAGGGGGGAGGTGACGGCGTTTAGGGTGGGGGGTCGTTCATGTTGGGATTCTTGCTTGTATACATTCAATTGATTCCCTTCGTACTAAACGCACTTCATGCCCAATAAATAACTTGTTTCCGTTAGGATGAGGGCGATCATGGAGCATTTTCATCTGCCTTCGACTTTCCACGTTCTCGCTTTGGGGGCGGCGGTATATTTGTTCGTACAGGGGGATATTTGGTGTGATCCTCCTTCAATTTATCCCATCGAACATCCCAGACTACCCAGGTCAGCCCCGTCAAAAACCAGAAAAGGGCTCTATGGAAAAAATGGGGGCGCTTTACTAGGACGATCGGAATTCATGTTATACTTGATATGTTCGAAGACCTTTTCCTTTCTCTTCGCACGTTCTTCCTCCATAGCATCATATCTCTTCCGTAGTTCAGGAGACATCCGCTGGACCCGTCAGCCAGACCACCGAATGAGCCCAAATCAACAGCAACGAAAGACTGGGAGTTCGGGGCGTTGTTAAGGGGAGCCTACAGATTTGAGTTGTTCTTCGGTGGGAGTGACGAGGAGCATGATGCCGTAGCCCCCTAGGATGATGGCGGTGGAAGTAAATGCCAGCCCGCTCCACCGTCGCAGACTCATTTCCCACACTCTCATCGATTCTCAACCTACGATGACGAGCAGCAGCACAGCGAATGATCTTTTTAGGGCCTGACCCTACGTGCATTTGGGGATCAGGCAAATGACCGACACCATCAGCGTCGAAGATGACGAGCCAGCACGGCCGCGCCGGCAGCTCCATCCCGCCCGCCTCGATAGCACACCCCATCATCCCCCGAAAACGCACACTCTCCGTGGCTGCGATTCCCCCCCGCCCGCCCCCCAATCTCCGGACCTCAGCCGTGACAACGCCGCAACCACCGGTGCCGGAAGACGAGGACGATGAGGGCGATGGGAAGGATGACTATGGGGATATTGAGGTGAATAATGGCGAGTCACGGGATGAAGCCCTCAAGGAGGAACGGGAGCGGCTGAAGTACCCTTTCCCTGATTCTTGCTGGCTCTACTTGTTTGGCGGAAAGTTGATTTTGGGTAGGGTGTTGTTGGAGACGTTTACACCTGAGCAAATGTCGCGGTACGAGGTTTTTCGCCGGGCAAATTTAAATAAAGGGAGTATCAAGAAGGTAACAACACGCTCTCCCGCCCATTACCGTTCCCCTGCTACCGTTTCTCTTGTTGTGTTCCGTTTCGTAGGGGCTGACCTTTTAGCTGGTAAACCAAATCCTCGCTCAATCTGTTCCGCCAAACATTGCAATTGTAATTGCTGGTTTTGCGAAAGTGTTTGTCGGTGAAATCGTCGAACGGGCAAGAGAAGTGCAGACGTTACAGGGCGACGAGGGGCCTTTGAAGCCGGAACATTTAAGGGAGGCTTGGAGATTGTATCAGGAGAAGGGATATCAGAATGGTGGCGTTCCTGATAGTACGAGGTTGAAGAAGTTATTCAAGTGATGGGCAAGCAAAGAAACGTAAAATGAGGAGAAAGTATGTATTGCGTGTTACGAGGGATACCCATTCATTGGCCTGGGGACGTGTGTGATTCTGGGTGGTATAGATACTGAAATGGCGACTCAGAGACTGAAATGGCGGCTCGGATACTGAAATGGCGGCTACTAAAACCGTTCCTGCAACTGCCATGCTCCTTTCCAAACCAAGTTCTGAAGCTTCTACAATAGAACGTGATTTCAAATGTACCCGAACGGAATGGGTTGACCCCCCCGCCCCCCCGTTTTCCCGCACCCCTGTCGCCAATCACCGCCACCCCAGCGCATTAAACTTTGGCATGAAATAATTGAAAATTTTCTCACCCAGCGATGATCTGAGCAATCGCTCAACCGGATTCATCACAGCACCTCACCACGCCGCACCAAAGCGAGAACCCCCGCTAAAAGTGCGCCTTTGCAAGGCGCAGGCGAGCAACATGGCATCAATCTCGTCTGGCCGGGGACGATATTCGCGGCCAATTCACAGCCTGATCTTGGATACGGCGCCCCTTCTTACGATGGGATATAGCGAATTGAAGGCATTTCATGCGAATCATTATTATACGGTTCCGCTGGCAAAAGAGGAAGTTAGGGATGAAAGCGCGCGGGCTGCGTTGGCAAGGTGGGGGGATGAGTTGAATGTCCGACAGCCGCTGAAGAGCAGTATTCTCGAAGGTACCGCCCCGAATGCTCCCCCGGAACTCGGTTTCCGCAGACCTGCTGTTGATATTCTGTTCCTTATGCTTTGGTTTCTTGCGTTGGTTGTGCGCTTTGGGGACTGACTTGGGCGGCTGTAGTGACTGAGTTTGCGAAGAAGACGGGGGATTATGGGGTGTTGAGCGTGACGGATATTCATCTTCTTGCTCTGACATATGAATTGGAATGTGAACTCAACCACGGCGACTGGCGACTCTTCAAAGAGCCGGGCTCTGTACCCAACCTGCTTGTGCATTCAAATACGCTAACCTTGACTTTCAATGACAGAAAGAGAGAAGAGGGCCCCCTCCATCCCGGACGGCCTCTTATTCTACCGTCTCCTCCCCGATTCCAGCCACCACAGCCTACGACGAAGACACCCGAAGCATCATAACCGACATCACAACCGCCACAATTACCCCCTCCGAATCAGCAAGCACCATCTTCAACCGCAATCATAATACCTTCCATGTCCTCCAAACGCCACCCTCATCTTCAGGAAGTCTCACGCCCCGCTCCCATACGCCGCAAATCCCGAGATCATCCTGGTCGGAGACGGATGCCAGTCAAGTTAGTTCGAGCGCGACGGCAAGGGCAACCATCGACGAGGGGTCACATGTTACGAGGGCGCCCAGTACCACATCATCATCGACCGAATTCCTAATTCCGCCACGGACGACGAGGGATTGGGCCGATGAGGATGAAGAGCACACGGGAGGACTACCGAGTGCGTTGGAATTCCATCTTGAATCGTTTTCTATTTCCGATGAGGATGATGAGGCGGAGGATTGGATTACCCCCTCCAACATTCGGAAACACAAGATTCGCGATAATACCACGACAAACTGTCTCACCCTTGGAAACTACTCGTTCCCCTCGCAAAGGGAGGCCGGGGATAAAGAGGGTTTTGTTGGCGTTGGAAG
>Ga0335081_10007707_pt1 | contig 17221 bp, 15 predicted proteins | sample Lox_Sample_35_FD_206713 | JGI IMG/M metagenome (GOLD analysis project Ga0335081, IMG submission 206713) | Soil microbial communities from Loxahatchee National Wildlife Refuge, Florida, United States - Lox_Sample_3.5 | ecosystem: Environmental > Terrestrial > Soil > Wetlands | place: USA... | reverse complement strand
CCGCGCGGCCAGGCAACCGGCTCATCTTCGGCCTGCTGGTGGTCGCGTTCATCGCCGGGCTGGCACTGCTGGCGGCGCTTGTGCCAGTTAGTCACGGGTTCGAGTCGAAAGGCGGCGGCTGGTTCTTTCCTGAGGTTGTCGGCGGCCAGTTCACGTTGCGCCCGCTGCTGATCGCTGTGCCCTGGGCGGCCTGCTTCGTGCTCGGCCTGGTCGACTGGCGCCGCCCAAAGCGAGTCGAGCATCTGGACTTGCTGGCGCTCGCTGGCTTCTTCCCCGTGGCCATGCTGCTCAGCGACGGCTTCTCCGCGGTCGGCCTGTGGCTTGCGGCCGCCTGCCTTGGCTGGCTGTTCGTACGCTTGCTCGGAGCCTATTTCGGGAAATGGCGGATGCCGGAACTGCGCCCGTCCTTCAGCGCCCGGCGGCTGCGCGCGGCAGTAGGGATACTGCTGCTCGTCCGGCTCGGATGCGTCGCCACCGGGAACATCCTGGACGTCGGGCAGGCAAGCTCAGTCGGCGCGTGGCGCCTGCTGCACGGGCTGCACCTTTACGGTGCGCTGTCCTGGCGTGGCCCCCGCGGGCTGACGATCTACCGGCCCGACTCCTACGGGCCCTTCGCCTACTACGCGTACATCCCGTTCGTGGCCATCTTCCCGCCGGCGCCGGCCGTGATCGCGACGCTGTTGCCGGCGGCGTGCTTCGACGTGCTGACGCTCGCGGGTTTGTACAAGCTCGGCTGCCGGCTCGGAGGTCGGCCGCTCGCGCAGGCGTTCATGTTCGGGTACCTGCTCTACCCGTTCACCGCCCTGTCCCTGATGGCGGAAACCAACGATGCGCTGGTCGCCGCCCTGTGCGTATGGACGATCGTCGCGGCGCAGCGGCCGGTCACTCGCGGGCTGCTCATCACGGCAGCCGCCTTGACGAAGTTCGTCCCGGCGCTGCTCGCATTCCAGTTCCTTGGCGTGAGACGCGGGCGCTGGCGCTACGTGCTGACGCTTGTCGCCGCACTCGCCGGGATGCTCGCCTGGCCGCTCATCACCTCCGGCGTAGCGCGGTTCATCGACTCGACCTTCGGCTACCAGCTCCTGCAGCGCGGCGGCGGCTTGCAGTTCAGCATCTGGACCTACCTGCCACACGTCGCCACGCTGGCAAGGCCGCTGCTCGGTGCCGGCTTGTTGCTGCTGGCGCTTTCACCGATGTGGCGTCCGCCCGTGCAGGACCCGCGGCAGCATGCCGCTCTCGCCGCCGCACTGCTCATCGGTGCAGAGCTGCTGCTCGGCTACTGGTTCTACAGCTACCTCATCTGGTTCTACCCGCTGCTCGTCGTCGCGGTCATCCAGTCCCCAAGGGAGTACCAGGACGCCGAGACGCTGACGTACGGTACCGGAAGAAGCGAGCCGACGGCCTCGGCCTGCGCGAGCGCAAGCTCGAACGCAAGCTCGAACGGTCAGCCTGCCGACAGTAACCACGAACTCGCTCAACCTGCCGTGAGTGCCCCTGACCTGCGGTGATGCGACTTCCGGGTCGGAGGGCATGTCTGGGCAGCGTGTGCGGCGGTAGGTAACGCTGCTGCCTCGAGTTCGTCAGGGTAGGCTTCGATTATCTTCCGATTCCGGGTTGACATCGCTCAATAAAAGGACGATATCCTTACCAGGTGCGTACCGCTGCGCCTGCCCTACTGCCGGTCTTCCGGTCCAGACTGCAGGGTGAAGTGCTGGCTCTGGTGCTCGGTGCTGCCGATGTGGAGTGGACTATCGAGGAACTGGCACGACGAACCGGCCAGCCTTATCAGACGGTCGCCAACGAGGTTCGTCGGCTTCAGGCCGCTGACTTGCTCGTGGTACGGCCGGTCGGGCGCGCAAAGCTGCTCCGGGCAAATGAGGGCAGCCCGTACTTCCGGCCGCTGTCACAGTTGGCGCTGATTTCCTTCGGCCCGCCGCTGGTAATCGGCGAGGAGTTCGCCTGCCTGGCAGGAGTGCGCCAGGTTTTGATCTTCGGTTCGTGGGCGGCACGTTATGAAGGCGAAAGCGGTCCGGCGCCACATGACGTGGATGTGTTGCTCATCGGCGCGCCAGACCGGGATGCCGTCTACGAATCCGCGCGTCGCGCGGAACAGCGTCTGGGCCGCGAGGTCAACGTGACCGTTCGGGGAACCGAGCAGTGGCAATCCGCAAGCGACGGGTTCACTCAGCAGTTGCGCTCGTCGCCTCTGCTGGAGATCCCGCTGCACGCAGACCATGAAGGTTCTGACGGAGGCGGCAATGAGTAGATGGGCCAAGGGCGCTGACCGAGTTGCCGGGCTGATCGAGGCCCGCCATCTACAGCGGGTCATCGGCGATCCAGACACCGTGGCAGCGCTGCTCGCTTCGGCGCGGCGCCACGTCGAAAGCGCCCGCCAGACAGCGAACCGGGATCCCGAAGCCGCGTACAGCTTGGCCTACGACGCGGCGCGCAAGAGCGCCACCGCGCCGCTGAGCCACCAAGGACTCCGGCCGACCACGGCTGGCGGGCACCTCGCCGTAGTGGACACGATCCGTGCTCAGTTCCCGGGCGTGCCGGGTCTCACTCCTCTCGATCGACTGCGGCGGCGCCGCAACCAGGCCGAATACCCCGACCCGCGTAGCTATGACCCGGTAACCGAAGAGGAAGCAGACGATGCCATCCGGGTCGCCACGGACTGTATCGCCAGCAGTGAGCGCCTGCTCAAGCTCGATGAGCTCGGCGTCTTCTGATCGCATGTGCGGAAGCGCGAGCGGCCCGGTGGTCGGACCGTACTGGGCTCTTTCGTGAACCTGTGCGCCGCCGGGTGCAATAGATGAGGTGACGGATGGTAACGAGCTGATCGTCGGCCTGGCCGGCCTGGTGCTCCGCCTCGGTGGGACTGACTCCGGGGGACCGCCCGAGCCGGGTCACACCGGCGCTAGCCGGTTCCTGACCTGTCCGTTGCGCTCATCCGTCGCCCAAGTAGCACCCGAAGCCTCGAGGAAGGTTCCGCCATGCCTGTGAAACCGATCGCCCGTATGTTGTCGCACGCCGTAACGTGGACCGGGCACAGGCCGCGCGGGCTGTCGGTGGCGAGCCTCGCCGCCGTGGCGACCTTGATGGCGGCCCTGGCCGCTGGGTCTGCGTCGGCTGCGCCCGCCCGCACGGTACGGCCCGGAACGGCCGGCAGCGCCGGCCCTGCCGCTGTGATGCAGTCGGTCTCGTGCGGGCCGCCTGGTTACTTCCTCGAATGCTACAGCCCCGGCCAGTATCAGGTGGCCTACGGCGTGGCGCCGCTGCTCAGCCATGGGATCACCGGCAGCGGCGAGACCGTGGTGATGCCTGAGCTCGCCAACCGCCCTGGACCCAATTTCACTGACATTCGCAAGGACCTGGCCGCATTCGACAAGAGATTCGGCCTGCCCCTGGCGAAGCTCAAGGTCACCACCACCATTGCCGGGGCCGGCGCGCCCTACGTCGCGGGCACCGAGGAGGTTGAGGACACCGAGATCGTTCATGCGATAGCGCCCGGTGCGACCCTCGACGTGGTCCTCGTGCCAGCTAGCGCCACGGCCAGCGCGGTGAACTTCACCGCAGCCGTGACCGGGGTGATCCACGCTGCCATCGCCCGCAACGCGGCGGTCGTCTCGATTAGCGGCAGCAAGGGCGAGCGCTTCTTCACCGCGGCCGAGGTGGCCAGGATCCACGCGGCTCTGCAGCAGGCCGCGCACCGTCATGTCACGGTCGTCGCCTCCTCCGGGGACACCGGCGTGATCAGTGACGACGGACCTCCTGTGCAGGTCAGCCTGCCTGCCTCCGACCCGCTGGTGCTGGGCGCCGGAGGCACCGCCCTGAACGCCAGCATCGTGACCGGCGCCTACCACGGCGAGATGGCCTGGAATGCCGACACCGACGCGTCCGGTGGCGGCTACAGCTCTCTGTTCCGCCGGCCCTCCTACCAAGACGGCGTCCCGCGCATCGGCCGGATGCGGGGCGTCCCCGACGTCGCCGCAGATGCCGACTCATCCACGGCCATGGCGCTGACGTTCAGCGGCGGGGTCCTGTACCCAGCCCAGGGCACCAGCGCCGCCACCCCGCTATGGGCGGCCGTGATCGCCCTGGCCGACCAGGCTGCCGGGCGCCACCTCGGCTTCGTCAACCCGGCCATCTACGCCATCGCCCGCAGCCCCGCCTACCACAACGCCTTCCACGACGTGGTCACCGGCGACAACTCCGTGTTCTGGCCAACCGGCCTGTTCACCGGCTACCAGGCCGGTCCCGGCTGGGACCCGGTCACCGGGTGGGGCAGCCCGAACGCCCAGATCCTCGTCCCCCTGCTGGCGCACGCCGCGCGCCATGACGGCACCGGGTCCTGACAAACCAAGCCAGACCGGATCGGGTGCCGCCGAGACCGGGCAGGGCCGCTCGGTTCCTGCGACCCTAGAGCCAGGTTTGGGCGTATATCTGGGGCGCTGGCGCGAGCTGGTTACGTGGTGACGTTGCGGTAGAGGCGGACGGCGATGATGAAGAAGGCCGCCAGGATGCCGGCCGACCAGGCGATGGACTGCCAGGCCCAGGCGGCGGCCGGCCCGCCTTCGAGGAGGGCGCGCATGGCGTCGGTGGTGACGCTGAACGGCTGGTTGCGGGCTACTGGCTGCAGCCAGCCGGGCATGGTGTCGACGGGCACGATGGCCGAGCTGATGAACATGAGGACGAAGACGGGAAGGACCGCGATGACTTGCGCGGATTCCGGGTTCTTGGTGAGCAGGCCGATGGTGGCATAGATCCAGGAGAATGCGTACCCGAAAGCGATCACCAGGGCGATGGCGGCGAGCGCGGCAGGGAAGGTGCAGTGGAACCGGAACCCGACGGCTACCCCGAGGGCGACCACGAGCGCGAGCGCGAAGACGCTGCGGATCAGGTCGGACAGGGTCCGACCGGCCAGGACGGCGGAGCGGGCCATCGGCAGGCTGCGGAAACGGTCGATGATCCCGCTGGTGATGTCCTGCGCCAGTCCGATAGCGGTTGACATCCCGGCGAGCAGCATCGCCTCGGCGAAGACCGCGGGAACCAGGTAGTCGGCGTAGTTGCCGCCCGGCACCTTGATGGCACCGCCCAGCACGTACCGGAAGAGAAGCAAGATCACCACTGGCTGGATGATGAGCACGCTGGCTTCCCCGGGCAGGCGGACCGTGCGCAGCAGGTTCCGCTTCGCGATGCCCGCGGCGTCGCGCATCGCCAATATCGGAGTCATCCGCGTCACGCGCGCGGGACTGAAGGAATCTGGCATCGGGCCTCCCGCTGCTGCTAGGGGCCGGCAGCGCGCCCGCGCTGGGGCTCACTGCCGCCGGGCCGCCCGGCGCCGCCGGTGAGGGACAAGAACACCTCGTCAAGCGAAGGCCGCCGGATACCCAGGTCGTCCAGGGCGATGTGGTCCCCTGCGAGCCGCTGCCCGGCGGCGATCAGAACATCGGTGCCGCCTCTGACCGGCAGGCTCACCCGCTGCTGATCGGCGTCGACCTGGGGGGCGCCTTCCCCCAGGGATGCCATGATGGCGCCCGCCCGGCCGAGGTCGGCGCGGTCGGTGACCCTGGCAACCAGCACGTCGCCGCCCATCCGGTCCTTGAGTTCGGCTGCGGTGCCCTCGGCGATCACCGTCCCGGTGCTGATGACGACGATCCGGTGTGCAAGCCGCTCGGCCTCCTCCATGTACTGAGTAGTCAGCAGCACGGTGGTGCCGGCGGCGACAAGCTCGGCGATGAAGTCCCACAGGTCGTTGCGGGTACGCGGGTCCAGGCCGGTGGTGGGCTCGTCGAGAAACAGGACCGCCGGGCGGCCGATCAGGCTGGCGGCCAGGTCCAGGCGCCTGCGCATCCCGCCCGAGTACGTCTTGACCAGCCGGTCGCATGCCTCGGACAACGACAACCGCTCCAGGGCCTCCGCGGCCCTGCGCCGGCGCTCGGCCTTCCCCAGGCCGTACAAGAATCCGACGAGCTCCAGGTTCTCCCGCCCGGTGAGCAGCTCGTCGACGGCCGCATACTGGCCAGCCAGGCCGATCGCCGACCGCACCAGGCCGGGATCGGAAACGACGTCATGACCGGCCACGCTCGCCTGGCCGGCGTCCGGCCGCAGCAGCGTCGTCAAGATCCGCACCAGCGTCGTCTTCCCAGCCCCGTTAGGACCCAGCAAGGCCAGGGTCGTCCCTCCCTGGACAGCCAGATCAATCCCGGCGAGCGCGCGGACCGCCCCGAACCGCTTAACCAGCCCTTCCGCCTCGATCATCAAGACCATCACTCGCCTCCCCATGCCAGGCCGCCCGCGAGCGCGCGCCCCTAAATGCGAGGCCTCACAGGTTGGGTATCACCGCCAGGGCGGCGCTGACAGGGAGGAACGTCCCGGCGCGCCAGGACGTACGGCACGCGGCCCCCCGGCAGCCGCGGCAGACCCGCGGTCAAGGCTGGCCGGCGCGCCTGGCCGCGCGGCCCGCACAGCTCGGGCGCCAGGCGCGCGCGGGACAGGCTGCGCGCCGCGGCGGGCGAGCTGGTCCGGGCCAGGCGCGACAGCCCCGTGGATCCGCCTGACTATCTGCAGGTGCTGGCGTCGGCTAGGGGACTTGATGGCGACCCGGCCGCCGAGGTCCAGGTCGTGGTCGTCCCGCTCATGATCCGCCGGGCCGTCCGGCCGGTCGAGCTCCGCGGCCGCCTCATCCCAGAAGGTGCTGACGTCTTCATCGCGCCGGTGATGTCTCACCGCCTGCCCCGCATCTTCGAGGATCCGGAGAATTACCGTCCCGACCGTTATCTGACGCATCCGGAGCTAGCCGGTTGCCTGCACGGATTCGGCGGTGGTGCACACAGGTGCCTGGGCGAGCACTTCGCCGACCTGCTCGCGCACGTCGCGCTCACCAAGCTTTTCCAGCAGTTCGACCTGACCCTGACCGATCCTCATCCTGCACCAGTGCGAACACCCGCGTTCAAGGGTCCGCGCTCGCCGTGCCGGATCCGGTACCGGCGCAAGCTGTGAGCCTGGCTAGTTCGAAAGGGCGCCCCCAGCAGGATTCGAACCTGCGCACACGGCTCCGGAGGCCGTCGCTCTATCCCCTGAGCTATGGGGGCTGGCGCACCGCGATCCCGGGAAGGTGGCCCCGGGGAACGCAGCAAGGGTACCAGCCGGAAGGTTATCGGGGACACGTGCTCGATCTGCGGGCACGAACAGGGCCGATCCAGGTAGCCTCACGCCGTGACACAAGGACTCGGGCGGGTGCTGGTTGTCGATGACGACGAGGTCATCAGGCAGCTCATCGCCGTGAACCTGACCCTCGAGGGCTTCGAGGTCGAGACGGCCGTAGACGGTCAGGACTGCCTCGACAAGGTCACCGAGGTCAAGCCCGACGTGATCACGCTGGACGTCATGATGCCGAGGCTGGACGGCTGGGTGACCGCGACCCAGCTCCGGCGCAACCCGGAGACCGCGAACATCAAGGTCGTCCTCATCACCGCCCGCGCACAGGAGGACGACAGGGATCGGGGCCGGCAGGTCGGCGTGGACGCCTACCTCACCAAGCCGTTCGACCCGGCCGAGATGATCCGCGTCGTCCGCGAGCTGGCCGGCGCGCCAAGTTCCGCCTTCGACTGAGGTGATTCCCGGCGACATCGGGATCGAGATCGCTCGCCTGCTCGATGCCTCCGTCGCTACCGGCCTGCCCGGCTCCGCTGCCCGGATTGCCGCCGCCGGCACCTGGCGACCGGCCCCGGCCCGCGCGGGCGGCGGCCCGGGGTGCTACGCCACGTCGCTGCCGTTCGCGCTCGCGGCAGCCACCAAGGGCGACCCGGCCACGCTTGGAGCCAGGCTCGCCGACGGCCTGCGCCAGGTGCCCTGGATCGATGCCGCGCGGGTCACCGGCGGCGGGTACGTCACCGTCAGGGTGTCCGCGCACCACCTGGCCGGCCTTCCCGCGAGGATCATCGCCGCCGGCCCCGACGCCGCGGCAGCCAGCAGCGCGCTCGCGGGCACGGTGGTGACCGCTCCCGGACCGCCCGACCTGAGCGCGGCCCGCACCTGGGCACAGGCATGGCGGGACCAGCGTGCCGCGCTGGTCGGCCGGCTGGCGCGGGAGGCCGGCGCCGAGGTTCTCGCCCTTGATTCGCAACGCACCTCGCCATCGGACTCGCCAGGGCCGGCCGGCCAGGGCCCGGTGGCGGCCGCCGTCACCTGGCACGGCGCCGATGCCGTCCGCTGGGCGCTCGCGGCCGCTGCCGCTGGCCGGGGGAGCGCGATCGAGCGGCGGCTCGACGCCCCGCTCGACCTGGCCAACCCGTTCGTGCTGGTCAGGTACGCCCACGCGGATGCCAGCTCGACCATCCGCTGGGCCGCCGATCTCGGCATCGCGAGAGCTGGCAGGGGGGCAAGTCCATCGCCCCTGGCGGAACCTCAGCCCGCCGAACTCGCGCTCCTTGACGCCCTGTCCTGGCTGCCCGAACGCGTGGCCGCCGCCGCCCGCCGCGGTCGGCCGGCCGAGCTCGCGGCGTTCCTCGAGGTCGTCGCTTCCGCCTGGCTGGACTGCCGGGAGGCCTGCCCGGCGCTGTCCTTCGGCGGGCAGGCGGCACCGGCTGACCCCGGCGGGCCGCAGGCGGCGGCGCGCCTCGATCTCGCCGCGGCGGCCGGCATCACGCTGGCTGCCGGGATGGCGCTGCTCGGGCTCGCCGCCCCCGCCAGGATGTGACCGCGGTGCCGCGGCGGCGGTCGGGGTCTTGTCAGAAACCCCTGGTTAATGTAACTTCGGCCTGCTGTTGAAGCTCGCCGGACGGCGGGGCGATGACGATTCGCCGGCCAGTGGTTCAATCGCGAGTGAAGCGGGTATCGCATGGCGTGTAGCCCCCAAGGCGCCGACGATCTCGTCGTAGCTCAACCCCCACGAGCCGGGCGGTAAGCCCACCGAGCAGAGTCCCGGCCCGAGCTTTGCGGAGTCGAGTGTTTCGTAATTCCTTCGGCAGCACCCGTGGCTCTATGCCCCTGGCGGCAGCGGACCGGATGCGGTCGGAGGTCCAGAAGGAATGCCGTGGCCGCTGTTGGTGTTAGACTGTGCGAGGCACCAGAAGCCCCCTCGCGGGGCAAGGTGCGATTCCGCATCCCGTCAGGCCGACGCTGCAACGTGCGCTGGTGGGTTGCTCTCGGAGACATTCATCTGTCGGGAGACATTCGAAGCCTGCACACTCCTGGCTCGCAGCCCGGTCCGCCCGTGAGGGCATCGGCGGGCCGCGAGCGGGCGAGGAAACGCGAGCACTCACGGAAGTGGCGAACTGCATGACAGCCGGCCTGGCAACACAGGGCGGCGAGGATAGCGGGAGCCGCGTGACAAGCGGTCAGCGGCTGCCGAATGGCGACTTCGGATCCTGGAAGGACCCCTTGTGACCGAAACCACCAACTTGTTCTCTGACCCGGTACCGGACGACGGGGTCACTCACGACGCGCCCTCCGGCCCAGGTGGTGGTGACAGCGCGGCAGGGTCTTCCCCGGCGCAGTCCGGCGCGGTACGCTCCTGGGCTGATGGCCAGGACGCCGGGGACTCCCGCGGGGCGAGCGGAACTGGCCCATTGCCGACGATGCTGCTGCCGGAGTTGCAGCGGCTAGCGCAGTCGCTCGGCATCACAGGTACTGGCCGGATGCGTAAGGGTCAGCTCATCGCCGCGATCGAAGAGCGAAGGCAACCGCCGGGAGGCAAGGCGGGCGGTGCCGGCGTAGCCGGCGCGGCGGCCGCCGACGCGGTCGTGCCTGGCGCAGGCACTGGCCGCGAAGTGAACGGAAACTCAGTCAAGCGGAGCGTGCCTGCGGGAGCCGGCACCAACCGCCCCTTTGAGCAGGACGCCATGGAATCAGAAGGATCAGGGCAGCTCAGCATGGTCAGTGAGTACACGGCCGGACTCGGCGGCGATCAGCCAGCCTCCGGCACATCCGCCGAGTCGGCAGCGCCCGCAGTGACGGGCGCCCCGCACAGTGACCACTCGAGCGGCTCTGACGCGGCGAACGGCGCCCAAGTGGCGAACGGGGCCGACGTGACGAGCCTGCACCATGCGGCCGAGGCGGGACAGGGCGCCTCCGCCGAGTCGGCGCGTGGCCAGTTCGACGAGTCCGGCCAGGACGGGGAGTCCGGGACGGGGCGGCGTGGCGGCGAGTCAGCGTCCCGCCGCGACAGCCAGCGTGGCGAGCGGCGCAGCCGGACCGCCAACCGCAGGGACGACCAGGCACGTGCCGCGTCCGATGGCGGCGAGCAGGCGCGCGACGGCGGTCGCGGCGACCAGCCGGGCGGCAGGGACCAGCAGCGCGACTCGGGCCAGGGCCAGCAGGGGCGCGGCGACCAGCAGGGCTACCGCGACAACGGCGGCAGGGACGGCGGCCGTGACAACAGCGGCCGTGACAACGGCGGCCGCGACGACGACCGGGACGGCCAGAGCCGCCGCAGCAGGGACCGCGACAGGTTCCGCAACAACCGCAACCAGGGGACCAACCGGCGCCGCGAGCGCGGCGGCGGCGAGTCAGAGCCGGTGATCGCCGAGGACGACGTGCTGATCCCGATCGCGGGGATCCTCGACGTTCTCGACAACTACGGGTTCGTGCGCACGACCGGCTACCTGCCGGGCGCCAACGACGTCTACGTCTCGCTGTCCCAGGTCCGCAGGCACGGCCTGCGCAAGGGCGACGTGATCGAGGGCGCGATCCGCCAGCCTCGCGAGGGCGAACGGCGGGAGAAGTTCAACGCGCTGGTCAGGCTGGACAAGGTCAACGGGCTTGACCCCGAGGAGTCCAAGACCCGCCCCGACTTCTCCAAGCTCGTTCCGCTCTACCCGCAGCAGCGGCTGCGCCTGGAGTCCGACCCCACGATCATGACGACCAGGATCATCGACCTGATCAGCCCGATCGGTAAGGGCCAGCGGGGGCTCATCGTCTCCCCGCCCAAGGCGGGCAAGACGATGATCCTGCAGGCGATCGCGAACGCGATCACCAAGAACAACCCGGAGTGCCACCTGATGGTCGTCCTGGTGGACGAGCGTCCCGAGGAAGTCACCGACATGCAGCGCTCGGTGAAGGGCGAGGTCATCCACTCGACCTTCGACCGGCCGGCCGAGGACCACACCATGGTCGCCGAGCTCGCGATCGAGCGGGCCAAGCGTCTCGTGGAGATGGGTCACGACGTCGTGGTGCTGCTCGACTCGATCACCAGGCTTGGCCGTGCATACAACCTGGCCGCGCCGGCCAGCGGCCGGATCATGTCCGGTGGCGTGGACTCCACCGCGCTCTACCCGCCGAAGCGGTTCTTCGGTGCGGCACGCAACATCGAGCACGGTGGCTCGCTGACCATCCTCGCGACTGCGCTGATCGAGACCGGCTCCCGCGCCGACGAGGTCATCTTCGAGGAGTTCAAGGGCACCGGCAACATGGAGCTGCGGCTGCGCCGCGAGCTTGCGGACAAGCGGATCTTCCCGGCCATCGACGTGGATGCCTCAGGCACCCGCAAGGAAGAGCTGCTGATGACGCCCGAGGAGCTCAAGATCGTTTGGCAGCTGCGGCGCGTGCTGCACGCGCTCGAGCCGCAGCAGGCGCTCGAGGTCCTGATGGAGCGGATGAAGGAGACCAAGAGCAACGCCGAGTTCCTGCTGCACGTGCAGAAGACCACGGTCGCCTCGTAGCGCACGCCCGGCCAGCCAGGCCAGCGGCGGGAATCCGCCGGGCCGTCGGCCCGTTGTTGATGTGGCACACTGGTGTGCCGATAGCGCGGTACCGGTTCACGTCCGCGGCGCTCTGCGCCGCGCGGCGACCCGGCGACCGCCAGAACCAGGAGAGAACATGAAGCGCAACATCCACCCCGACTACGTGGCCACGCAGGTGACGTGCACCTGCGGGAACACCTTCGTCACCCGCAGCACGGCCAGGAACGGCGAGATCCACGCCGACGTCTGCTCCAACTGCCACCCGTTCTACACCGGCAAGCAGAAGATCCTGGACACCGGCGGCCGGGTCGCCAGGTTCGAGCGCCGCTTCGGCAAGCGGGCCGGAGGTAAGTAGCCAGCCCATGCAGGAGCGGCTTGCCGACCTCGCCGCCGAGCACGCGCAGCTTGAGCGCGATCTCGCCGATCCCGCCGTACACGCCGATCAGGACCGCGCGCGGGCGCTCGGCCGCAGGTACAGCGAGCTCACGCCGATCGTGAGCGCCTACGCGCAGTGGCTCGTGGTCCGCGACGACGAGGCGGCCGCCATCGAGCTGTCCGGCGAGGACCCCTCGTTCGCCCAGGAAGCACAGCAGCTGGCCCGCACCAGGGCCGAGCTTGAGGAGCGGCTCGAGCACCTGCTCGTGCCCAGGGACGCGCTCGACGCCAAGGACGTGATCCTGGAGATCAAGGCGGGCGAGGGCGGCGAGGAGTCCGCCTTGTTCGCGGCCGACCTGCTGCGCATGTACCTGCGGTACGCCGAGCGGCAGGGCTGGAAGACCGAGGTGCTCGACGAGACCGTTACCGGCCTCGGCGGGTACAAGGACGTGACCGTCGCGGTCAAGGCGGCCGGGCGCGGCAGCCTGGCGGGCACGCCCGACGGCGCCTGGTCGCTGCTGAAGTACGAGGGCGGCGTGCACCGGGTGCAGCGCGTTCCGGTCACCGAGTCGCAGGGCAGGATCCACACCTCGGCGGCCGGCGTGCTGGTGATGCCAGAGGCCGACCCGGTCGAGGTCAGCATCGACCCCGCGGACCTGCGGATCGACGTGTTCCGCTCGTCGGGTCCTGGCGGCCAGAGCGTCAACACCACGGACTCGGCGGTGCGGGTCACCCACCTGCCGACCGGCATCGTGGTGTCCTGCCAGAACGAGAAGAGCCAGCTGCAGAACAAGGAGGCCGCGCTGCGGATCCTGCGGGCCAGGCTGCTGGCGGCGGCCCAGGAGGAGGCCGAGGCGCAGGCGTCGGCCGAGCGGCGCAGCCAGGTCGCCACCGTGGACAGGTCCCAGCGGGTGCGCACCTACAACTACCCGGAGAACCGGATCTCCGACCACCGGGTCGGCTTCAAGGCCTACAACCTGGACCAGGTGCTCGACGGGGACCTCGACGCCGTGATCGGCGCGCTGGTCGACGCCGACCGGGCGGAGAAGATGGCGGCCGCGCAGTGACGCGGCCCTGTTCGACGTGGCTCTGTTCGACCCGCCGATGAGCATGCTGATGACCGAGGTCGCGGTGGCGGCCGGCAGGCTGGCCGAGGCCGGAGTGGAGTCCCCGCGCGCCGACGCCGAGCTGATGGCGGCGCACCGGCACGGCGTCGCGCGCAGCCAGCTGAACCTGGTCGCCGACACCGATTTCGATCCGCGGTACTGGGATGACGTGGGCAGGCGAGCGGCCAGGGAGCCGCTGCAGCACATCACGGGCATCGCGTACTTCCGCTACCTGGACCTTGAGGTAGGGCCAGGGGTGTTCGTGCCGAGGCCGGAGACCGAGGTCATGACGGGCTGGGCGATCGGCCAGCTGACCGCGATGGACGTCGCCGAGCCTGTGGTGGCGGACCTAGGGACCGGCTCGGGCGCGATAGCGCTGGCGATCGCGCAGGAGGTGCCGAGAGCGCGGGTGCACGCGATCGAGGCCGACCCGCTGGCTCGGTCGTGGGCCGAGCGGAACCTGGCCAGGTGCGCCGCCGCGGCGCCGCACATCGCTGGCCGCCTCAGCCTGCACGGCGACGACTTCGCCGCCGCTCTGGGCGAGATGGACGGCCGGGTCGACCTGGTGATCAGCAACCCGCCTTACATACCGGTGGACGCCAGCCTGCCGCCCGAGGTCAGCGAGTACGAGCCCTCGGCGGCGCTGTTCTCCGGAGCCGACGGGCTTGACGCGATCCGGGTGGTCGAGCGGGTGGCCAGGCGGCTGCTCCGGCCGGGCGGCCTGGTGGCCGTGGAGCACGGCGCGCCGCAGGGCGCCGCGGTGTACTGGGTCTTCGCCGAGGAGAACGGCTGGAGCCAGACCCGTAACCACACCGACCTCGCCGGGCGGGACAGGTTCGTCACCGCGACCTGGGCGTGAGCGGCGCGTTCGCGGCCGGGCGGCACCATCTGTTCTCCTGGCGCGCTGTTCTTCCGACCGGGCCGTGGCAGGATGATCGGCCATGAGCGACTTCTTCGACTGCGCCGACGAGACGCAGCGGGCGCAGGGCCTTGCCGCGGCGACCGCCGCCGTCTTGCGCGGCGGGCTGGTCGTGCTGCCGACCGACACCGTCTACGGGATCGGCGCCGACGCCTTCCGGCCCGCCGCTGTGTCCAGGCTGCTGGTGGCCAAGGGCCGCGGAAGGCAGATGCCGCCGCCGGTGCTCGTCGGGTCGGTCAGGGCGGCCAGCGCTCTGGTCGAGGACCTCGGGCCGTTCGGGCAGCAGCTGATCGACGAGTTCTGGCCGGGTGGCCTGACCCTGGTCTGCCGGGCCGGCCGGTCGCTGAAGTGGGATCTCGGCGACACCAAGGGGACCGTCGCGTTGCGGATGCCCAAGCACCCGGTCGCGCTCGCGCTGCTGGCCGAGACCGGGCCGATGGCGGTGAGCAGCGCGAACCTGACCGGATCCCCGGCCGCTATCACCGCCGCGCAGGCACGCGAGCAGCTGGGCGACACCGTCGATGTGTACCTCGACGGCGGGCCGTGCGAGACCGACACGCCGTCCACGATCGTGGACCTGACCGACGACATGCCGCGGCTGCTGCGCATCGGAGTGGTGTCGATCGGGCGGCTGCGCGAGATCGCCGCGGTCGCGATGGGACCTGACTGACACCGCGCGGGCCGGTCCCGGCGAATGGGGCAGTCGGCACGTCGGCTCGGTCCCGGGTGCCATAGAGTTGAATCCGATGTCCGATGATCTGCTGACCTGGTGAGCGGCGGTGCGTGAGTACGGCCTGACGCTGCTCGTGACGGCCGCGGTGACCTACCTGCTGACCCCGCTGGTGCGGCGGGCGGCGGTCACCTTCGGCGCTCTTCTTCCCGCCAGGGACCGCGACGTGCACGCCGCGCCGACCCCGCGGATGGGCGGCCTGGCCATGTATCTCGGGGTAGCGGCCGGGCTGATCGCCGCCAGGTCGATGGTGCCGCTGCGGACCACGTTCTCGGGCACCGGGCTTATCGTCGGCCTGCTCGGCGCCGGCGGCCTGATCGTGCTCGTGGGCATCATCGACGACCGGTGGGGGATCAGCGCCCTCGGCAAGCTGGTCGGCCAGGTGGCCGCCGCCTACGTGCTGTTCCAGAGCGGCGCGCAGCTCGGCTCCTTCCCCGAGCCGCAGAACCACCTGTTCGTCCTGACCCATAACGAGCAGATCGTGCTGACCATCCTGGTCGTGGTGGCGACCATCAACGCGGTCAACTTCATCGACGGACTCGACGGGCTGGCGGCCGGCATCGTGTGCATCGCCGCGATGTCGTTCTTCGTGTACTACTACTCCCTGGCCAAGCACTTCGGGCTGTCCGCCGAGGCCGTGCCCGCGCTGGCCTCGATCGTGCTCGCCGGGGTCTGCCTGGGGTTCCTGCCGCACAACTTCTTCCCGGCCAAGATCTTCATGGGCGACACCGGCTCCATGCTGCTCGGCCTGATGCTCGCCTACGTGCCGATCTGGGCGATCAACTCACTCGACTACGAGAGCCTCAGCCTGCAGAGCAAGGTGAACAGGTTCCCCGAGATACTGCCGCTGCTGCTGCCCGCCGCCGTCATGGTGATTCCCTATGTCGACCTGCTCCGCGCGGTGGTGCGCCGGACCAGGGCCGGCCAGTCGCCGTTCGCGCCTGACAATAAGCACCTGCACCACAGGCTGCTGGAGATCGGGCACTCGCACCGCTCCAGCGTGCTGATCCTGTACGCCTGGGCGGCGCTGTTCGCCGGCACGGTGGTCGGGCTGTCGATCCTCACCACGCCGCTGATCGTTCTCGCCGGCACCACGCTGGCCGCCGTCCTCGTGCTCGCCCTGCTCTCCATGCCCAGGCTGCGCTGGTGGAAGCGGGCCCAGGTGCCAAGGCCCGCCGTGACCGTCCCGGCGCGGGCCGGGCACACCGTGCCCGGCCCGGCCGGCAACGGCCAGGTGGCGGCCGATCCGGTGGCCTACGACCGCGTCGCGCCCGGCCCGGCGGGCAACGGCCAGCACGGACCCGGCCCGTACTACCAGGCCATGCCCGATCCGGCGTGGCCCGGCCCCGATCCGGCGTGGCCCGGCCCCGATCCGGCGCGCCCCGGCCCCGACCCTGGTCAGCATGGTCCGACCGCCCTGGCTTCCGGCCAGCCCGAGCAATCCGACGCCACGGCGCCGATGCCGCTCCCGGCAGCCAGGGCATCGGGCACGATCGTTCCCTGACCCGGCCAGTGCCCGGCGGGCTATGCCGCGGCCCGGTTCTGTACCCCACTATCGGACCATGTCGCACCCGCCGCGCGGGCTACAGATCGGGTGATGCGGCATCCCTCTCCCGAACCAGGCCGTGATCACGTCACATGGGTTGCATTCGTCACGTTCGGTGACCTGCTGGGGCCATCGCCGGAGAGCTTGTGATATCTTTCACGAGCAGCCGCACACAGTCGGATGCGTGGCTCGTGATACGTTTCGCTCGCCCGGTTCCGCGCCGAGAAAGAGTCGGCGCCACCGGGTGATCGTAAGCGGCCGGACCACTTACGTCTCATGTACGCACCCGCCGGCGGCGCTTCACGCTGGCGGCCAAGGTTCCTCCGGAGTTCAGGAACGATGCTGGCGAACTACGCCCGGATCGTCCGCCGGTCGGTCGTCGTCACGGCTGTCGCGGCGGCGGTCATGCTGGCGATCTGCGGCATTGTCGGCGGCGCGAAGGGCCTGATCGGCGGCGCGGTCGCGATCGTCATCGTCACCCTGTTCTTCGGGATCAGCATCGTGGCGGTCGGCCGTGCGGCGAAGGTCAGCCCGCACATGATGATGGTGACCGCGCTCGGCACGTACATGCTGAAGATACTCGTGCTGCTGATCCTGGTGGGGCAGTTCCAGGACACCACGGCGTTCAACCCCAGGCTCTTCGGGCTCACCGCGATCGTGTGCGTGCTGGTCTACTGCGCCGCCCAGATCGTGTGGTCGATGCGGCTGAAGATGCCCTATGTCGAGCCTGACGGACGGTGAGCCGTGGCAGCATTCGGCGCGGCATCGCGAGCGGGGACCGGAATCGTGCCGCGGACGGTGAACGATGCGAAGCGAGCCGACGTGACCGGCGCGCCCCGGCCCGACGACGGCGGCCCTCCC
>Ga0335081_10007706_pt1 | contig 17221 bp, 11 predicted proteins | sample Lox_Sample_35_FD_206713 | JGI IMG/M metagenome (GOLD analysis project Ga0335081, IMG submission 206713) | Soil microbial communities from Loxahatchee National Wildlife Refuge, Florida, United States - Lox_Sample_3.5 | ecosystem: Environmental > Terrestrial > Soil > Wetlands | place: USA... | reverse complement strand
TGACGACAATTACGCTCCGCCTCGCACCGTCGAGCAGATTCGCAGGCTGGTGGAACAGGACGGCGTGCTGCTGACCTTCCAGAATCTGGGTACGGCGCACAACACGGCGGTCCAGAAATACCTCAACGCGAGGAAAGTGCCCCAGCTGTTTGTCTCCACCGGTGCGACCAAATGGGGCGACCCGCAGCATTTCCCTTGGACGATGGGCTTTTTACCGCCCTATCAATACGAGGCGCGTCACTACGCGACGTATATCCTGAAAAACAAGCCGGACGCCAAGATCGGCATTCTCTACCAGAACGACGACTTCGGAAAAGACTATCTCAAAGGCTTCAAGGACGGCCTCGGTGACAAGGCAAAGACCATGATCGTGGCGGAGCTGACCTACGAACCGACCGATCCGACGATCGACTCGCAGATCGTCACGCTGCAGGCGTCGGGAGCCGATGTCTTCTTCGACGTAACGATCCCGAAGTTCGCCGCGCAGGCGATCCGCAAGACCTACGACACCGGATGGCGGCCGCTGCACGTTCTGACCAATGTCTCCAACTCGGTTGGCACCGTGATCCAGCCGGCTGGTCCGGAAAAAGCAGTGGGCTTGATCTCGAGCGTCTATCTGAAGGACCCAACCGATCCTGCCTGGAAGGATGACAAGGCGATGAAGGACTTTATCGCTTTCATGAAGAAGTACTACCCGGATGGGAGTCGGGACGAGATCTTCAACGTATACGGGTACGCGGCGGCGCAGACGCTGGTGCAAGTCCTCAAGCAGTGCGGCGACGACCTCACGCGCGAGAACGTGATGCGTCAGGCAGCTAACTTGAAGGACCTGGAAGTGGCAGGGCTGCTGCCGGGGATCCGGATCAACACCAGCCCCACTGACTTCTACCCGATCAAGCAGGTCCAACTCATGCGCTTCGACGGCAAGACCTGGGTGCGGTTCGGCGAGCTGATGGGCCGGTGAACGGCACTCAGTCTAGGAGAAGTGTGCAATGGAGTCCGAGACGGTCCTCCGCGAGACCTGATCCAGGTGAGGGGCTTCCGCCCAGGTACAGGAAACAACTTGCGCAGACGGCCTCTCGTTGAACCGCCCCGGGATTCCCGGAGATTTCAATTCTGGAAAAGCCGACAGTGCCACCCGCATCGTGATCTGGCCCATGCAGTTTATGCAGCGCCTGGCTGCACTGGTGCAGCATCCGCGGCCGCATCTGATTCGCTTCCATGGTGTGCGGGCACCGCACGCCAAATTGCGGGTCCAGGTCGTTCCGAGCGTGCCCGTCATCCTCCCACAGACTCGCGATCACCACACGCCGGCCGCGCATCCGGAAGCGCCCACGCGTTCGAAGTTCCTACGCCCGCCGAGCTCATGACCGTGCGCGTCTGTACCCCGTCCGCGCCGGCGCGACAGAAAGTGCCGGGGATTGCGAGTCCCACCGCAATGAGCAGCCGCGCAAATACTCGCGCATTCCATCGACTGCGCCCGCGATTGCGTGGGATGCAACGCGACGTGTTCACTTCCCTGGATGTGTTGGAGAGGTCACAGATCAGCGTTCGTATCCTGAGCGATCCACGGGACTAGCACACAGCAGCGGCCGGCGAGTGTGATGGAGGATCGCACGCGCCGGCGCGAGAGAAAATAGCCTGATCGTCCGCCGATTCGATGTCAGCGAACGCTCGTACTCACCCCTCTACGTTGCCGCTTACGGTCGTTCGAGGACGTTGCGACCCCGAACGCTACTTCAGCTTGTAACTGCCGGTGTTTCGGTTGCAGCCCTGGAAATTGCCGGCGGCGGCAGGAACGACTTGTGCAATCGCCTTGAAGCTTCCCTTTGCCACCATCCCTTGATATTTTCCCGAACCGCTCGTTGCAGTCCATGTACCGTAGTCAAGCTGGCCCGCGGGGTACGGCCCCATCTTGTAGTCCATCAAGAACCGGTCTCCATCTGCGTCTACGGTCACGCAGTAGCCGGACGCGGAGAACGTGCCATTCACCACCGCCCACGTCCCCATACAGCGCGATCCCAGACCGTCGAATGGTCCGCCGGGTATGTTACTGATGAGCGCCGCTGTCGACTCTCCGCTGCCCACGACGGCTTGATCCGAGATCTGCATCACTTCGGATCGACCAGCCAGACAGTAGTTGAAGTCGAAGTTCCCCTCCTTCGGCATCGCCGCTGCGCCCGCGCCCGGGCAGATCGACAAGAGGATCGCTACTCCGGCCAGGCGCTCACAAACGGTACTTTTCATTTGCTCCTCCACTCAATCGACATCGTTGGGATCTGTAGGGTCATCGCCGGCTGGGTGACCTGTTCGGGAAACCTCGGCGCGCACCGGGCGGAGTTGCCGTTGGCGTAGCAACGCCCAGAGCTGCTCCGCGGATCCGAACGGACGCTGCACGCCGCTGCTGGTCTCCTCGACGACCCCCGTCAGACTCCGAGCGCCTTGGCGATAGATGCGAATGACGTAGCTGCGGAGCTCCCGCATGGGTCACCCTCCGGCTCCCAGGCAGGATAGTTCCCTGGCAATTACGTTTCGTACACGGATAACCTACTTGCCGATACGCCCCGCATACGGGCAGGGGCGTGCGGTCCGCTTGCCGGACGGGTGCAGGCTACGGGTGGGATGCGGGAGGCGAGGCGGGGAGTAGAGACTGCTGATACAGCTTTTCGCTAACCGCCGAAGGCCGCGCGCCAAGGGAGAGGGAAAGGGCTTGCTTCAGGCGCCGGTACGTGTTGGTCACTTCGGCGCTGCGCTCCAACCGGCCATAGCATCGCATGAGCCCCTGGTAGAAGACTTCGACGAGATTGTCGGCATCCAGGCCGCGAAGGTACCAACCGATTGCTTCGCCATAACGGTCTGAATCTTCCGCCGCGCGGCCGGCCAGCCGCACGGCGTGCACGAACTTGTCGCGCAAGCGCTCTCGGGCTGGAACGATCCAGGGCACGCCGTCCTCGTCCGCGAGAAATGCGCCGCGGTATAGGCCCAGCGCCTGACGACGCGCCGATTCATCTTGCGCCGCGTCTCCGATGGCAGCCAGAGCCTGCTCGAACGCGTGAGCGTCCACCCAGCAGCGCCGTGAATTCAGCGTCAGTCGCCCGCCGCTCTGCAACACGACTTCATTGTCTCGCACCAGTCTGCGGAGCCGATATAACGTGGTGTTGAACACCCTGTGCCCGGCATCCCCTTCTTCGTCTGGCCATAGCGCGTCGATGATCCGGTCCTCCGGGACGTCGCGCGAACCGAACGCGACGATCGCTTGCAGCAACGCGAGTGCCTTCTTCGGCGCCTTGCGTTCGAAAACAAGCGGGGTTCCATCGATCAGCAGCTCGAACCGGCCTAACGTGTAGATCTTGACCGGCCACGGCCAATTCTCGACGCTCAGAGCGGATGCGGGAACGACCTTGAGGTCCTGCGCCAACTCACGCGCTGTTTGCGACTCGATATCGCGTTCGAGAGCGACCGGCAGCATCTCGGCCAGAGCATTCGAATACCACTCGTAGCGTGCTCTCGCCCGGGGATCCCGCGCCCGGCTCAGACTCTGACCGAGCAGCCGCTCCGCGGCCGATCGATCGGACCGACGATGCGCGAGCCAAGCTTCGAGCAAGTACAAAACACCTTCGTAGGTGTCGGCCGCCGATTCCGCGATTCTAGTGTGGGTACGCTCGAGTAATCGCTCCGCCACATCGTACCGGCCGCACTCGATGGCGTGGTTGGCAGCACCGAGCCCAGCCAATACCATCGCACTGAACAGGCCGCTGGCATCGAAGTGGCGGACGGCTTCAACGAGGTCTCGCAGCCCCTCTTCCTTACGCCCTCGGTCGAAGGCGACGGCTCCTTTCAGAAAAGTCAGCACTGCGTTCTTTTGCCCCCTCACGAGATGCCCGCCGCGCTGTAGCCGAGCGATCGTCTCTTCCACAGCATCCAGACGCCCCATACGACGTTCGCACAGTCCGCGGTGCAGCCAGATGTTGCGCAACGGCTCTTCGAGACCGTTCTCTCGAGCGATGCTCTCCTGCTTCTCGTATAAAACCAACGCCGGATCGTATCGGCCGTGCAAGTAGTGCGTATAGGCGGCGGATTGCAGATAGTACAACGCGATTCGCGGAGTAAGTTCTGGCGCACCCAGCAATTCGCTTCCAACGCGCGTGGCGAGCCGCTCGGCGTCGTCGTCCATCGCGACATGCGCATAGCTGTGAAGTCCAGCAGCTATCCACACTCGCAAGTTCACGTCGTATGGCTCGGAAAGGTGATCCTGAACTTGCCGTAGGCAATGCGCTCGGATCGCGGAACGCGGCGCGCGATAGGTGGTAGCCATCAACACCGCGGCGTTCGCCCTGAGCTCATCCTCGGGATGCGGCGGACGGACCCCTTTCTCGATGAGACCGGCTACGCGGGCAATCCAGGGATCCATCGCGTGGAAATCCTCGAATTCGAAGTGCAGCGCCTCGAGAATCGCGACCGCGCCAAGCAATTGCCCGACTTCGTCGCGTCGCGCTTCGAAACTACAGACGACCTCCTCCAGCAGAGCTCGGGACAGCCGCGGATCGACCTGCATTTTGGAGCGGCCCAGCCAGTACCCGATCCACGGGTTGGCCTGACTGACCTCCCGAGGCAGGTGCGCAATCCAAACCGCAAGCGTCTGCCATCTGCCCTGCGCGATCAGCATCGGCGCGGCGGCAATCACAATTTCCACCAAGCCGTTCCACTCACGTGTCTCGGCGTAGAGCGTTACCGCGTCTTCCTCGAAACCGTTTTCGAGCAGCAGCCTCGCGGCTTCGAGCTTCACGACGTTGACTCGGTGCGAGCCGAACTCGGCAGCAGCGCGGTTCTGGAGGAATGCGCGGAACAGCGAATGGAACTGGTAGGCCGGCGGCTCTCCTGGGCTTCGATCCACGAACAGGCGCCGCCTATACAGCCGTTCCAGGATTTTTCCTGCGGCGAGGTTTCCACTGACAGCCTCAGCCAACGCCACCGTTACGCGGGGCAGGAATGCCGCTGTGATGAGTAGCTTCCGCGTCTCGGCTGGCTCCGGATCGAAGATCTGGCTGGCGAAGTAGTCGAAGGTCGACTCCGGTGTGTCGGCAAAGGTCTCGGCCTCGACCTTGCCTTGCCGCTGTATACGCTCGAGCAGAAGCATGACGCCGGCAGCCCAGCCCTGAGACTGCTCGAAGAGGTAGGTCGATGCATCGCCGTTCACGTCGCCACGCGCTCGTGCGATCAATCGCGTCTCGTCTTGGGTGAGCCGAAGTTGGTCCCAAGTGACTCGACCCATCTTGTCGCAGGCGTGCGCGCGAGCGAAGCCGGCAGGCGGACTCGCACGACTGATGATGATGAAATTGGCATCCTGCGGCACTTCGTCTACAGCCGCGCAAAATATCTCATGCAGCCGCGAGTCGGGATCGATCTCATGATAGTTGTCGAATGAAAGCACCGCTCCGGGCGGGATCCTGGCAATCAGGTCGCGGAAGAAACGCCGCGCGAACCCGAGCAGGTCCGTGAGATATTCGGGCGTCAACAAGGGGAGCGGCTTGCGTCTAGGCGAGAACCGGAAAGCCGCCTGGCGCAAATAATAGAAGAAGGTGGCCGGGTCGCTGTCTCCGCCGTCGAGTTGGTACCAGATCCCGGGTGGGTCGGCTTCGTCCAGATAGGTGGCGACCAACGTGGTCTTGCCGGCTCCGGGCGGGCCTTCAATCCAGACGGCGGGCCGAGAACGTAGTTCGTCGATGAGGCGGAATAGCCGCTCGCGTGCGATCGGCGCATGCAGCCGCGGGCGCGTCAGCTTGGCTAGCCGAGGTGCCGAGTGTGCCATCCCCCTCCCGAGACAAACACGCCGAAAGGCATATTCTACCGATGAGGACGGCGGATGCTCGCCAGCGCCATCGAACGCCGCCCGCCCTGGCGCACGCGACGCAACGCGCCTGGACCTGGCTGAACTTGGCTCCGGAATCGGCTGAGCCGGGCGCGCAGAACCGTAGGTTTTGCAGCTCAAACCTACCCGATGGACCGCACAACGGCACCGCGCAAGTGTGCTGCTCGAGCAAAGGCAGCGTTTCAATTTTCGATGCGCCTATAGTCCGTCTCTCGTGAGCGCGGCTTTAGGGAATACGCGGCACGTTCGTCCGCGACTCAGCAGTCATTGCCAAGCGCTCCGGCGGCCCCTCACTCAGCACGTCGAGCGTCCGCGATCACGGTCTCGCAACGCCCGCTTCGGGTCGCAGCCAGCCACTCGCCCACGACATTCTTCGGGCACTTCCGAGCATCTGCTCCGTGTACGGGCAACCTGACATCGGTCCATTCCCGGAGCAAGCCTGAAGCGGACCGCACGCGGGCTCGGAGTTTGAACGTACCTGACGGCTGTGCTACGGTTCGACTTCGCATCGGCAGGTTCCCTATAACACGGAGAAGCTCGTGACCGCGGACTCGCACCCATCCATCCACAAGAGAGCCGCCAGCGCGCTTGTCGCTCTTGCGCTCATGGCGAGTCCAGCATTTGCGGACAAGCACTACGGCCCGGGTGCGACGGACACCGAGATCAAGATCGGCCAAACGATGCCCTATTCCGGCCCTGCGTCGATCTACAACACGATCGGCAAGAGCGAGGTCGCCTACATCGCCAAGATCAACGCGGACGGGGGAGTCAACGGGCGCAAGATCGATCTGATCTCGCTGGACGACGGCTACAGCCCGCCCAGGACCGTCGAGCAGACCCGCAAGCTGGTCGAGCAGGAGCAGGTCTTGATGATCTTCGGTTCGCTCGGCACTGCCACCAACACCGCCATCCAGAAGTACCTCAACGCGAGGAAGGTGCCGCACATCATGCTTGCCACCGCCGCACTCAAGTGGGACGACCCGGCGAACTATCCGTGGAGCATGGCGTTGGTTCCCAACCAGCGTGCCGATGTCCCCGCGTATGTGCGCTACCTCTCCAAGGTGAAGCCCGACGCCAAGGCGGCGGTGCTCTATCAGAACGACGACTTCGGCAGGGATTACGTCAAGATGCTGCGCACGGTGCTGGGTGAGCGCGCAAGCAATCTGGTGGTCGCCGAAGCGTCGTACGAAATCACCGACGCGACGGTCGACTCGCAGGTGATCGCGTTGTACAACTCGGGCGCGGATGTGCTGTTCAACTTCTCGACCCCGAAGTTCGCCGCGATGTCCATTCGCAAGGTCTACGACCTCGGATGGCACCCGCTGCATTTCGTGCCTTCCAACGCCACCTCGGTCGAGGCCGTGCTCAAGCCCGCCGGACTCGAACGGGCGGTCGGGCTCGTGTCCACGAACTACGTGAAGGACCCGGCAGATCCCGAATGGAAGAACGACCCCGCGACAAAGGACTACCTGGCGTTCATGCGTAGCTATTACCCGGAGGCCGACCCGCTCGATACCCAGAACGTCGTGGGCTATATCACGGCCGAGGCGTTGATACAGGTGCTCAAGCAGTGCGGAAACGATCTGACGCGCGAGAACGTCATGCGTCAAGCCGCGAACCTCAAGGATCTGGCGCTGCCGATGCTCCTGCCGGGCATCAAGATCAACACGAGTGCGACCGACTATACGCCCATCAAGCACGTGCAGATGAGGCGCTTTGACGGGAAGACCTGGGTACGAATCCCGGATTAGAGCGGCCGACTTCGTCCCGTTCACTGGCCGCTGCTTGGTCGCACGCAGGCACCCGCCGATCGCGATGCGGGGGTTTGAACCTACCGAGCCGCTATGCTACGGTTGGACCTTGCATGCGTAAGTTCCCTGCCGCGCGGAGGCACTCGTGAACCGGAAGCCGCATCCAGCCACCCAGAGGGCCGTCGCCGTCACCTGCGCGCTGCTCGCGTTCGCGCTCTTCGCGAGTCCAGCATTTGCGGACAAGCGCTACGGTCCGGGTGTAACCGACACGGAGATCCGAATCGGCCAGACCATGCCCTACAGCGGTCCCGCGTCGTCGTACGGAACGGCCGGGAAAGCCGAGCTGGCCTATTTCGCGAAGATCAACGCGGAGGGCGGGATCAACGGGCGCAAGATCACCCTGCTCAGCCTCGACGACGGATACAGCCCGCCACGCACGGTGGAGCAGACGCGCAAGCTCGTCGAGCAGGATCAGGTGCTGCTGCTCTTCAGCTCGCTCGGCACGCCCACCAACGCGGCGGTCCAGAAGTACATGAACGCCAAGAAGGTCCCCCAGCTCTTCTGCGCGACCGGAGGCAGCGAATTCGGCGATCCGCAGCACTTCCCGTGGACCATGGGCTGGCGGCCCAACTATCGGTCGGAGGCGCGGGTCTATGCCAAATACATCCTGAAAGCCCGCCCCAACGCGAAGATCGCAGTCCTGTACCAGAACGACGACCTCGGCAAGGACTACCTCAAGGGGCTGCACGAGGGCTTGGGCGAAAAGGCGAAGAGCATGATCGTGTCGGAGGTCTCCTACGAGGTCACCGATCCCACGGTCGATTCTCAGGTCGTCACGCTGCAGGCATCGGGCGCGGACACGTTCCTGAACTTCAGCACTCCGAAGGCGGCTGCTCAGGCGATTCGCAAAGTCTACGATCTCGGCTGGAGGCCGATGCATCTCGTGACCAACGTCGGCAGCTCGGTGGCCAGCGTGCTCAAGCCGGCAGGCCTGGAGAAATCCGTCGGGTTGCTCACTGCGGCTTTCCTCAAGGACCCCACGGACAAGCAGTGGCAGAACGATCCCGGGTATCGCGATTGGCTGGCGTGGATGAAGCAATATTACCCGGAGGGAGACACCACGGATTTCTACAACGTCTACGGCTACGGGCTGGCACAGACGCTGGTGCACGTGCTCAAGCAAAGCGGAGACGACCTCACCCGCGAGAACGTGATGCGGCAGGCGGCGAATCTGAAGAATCTTTCGCTGCCGATGCTGCTGCCGGGCGTCAAAGTGAACACCAGCGCAACCGACTACTACCCGATCAAGCAGATGTGGATGCAGCGGTTCGACGGGAAGCAGTGGGTGCTGTTCGGGGAGCTCATCGAGCCCTAGCGCGCAAAGCCGGCCGCAAAAGGAGGTTGCCATGCTCAGCCACGCCGACAACGAGCTGCTCACGCGCACCGGCACCGGCACCGCCATGGGCGAATACTTCCGGCGCTTCTGGCAGCCGATCGCATTGTCGCGAGAGCTCGCGCAGCCCGACTCCCCGCCGATTCGCGTGCGAGTGATGGGGGAAGACCTGGTCGCGTTCCGCGACACCAAAGGCAGGGTGGGGCTCATCGAGCCGCGCTGCGCGCACCGCGGCGCGGACCTCTTCTTCGGTCGCAACGAAGAGTGCGGGATCCGCTGCGTCTATCACGGCTGGAAGTACGACGTGGACGGCAAGTGCACCGATCTGCCCAACGTGCCGCCGGGCTCGGGCTACCACGGCAAGATCTCGATCAAGGCCTATCCCACCCGCGAGTTCGGCGAAATCGTGTGGGCGTACATGGGACCACAGCAGCGCATGCCCGAGAGCCCGCCGCAGCTCGAGTTCGGTGTGTTGCCGCCCGCGCATCGTTACGTGACGAAGCGGCTGCAGGAGTGCAACTGGGCGCATTCGATGGAAGGAGCGATCGACACGGCGCACTTTTCCTTTCTGCACATGCCAGCGCCGTGCGTCGCTTCGAACGAGAACGCGAACGTGGCAGCCGACGAACAGCGGCTTCGCTGGCTGCGCGACGACCCGTTGCCGCAATTCACCGTCCTCGAGCATGAAGTCGGCTTCGTGGTCGGGGGCTCGCGCCGGGCGGACGGCCAGGACCTCTACTGGCGCATCACCCAGTTCATGCTGCCGGCGCACTCGATCACGCCTTCGGCCATGCCCGGGGAGATCTATTTCGGCTATACCTGGGTGCCCATCACGGACGAAGCCTGCTGGATCTACGTCTATGCCTGGCACCCGGACCGGCCCCTCTCGCCCGAGGAGCGTGCGAGATTCGACAAGGGCGGCTACGGCCAGTTTGCCGAGCTGGGTCCCGGCTTCGTGCCTGTGCACAACCGCTCGAACGACTTCCTGATCGATCGCGACGATCAGAAGCACCGGACCTTCACTGGCGTGCACGGGGTCGCCGAGCAAGACGCGATGGCGCAGGCGAGCCAGGGGCTCATCGCCGACCGGACCCGCGAGCACCTGACGCCTACCGACGCGGCGATCGTGCGCTTCCGCCGCCTGATGCTGGACGGGGCAAAGGCGCTGCGTGATGGAGAGGAGCCCGCAGCGGCGCACCGCTGCAAGAGCTACCGCTTGCGCTCCGGGTGCTACGTCGCCCCCGCCGGCACTGCGTTCGAGGAGGTCATGAGGCAACGCTTCGGCAGCAGCTCGGGGAGCGTTCCGGCCTGAGCCGGCCGAGCGGCTTGAACTTTCAGGCGGGCCTCCCAATCTCAGGGGGGCATGCGCCTCACACGTACAGGAGTCGAACTTATGCTACGCAAACCCATCCTTGGCCTCGCCCTGGCGGCCTCGCTCACACTGACCGGCGGGTACGCCGTCGCGGCGGAGCCTACGATCCACCAGGTCTATCAGGCCGCGGACGCGGGAAACTACCGTGAAGCGCAGGCCATGATGGACCAGGTGCTGCGCGACCACCCCAATAGCGCGAAAGCGCATTTCGTCGAGGCGGAACTGCTGGCGCGGCAAGGCCAGCTATCGAATGCTCAGGCCGAACTGGCCAGCGCAGAGCGGCTGGAGCCGGGACTCCCGTTTGCCAGACCGGAAGCCGTGCAAGAACTGAAGGCGCGTCTCGCCTTGGCCCACCGTCCAGGCGGTGCTCCTGTGTTCCCGTCGGCAGCGGGATCCGGCTTCCCCTGGGGAACGTTGCTGCTGGTCGCGGGGGTCATTGTCGTCATCGCGCTCGTGGCCCGCAGAATGCGCCAGCGCTCGGCGTATGCGGTTCAGGGTGCAGCGCTGCCGAACTATGGCGGCGGTGCCGGTGTGCCGCAGCCTTACCCCGCCGGCGCAGTGCCCCCGGTTGCTCCGGGCGGCGGCATCGGGTCCGGGATCCTTGGTGGTCTCGCTACAGGCGCCGCGGTGGGCGCGGGTGTGGTGGCGGGTGAGGCGTTGATGCATCGCGTGCTCGACGGTCATCATTCCGACGGCGCGATCGCCCCGGCAGAGGCCGCTACGTGGGACAGCCCGCAGCCTCAGGCCGACCAATACGATCTGGGCGGCAGCGACTTCGGCGTCTCCGACACATCCTCTTGGGATGACGGCTCCGGGGGCGGCGGCGACTGGAGCTGATCGAGCTCGGCGGACAGGCCGGGTGCAGTTGCGCGACAGGCAGGTGGCCCAGGAGCAAGTCGCCACTTACAAGCTGAAGCAGACCGCAGCCACGCAGGAGCGCACGCTGCGAGAGGCCGAGGCGAGGGCGGAAAGCGTAACCCACCGCCGTGCTCGCTAGGCCGGTGCGAGAGGTCGGCCGCCCGCGCTCGCTCGTTTCCGGCCCACATCCCATCTTTCGATACGGCAGCGAAGCTGCAGACTCGTGTCGGGTCTCGCGCGCCCAGTGCTTCGCCGCCGGCACGCGATTCGGAGTCTCGGATGACAGTTCTGCTCTGGCTGCGAACTGGTCGCAATCTGATCCGCTCCGAATGGCCGTTGCTGGTCAGCGTCGCGACGACGGTGTCGTTCTTGGCGTTCGGCGAAATCTGGCTCGCGGACCTATCCCGGTTCTTCTGGTTCGCGTTGATGCTCGGTTGGCTTTTTTGCGCCATCGCGCTCTCGGCGTTCGCGCTGGTACGCCACGCCGAGCGCGTTGCCGAGCGCCTCGGCGAGCCGTTGGGAACGCTCGTGCTGACGCTCGCCGTGACCGGCCTGGAGGTCACGATGATCGCCGCGTTCATGTACACCGGGAAGGGCGATTCCTCGGTTGCGCGCGACACGATGTTCGCGGTGGTGATGATCGTGCTCAACGGCCTGGTTGGGACGTGCCTGCTGCTCGGCGGGCTGCGCTATCACGAGCAAACCTACAATCTGTACGGGGCGAACTCGTTTCTCGCGGTGATCTTGCCGCTCGCGGTGCTGGGGATGGTGCTGCCGAGCTTCACGGCCTCCTCCCCCGGCCCGACGTTCTCGCCGCTGCAAGCCATCTTCTTGAGCGTGATGTCGGTGGGACTGTACGGCGTGTTCCTCGCCATTCAGACTCTGCGCCATCGCGACTATTTCGTGGCGCCCGCCTCACCCGCTGCCAGGGCCGAATCAGGAGGTGGCGATGCCCACGCCGGTCACGAGACCGGCTCGGCGATGTATCACACGGCGTTTCTGATCGCTTACCTGCTTCCCGTCGTCATGCTGGCGAAGAAGCTCGCAGTGCCGATCCACTATGCGATCGCCAGCCTAGGCGCGCCTCCGGCGTTGGGCGGCTTGCTCGTGGCGGCGCTGATCCTCTCACCGGAATCGCTGGCGGCCATCCGGGCTGCGCTCGGGAATCAGCTCCAGCGCTCGATCAATCTCTCGTTGGGCTCGGTGCTGGCGACGATCAGCTTGACCGTGCCGGCCGTGCTCACGATCGGGTTCATCACCGGCAAGCCGATCGTGCTCGGTCTGGGCCCCGTGGACATGACGCTGTTGTTGCTCACCTTGGCGGTGAGCGTGCTGACGTTCGCCCGCGAGCGCACGAATGTCCTCCTGGGTGCGGTCCACCTGCTGCTGTTCCTCGCTTACCTCATGCTGATGTTCGAGAAGTAACTGGGCGGGCCGCGGCCGCTCTGTCAGGGCCTTTTGCCGACGCACCCGTGTCCCGGACCGGCGGTCAGTTGGATGCCTCGCTTTGCCCGAAGCACCCGCCGTCGTAGGCTCGTCCGACGACCCGGCGCGTTCTCTCCGGAGAGTCTGGCTCCAGGCTGGGAGCCAATGGCCTTCTTCTTGCTTACCCAGCGTTGAATTCCGCGCCAGATCATCGGGTTGGTTGAGGCAAAGGAAGCTCGACGCGGGGACCAAGCACGTCCCGCTGACGAGATCGCCACTGCCCCCGCTGGCGCCTCTGCGCTACGGCGCCAACGCGGGACATCCCGCCCAGCTTCCCCGAGGTAGCAGCCGTCCCAGATGAAATGGGATGCGATCAAGGTTCGCAGTCTCAGCACGCGGCTGGCGCTCGTGTTCGTGCTGCTGTTCACACTCGTGCAAGTGGGAGTGCTGCTGCTCGTCGACCAAGTGAGCGGCAGGATCGGGCGCGAGATCAGCGCCCAGGAGCTGCAAGTCGGAGAGCGGGTGCTGCTTCGCCTGCTGGATCAAAACCGGCAGCGTTTGACGCAAGCGGCAGAGGTCCTGACCAAGGACTTCGCGTTTCGGGAAGCCGTCGCGACCGGTGACCTGCCGACGATCCAGTCGGTCCTCGCGAACCACGGCACCCGCATCCAAGCGAGCGTGATGATGCTGGTGTCGCCCGACGCCATGCTCATCGCCGATTCGCTGCATCCGGGAGCGCAGCGCCGGCCCTTTCCGCGCCCGACCCTCATTCACGCCGCCCAGCAGCGCGGCAGAGCTTCGGCGCTGCTGATGATCGACGACAGCTTGTATCAGGTCGTCGTCGTCCCGGTGCTCACCCCCGATCCGGTCGCTTGGGTCGCCATGGGCTTCCTCATCGACGCGGGTTTCCTCAACGACTTGCGAGTGCTCACCTCTCTGCACGTCTCCTTCCTGGGACAAGATGCGAACGACGTCTGGCACGTGCTCGCCACGACCCGGCCGCGAAAGGACATGGAGCCGGCGCTGCCCTCGGTCACGGTGCAGGACGGCGCGAGCGGCATTCCGGTCCCGCTGCGGCTGGACGGCTTCGACACGACCGTCACCACGCTCGCCAAGGAAGGCAGCGATCCGGTGAAGGTCATCCTCCAGCGCTCGGTCACCGACGGCCTGGAGCCACTGGACCGCCTGAAGTCGCTGCTCGTGCTGCTCATGCTGGCGAGCATCGGCGCATCGATCATCGGCAGCCTCGTGCTGGCCCGCCGGATCACTCATCCGCTCGCCGAGCTCACTCAGTTCGCGAAGCGCGTTCGCGACGGGGACTACACGGGACGCATCGAGCTCAAGCGCGGCGACGAGGTCGGCGCGCTGGCCGTGAGCTTCAACCACATGCTCGAAGGCATCGCCGCGCGCGAGGGAGAGGTGATGCGTCTCGCATACGCGGACACGCTCACGGGCCTGCCCAACCGCGCGATGTTCAACGACCGGCTGAGCCAGGCGGTGAAGCTGTACCGGCGCACCAAGGCTCCCGTCTCGGTCCTGGTGATGGACCTGGACCGCTTCAAGTACATCAACGACACGCTCGGCCACGAGGCCGGGGACGTCGTGCTCGAGGAAGTGGCCAAGCGCTTGCGCAACACCGTCCGGGACTCCGATACGGTGGCTCGCCTCGGCGGAGACGAGTTCGGGATCCTGCTCACCACCGGCGGCTCGGATCGGGCGCTGGTGGTCGCGCGCATGATCGACGCCGTCCTCGAAGAGCCGATCGAGATCCACGGCCAGCACGTCGATGTGGGCTCGAGCATCGGCGTCGCGGAATGCCCGGCGCATGGCGAGGAAGCGGGGGTGCTGCTACGCCGCGCCGATATCGCCATGTACGAGGCAAAGCACCGGAAGCTGGGCGTGGCGGTGTACGACGCGCGCTACGACAAGCACCGCGCCGAGCAACTATCTCTGCTCAGCGATCTGCGCAAAGCAATCGCGGAGCGCCAGCTGCGGCTTTACTACCAGCCCAAGCTCGATCTGCGGCGCGGCCGGCTGGTCGGGGTCGAGGCGCTGGTGCGCTGGCAGCATCCCGACCGCGGAATGGTGCCGCCCTCGGAATTCATCCCCTTCGCGGAGCAGACCGGCGTGATCCGGGAGGTGACCCGTTGGGTGATCCCGGAAGCGATGCGCCAGTGCGGGGTCTGGCTCGCCGAAGGGGTGTCGCTCTCGGTGTCGATCAACGTCTCCACCCGAGACCTGCTCGACCGCGAGCTCCCGGGAATCTTCGTTTCGGCGACCCGTGCCTACGGCGTTCCGCTCGACCTGGTGATCGTCGAGGTCACCGAGAGCGCACTCATGGAAGATCCGCAGCGCGTCCACGAGATCATGCGCGAGCTCAAGCAACTCGGGCTGCGCCTCGCGATCGACGACTACGGCACCGGCTACTCGTCGCTCGCGTACATCCAGCGACTGCAGTGCGACGAGCTCAAAGTCGACCGGGCCTTCGTCACGCACATCTCCGGCCGCGACAAGGACGCCGCGATCGTGCGTTCGACGATCGACCTCGGCCACAGCCTGGGGTTGACGGTGGTCGCGGAGGGCGTCGAGGACGCGGAGGCCATCGACGTGCTCCGCCAACTGGGCTGCGACCTGGGGCAAGGCTTCGGCATCTGCCGGCCGCTGCCGCCGGATCAGCTCACGGACTGGATCGCCGGCTGCGAGTGGCAGCCGCGGAGAGTTCGCGACGTGTCGGCCGGGGCCTGGGACGGCATGCCGGTGGTATAGCACGGGGGACACGTGAACCGCCACTCGTTGTGCTGGTTGTGCTGCGGGCTCACGCTATTGAGCACGAGCGCGTATGGCGACTGGGGGTTGGACGCGAGCGCCGGGGTCACCTACGACGACAATATCTCCAACAGTCTCGACGCGGACGACCGCAAGGCGGACACCGCCGCCGTGATCGACGTGTCGGGCGGGGTCCACGAGCAGCTCAGTGGGAGCACCGGACTGGGGTTGAGCTTGCTCGCCAGCTCGGACACCTTCGCCCAATACACGGGGCTCAGCGACATCGGCCTGGGAGCGCGCCTGCAAATGCGCACAAAGTTCGGGCTCGGAGCACAGGCGCCGTGGCTGGCGGTTGCGGCCCAGGCGATGTATCGCAACTTCCACTACGACTACCTGGACGGATGGCGCTACGAAGCCGGCATCACGGCCGGAAAGCAGTTCGGCGAGCGCTGGGCGCTGCGCGCGACCGTTCGCTACGATGCGACGGTTACCACCCAGACGCCGCCACCGCTGATCCCGACGCTACCTGGCTCTCCCTATGACGTATACGGCTGGAATCTCGGCGTCCAAGGCACATACTGGTTGACCGGCGCCGATCTGCTTTCGCTCGCGCTGAACCGGCGCACCGGAACGGTAACCACCGTCTCGCCTCCGGACGATGAGGTCGCGGAGTACGCCGACCGTGCGGCCCTGAACACCGTCTTCGGCGGCCCCGAGGTGGCCTACCGCATCTTCGCAACGACGCTCACGACGACGCTGACGTGGAGCCACTCTCTGGGCGAGCGCGCCGCGATCAATCTGCTCTACGCGTACAGCCGAAGCCGCGCACCGAACGATCTCGGCGACTATTATGCGAACGTGATCAACCTCAGCCTCAGCTACGCGTTCTACTGATGACACCAAGTCTTACAGGGCGGCTCATCGTGTTGGCGTGCGTGGCATTGCCAGCGATCGCGCATGCCGCGAAGCTCGGCGCGTTGGTCTCCGGCCATGACGGCAAGCCGTTGGCCAATGCGGTGGTCATCGCGGTGCCGGAGGATGGCCAACTCCCCCCGCTCACCAAGGTGGTGGAGGTCGTCGACCAGATCGACAAGGAGTTCGTGCCCTACGTGAAGCCGATACGAGCCGGCTCGTACGTCCAGTTTCCGAACAAGGACAATATCCGCCACCACGTCTACTCTTTCTCTCCAGCGAAGAAGTTCGAGCTCCCGCTGTACAGCGGCACCCCGTCCCAACCCGTGCTGTTCGACAAGCCCGGCGTGGTGAAGCTGGGCTGCAACATCCACGACTGGATGCTCGGCTACATCTATGTCGCCGAGACGCCCTACTTCGGCAAGAGCGCCGGCGACGGCAGAGTCCAACTTGAGAACCTTCCTCCCGGCCGTTATCGGGTCCGCGTGTGGCACCCGCGGATGCAAGGCTCCGAGGACGCGACGGTGCAGCGCGTCGTCCTGCAGGAGGCGGCGCCCGCGCGAGTCGAGTGGAAGCTCAGGCTCAACCCGGAGTACCGGCCCCGGCGCGCACCGCTGCCTGGCGAACCCGGGTACCGATAGCGATCCGGCTCTCCATCCGCTGGCCGGAGCGGCACCCGGCGGACCAACCACAGCTGCAATCCACCTTCGCGGGCGCCCGCGGGCCATCGGTTCGAGCCTGCCGCAACATCACCGCCACGCCGCTGTAACCTCAATGACATCGTACTGGCCTAATCTGCGCGGCGCCGCGGCGATGGTACGCGACTTGCGAAGGGCCAGCCGAATCGAGCGCCGCCGATAGTCGTCCAGACGCTG
>Ga0335081_10007705_pt1 | contig 17224 bp, 16 predicted proteins | sample Lox_Sample_35_FD_206713 | JGI IMG/M metagenome (GOLD analysis project Ga0335081, IMG submission 206713) | Soil microbial communities from Loxahatchee National Wildlife Refuge, Florida, United States - Lox_Sample_3.5 | ecosystem: Environmental > Terrestrial > Soil > Wetlands | place: USA... | reverse complement strand
GCGCCTGCCCGGCGAAGACAGCAGAAGGTCACTCGGAGCGCTGCTGCGGAATACCTGCGAGCAGTGCACGAACCTCAGTCTCCCGGTAGCGCCGGTGTCCCCCCAGCGTGCGGATCGAGGTCAGTTTGCCGGCCTTCGCCCACCGTGTGACGGTCTTGGGGTCGACACGAAACATCGTGGCGACCTCCGCGGGCGTCAACAGCGGCTCGGCCTCTGGTGTACGTGCGGACATGTGTGTGGCCTCTCCTCCTGGACCAGTGTTGCGATCCTGCTCTTCTTGTTTGCCTAGTGCTCCGTGGGGAGCTTGTCGGGGATGTCCTATATGGCCGACAGAGACCATATTGCCATCACCAGCGGTGACGCGTCGACCACCAGGTGCAAGTTTTCTGTACCGAGATGCCCGGTTTACCCATCGATCACTGTCACTCACGGTGAGTCTAGCGATACTTATCGTCGCACCGTGCCAGATTCGGAAATATCGCGGCAGATTCGGAGATACTGCCGCCAAGTAGGACGCCAAGTAGGAGATGCCGACCGCCGAGTATCCGCCCGCCCACCGCGGTACTCAGTTCGCCAGCTCGAGTTCAGCGAGCGCGCGCCACCGGTGGCGCGCCCGCCGGTACATGGCCACCGCGAACTCGCGCTCGCCCCTGGCCGCCCCGTCGATGGCGGCACCGATCTCGGCCGCCGACTGGTCCCCGCTGAGCGCGTCGTCGCTGACCAGGTGCACGAGCCCGCCGTAGTCGAGTTCCACCAGCGAATGCGGATGGAATTCCTCCAGCCAGCGGCCGACGTCGGCCAGTTGACCGATGGCCAGTTCGCCCGCGGCCCGCCGCGGCTTCCGGGCAGCGTCGCCTGATCCGGGCGGCAGGCTACGCAGCGTGGCCAGACCGTGCGCTACCCGCTGGCGAGCTCGCGACATCGCCGTCGTGTAGACCAGCGCGCGCGGGGACGGCGCGGTCGCCGCGGCGGCCGGCTGCCCTCGTCCCGGGCCGAGGGAAAGCCACCGGTCAGTCGCGTCGAACGGAACGAACCAGGCCAGTGGCACCGTCCAGATACTGGCCAGGATGTGCAGCACGTCCGGCAGTGCTATATCAGGCAGTGTCACATCAGGCAGCACCACATCGGGCAGCGCCGCATCAGGCAGCGCCACACCGGGCAGCGGGGCGCCGGCCGCCGACACCATCCGGGTGTAGGCCAGCAGGCAGCGCAGCCTGGTCTGCCACGGGCACACGTAGGTAATGCCATCCACGCGGCGGACGTAGGCGTGCACGCTCTCCCGCTCGGGCACCGCGACCGGCGGCGTCGTGACGGCCCGGCGCAACGCCTCGGCGTGTTCTGCCCTGAGGGAGTCGCGACGCCGCGGCCGGGCCGGCGATGCCGCGTAGTCCGCCCACCGGGAACGGCCGGGTTCAGGGAACGCCGACACCGGCTCGTAGACCCGGAGATACGCGGCGTAAGTTATCACTGTCGTATCGTGACATATCGGGATGCGTCGACGACGAGGGTCCAGGTAACGAGATCGTCTCTACTGTCAGTTACCGACCAGTACCGAACGCATCGGACGGCCCGTGCCGCTCCCGGCCCCCGCCCGGCGGGCCGCGGCCCGCGAGTTGCCTGCAATACGCGCCGGCGCACGCAATACGCTTGGTACCGATCCCGGCTCAACGAGGAGCCGGGACGGAACGAGAAGAGTCGCTACCGTGACCAACGTGTTCGCGATACCACCCAGGGAAAACGCCACCCCCGGAACACCAGCAGCCGGGCGGGCGGACCGGGCCGGCCAGGAGGGGCAACACCAGGAGGGACAACCCCTCCAGACTTCTCCGGACCGAACGAACCACGAGCAGGTCGTCTTCTGCCAGGATCACCACACCGGGCTCAAGGCGATCATCGGCATCTATTCCACCGCGCTGGGCCCCGCGCTCGGCGGTACCCGCTTTTACCCTTACGGCAGCGAAGACGAGGCCCTCGCTGACGTGCTGAGACTGTCCACGGCCATGGCTTACAAGAACGCCCTGGCGGGCCTGGACCACGGCGGCGGCAAGGCGGTCATCATCGGTGACCCCGCCCAGATCAAGACCGAACCGCTGCTGCGCGCGTACGGCCGCTTCCTCGCCTCCCTCGGCGGCCGCTACGTCACCGCGTGCGATGTGGGCACGCGCAGCGAGGACATGGACATCATCGCCAGGGAATGCCGCTACGTGACGGGCCGGACGACCGCTCACGGCGGCGCGGGGGATTCGTCGGTACTGACGGCGGCCGGTGTCATGCACGGAATGCGGGCCGCGGCCGAACACGCCTGGGGCAATACCAGCCTGAGCGGGCGGACCGTCGGCGTCGAGGGAGTGGGGAAGGTCGGGCACCGCCTGGTCGGCCACCTCATCGAGGCCGGGGCCGAGGTGGTCATCTGCGACGTCAGCCCGGCCGCGATCGAAGCCGTCCGCGCCCGCCACCCCGAAGTCCGCGCGGTCGCCGACGTCGATGCGCTGGTCGCGGAGGAACTGGACATCCTGGCCCCGTGCGCGCTAGGCGGGACGCTGAGCGAACGCGTGGTGAACACGCTCCGCGCGCGCATCGTGTGCGGCGCCGCCAACAACCAGCTGGCCCATCACGGCATCGAGAAACTGCTCGCCGACCGGGGCATCCTCTACGCGCCCGACTACGTGGTCAACTCGGGCGGGGTCATCCAGGTGGCGGACGAACTTGCCGGCTTTAATTTCGAGCGCGCCCGCGCCGCCACCGAGCAGATCTTCACCACCACCGCCAAGATCCTCGCCATCGCCGACTCCGACGGGGTGCCGCCATCGGTGGCCGCGGACCGGCTCGCCGAGCGGCGGATGGCCGATATCGGCCGGCTGCGCGGAATCTGGCTGGGCACGATGGGATCAGCGTAGGCATCAGGGGCGCAAAGCGGGTACGGTTGTACCTGTACGGATGCTGGTGAACGTCGCGCTCCCCGCAGCGGGGTGGCGGCGGCGTCCTATGACGCAAAGAAACCAGCGAGGCGGAGATCATGGGGCCTGTACTGGCTCCGGACGTTCGAGGGGGTCGAGCCAATGGGGCGCGGCCGAGCCAAGGCCAAGCAGGTGAAGGTCGCTCGTCAGCTCAAGTACAAGAGCGACGACACAGACCTTGACCGGCTGCGTGCGGAGCTGGGTGTCGGTGCGGACTCCGGCAACGGCAGTTACGATTCCGCCGCCGGTGACGACGACGAAGAAGACGACGACGACGAACCTCCCGGGAACGCCGAGGACGCCTGGAAAGACGCCGAGGACGCCTGGCCGCGCTTACCGCGGTCAGGATCCGACGCCCAGGCCGTCGAGCACATGCTTACCCCGGTCGTCATCGGCGACCGGGACGGGGTATTGGCCGTCGAAGCAGGCGCGGCACAGCTTGCCTTCCGGCAATGTCGTCGCTTCGATGAGTCCTGCCAGCGACACGTAGCCCAGCGAGTCCGCACCGATCGAGGTGCAGATCTCCTCGGGTGAAAGGTGCCCGGCGATCAGTTCGGCGCGGGTGGCGAAGTCGATGCCGTAGAAGCACGGCCAGCGCACCGGCGGGGCCGCGACCCGCACGTGGACCTCACGTGCGCCTGCCTCCCGCAGCATCGCGACCAGCGCGCGCTGGGTGGTCCCCCGGACGATCGTGTCGTCGACCACCACGAGCCGGCGGTCGGCGATGGCGTCCCTGAGCGGGTTCAGCTTCAGCTTGATGCCCCGCTCCCTGATGGTCTGGCTGGGCTGGATGAAGGTCCGGCCGACGTAGGAGTTCTTGACCAGGCCCTGGCCGAAGGGGATGCCGCTGGCCTCGGCGAAGCCGATGGCCGCAGGCGTCCCCGACTCGGGCACCGGGATGACCAGGTCGGCGTCCGCGGGATGCTCGGCGGCCAGCCGCCTGCCGACCGCGACCCGGGTGGCGTGCACTCCCCGGCCGGAGATCGTGGTGTCCGGTCTGGCCAGGTAGACGTACTCGAACAGGCAGCCGCTCGGCTGCGCCGCCGCGAACGTCCGTGACCGCACCCCGCGCCCGTCGATGCAGACCAGTTCACCGGGCGCGATCTCGCGCACGAACCTGGCTCCCACGATGTCCAGCGCGGCCGTCTCGCTCGCGACCACCCAGCCGCTGGCCAGGCGGCCGAGCACGAGCGGCCGGAAGCCGTGCGGGTCCCGCGCCGCGTACAGCGTCTGCTCGTCCATGAAGACCAGCGAGTACGCGCCCTTGACCAGCGGCAGCACCGTCGCCGCCGCGGTCTCGACCAGGCCGGCGCCGCCCGCCGGAGCCACGCCGCCCGCCGGGGAAGCGCCAGCCGGGGCCACGCCGGCCCCGCTGAGCGCGGCGCGATCGCTGACGAACAGCGCCGTGAGCACGTCGGTGTCCGACGTCGCCACGATGCCGGTGCCGCCCTGGCCCGCCCCGCCCAGCAGGGCGGCCAGTTCGCGGGTGTTGATCAGGTTCCCGTTGTGCCCCAGCGCCAGGCTGACCTGGCCAGTGGAGCGGAAGGTCGGCTGCGCGTTGGCCCAGACTGAAGCCCCGGTGGTCGAGTACCGGCAGTGGCCCACCGCGATATGGCCGCGGAGCGCGGTCAGGGCGGGCTCGTCGAATACCTGGGCGACCAGGCCCATTTCCTTATGCACCACGATGCGGCTGCCGTCGCTGACCGCGATGCCCGCGGACTCCTGGCCCCGGTGCTGCAGCGCGTACAGGCCGAAGTAGGCGAGCTTGGCCACGTCCTCGTTGGGGGCCCATACGCCGAATACGCCGCAGGCGTCTCGTGGCGGCCGGTCCTCGGAGACGACTTCGTCCGTCAGACCACCGTCTGGGGGTGTCACTGATTCAGTTTATTCACACTTCACCGGGCCACGCTCACACTAGCGGCAGGTAGGCGGCAAGATCGGCACGCGGGCCGCTGGCGTGCACCGCGCCGGAGCGGACCGCGCCGGCCCAGTCGAGCCGGCCGGCGGCCAGCCGGATCCAGGTCAGCGGGTCGGTCTCGACCACGTTCGGCGGCGTGCCCCGGGTGTGCACCGGGCCGGGCAGGCACTGCACGGCCGCCACCGGCGGGATCCGCACCTCCAGGACGCGGCCGGGATGACGGGCGGCCAGCACCTGCAGCAGGTACCTGGCCGCGATGCGCTGGTCTTCCGGCCCGGGAGCCACCCTCGCGTCCAGCGCGCACAGCACGGCCGCGACGCTGTCCGGCCCGCGCGGGTCAGGTTTCCTGGGAGGCATCTGGCCAGCCGCGCCCACTCAGCCGCACGCACTCAGCCGAACAGCGCAGGCAGCGCCTGGGCGTGCCCGGCGGCGAGTTCGGCCAGCGGGATCGCGAAGCAGCCGTCCACGACCAGGCTGTCGCCGCCGACGGCGCCGATGGTCTCGCCGGGCACGCCGTGCGCCTCGCGCAGCTGGCCGAAGGCCGCCTCCGCGCCGGCCCGCACCGCCACCACGCAACGCCCGGCCGACTCGCTGAACAGGGCGGTGAACGGGTCGCCGGGCAGCCGGACGGCGCAGCCGGTCCCGCCGCGCAGGCAGGATTCGGCCAGCGCGACCGCCAGCCCCCCGTCGGACAGGTCGTGCGCCGCGGCGAGCAGTCCCGCCGCGGCCGCCGCGGCGAGCAGGCCGGCCAGCCGCCGCTCGGCGTCCAGGTCGGGCGCGGGCGGGCGGCCGCCCAGGTGGCCGTGGATCACGTGCGCCCAGGCCGAGCCGCCGAACTCGGCTTCGGTCCGGCCGAGCAGCACGATGCTGGCCGCGCCCTCAGCGGCCGGGCTCCCGGCGGCCGGGCTCCGGGCGGCCGGAAACCCGATGCCGGCCCGCCGGCGCACGTCGTCGTGGACGCCGAGCACGCCGATGACCGGAGTGGGGTGAATGGCCACCGCGCCCGTCTGGTTGTAGAAGCTGACGTTCCCGCCGGTGACCGGCACGCCGAGGGCGGCGCAGCCGTCCGCGAGCCCGCGCACGGCCTCGGCGAACTGCCACATCACCGCGGGGTCCTCGGGCGAGCCGAAATTGAGGCAGTTCGTCACGGCCAGCGGGCGCGCCCCGGTCGCCGCCACGTTCCGGTAGGCCTCGGACAGCGCCAGCTGGGTGCCCAGGTACGGGTCGAGCTGGCAGTAGCGGCCGTTGCCGTCGGTGGCCAGCGCGATGCCGAGCCCGGTCGCCTCGTCCACCCGGAGCAGCCCGCCGTCTTCCGGCATGGCCAGCACGGTGTCGCCGCGCACGTAACGGTCGTACTGGTCGGTGACCCAGCTCTTGTCGGCCAGCCCCGGCGACCCAAGCAAGGCCAGCAGGTCCGCCCGCAGGCCCGCGCCGTCCGCCGGGCGGGGCAGCGCGGCCGGGTCGTCGGCGGCCAGCGTGTCCTGGGCCGCGGGGCGGGCCAGCGGCCGGCGGTAGACCGGGCCGTCGGCCGCCGAGGCGGGCGGGATGTCCACCACCGGCTCGCCGTGCCAGGTCATGACCAGCCGGCCGGTGTCCGTCACCTCGCCGATCACCGCGGCCCGGACATCCCACTTGGCGCAGACGGCGAGGAACTGGTCCACGCGGTCCGGCTCGACGACCGCCATCATGCGTTCCTGCGACTCGCTCATCAAGATCTCGGGCGGCCCCAGCGACGCGTCCCGCAGCGGCACCTCGTCCAGCCGGACCAGCATGCCGCCGGTGCCCGCGGCCGCGAGTTCGGTGGTCGCGCAGGCCACCCCGGCCGCGCCGAGGTCCTGGATGCCGACGACCAGGCCGCCCGCGAAGAGCTCGAGGCAGCACTCGACCAGCAGCTTCTCGGTGAACGGATCCCCCACCTGGACGCTGGGCCGCTTCGCCGAGGCGGCTTCGCCGAACGTGGCGCTGGCCAGCACCGAGGCCCCGCCGACACCGTCGGGGCCGGTGGTGGACCCGAACAGGATCACCTGGTTACCCGGCCCGCTGGCCGCGGCGACCTGCAGGTCGCCGTGCCGCATCACCCCCACGCAGAGCGCGTTGACCAGCGGGTTTCCCGCATAGCTTGGGTCGAAGTCGAGTTCGCCGCCGATGTTGGGCAGGCCCAGGCAGTTCCCGTAGAAGGAGATGCCGCTGACCACGCCGGGCAGCACCCGGGCGGTGTCCGGAGCCGCGGCCGGCCCGAACCGCAGCGCGTCCATCACCGCGACCGGGCGCGCCCCCATCGCGAGGATGTCGCGGACGATGCCGCCCACGCCGGTGGCCGCGCCCTGATGGGGCTCCACGTACGACGGGTGGTTGTGCGACTCGATCTTGAAGGTGACCGCGTACCCCTGGCCGATGTCCACCACCCCGGCGTTGGCGCCGATGCCGGCCAGCAGCGCGTCGGACGGCGGGGCCTTGGCCGCGAACTGCTTCAGGTGGACCTTGGAGGATTTGTACGAGCAGTGCTCGCTCCACATGACCGAGTACAGGGCCAGCTCGGCGGCGGTCGGGCGGCGGCCCAGGGTGTCCACGATCTTCTCGTACTCGGCCGTTGTCAGGCCCAGCTCGGCGTAAGGCTGGGGCAGGTCGCCCGTGGCGGCCGCCTGCGCGACGGTGTCCGGCGAGCTCACGCCGCCACTCCCGCGACCGCCGAGGCGAAGAACCGCAGGCCGTCCGCCGACGGCCCGGTCAGCGGATCGACCGCGTGCTCGGGATGCGGCATCAGCCCGACCACGTTGCCTTCCGCGTTGCACACCCCCGCGATGCCGGCCGCCGAGCCGTTGGGGTTGCCCCCGGCGTACCTGATCACCACCTGGCCGGACGCCTCGAGGGCGGCGAGCGTGCCCGGGTCGGCGGCGTACGCCCCCTCCCCGCTCTTCAGCGGCACCACGATCTGCTCGCCGCCGGAGTAGGCCCGCGTCCACGCCGTCCGCGGGTTCTCCACCCGCAGCCGGACGTCCCTGGTGATGAACTTCAGGCCGGCGTTGCGGGTCAGCGCGCCGGGCAGCAGGTGCGCCTCGCACAGGATCTGGAACCCGTTGCAGATGCCGAGCACCGGCAGCCCGGACCGGGCGGCCGGAACCAGCTCGCTCATCACCGGGGCGAACCGGGCGATCGCGCCGCAGCGCAGGTAGTCGCCATAGGAGAAGCCGCCGGGCAGGATCGCCGCGTCCACGCCGCGCAGGCCGCGGTCGCCGTGCCAGAGCGTGACCGGCTCCGCCCCGGCCAGCCGCACGGCCCGCGCCGCGTCCCGGTCATCCAGTGACCCGGGAAAGGTCACGATACCTATCCGCACGCAGGAATTTTATGTCCCCCTCGCGAGCCAAAGGGCCGCGGCGGCGACTGGACTGAGGAGCGAGGGACGAGCGACGAGGGAAGGAGCCGCCTCGAAAGCGGCCCGGAGGCGAGCGAGGAAAAAGAGCGCCCGGAGGCGAGCGAGGAGAACAGAGCTAGCTGGCCGCGCGGAACTGGCGCAGCGGGGCGTCCGTGGACCACCTGATGTGCTTGCGCATGGTCACGACGGTGCCGTGCCCGGGACGGCTGTCCAGGGTCACGTTGTCCACGCAGGCGCGCATGACGGCCAGGCCGCGGCCCGACTCGGGCAGCTGGGCGAGCGGCGCCTGCTGGCCGGCCTCCGGGGCCTCCGGGGCCTCCGGGGCTTGCGGGGTCTCCGCCGGACCGGGCGGCGCCACGCCGACCCCGTCGTCGGCCACCTCGACCTGGCAGCCGACCGCGCCGAGGCTGGTGACCACGGCGTATCCCTGGACTTTCCGGCCGCCGTGGGTGAGGACGTTGGTGCAGGCTTCGGTGGCCGCGAGCAGGAGGTCGTAGACGGATTCGTCGTCCACGCCGAGCCCTCGCAGGGTGTCGCCGAGGACGCGGCGCATCACCGGCACGCTGAGCGTCTCGCACCGGAACATCAAACAGAACTTAACGTCAGGAACCGACTTAACCCGCATCTTGCCACCCGTACTCACAATCGGAGTGATTCCCCGTTAACGCCGCCGGAACCCGCGCGTGCAAAAGTCATATGAACGTGCACCGACCAGCTCACTCCGCGTGGAGGGTAAATTCCTCGATGACCGGGTTAGATAGCAGATCCCGTGCCAGGGTTGTGATTGCTGTCACAGCCGCCTCGTCGGCGGGCCCGTCGAGTTCCACCTCGAATCGTTTCCCCTGCCGGACTCCGCGCACCTGGCCGAACCCCAGGCGGTGGCACGCGCTGGCGATGGCCTCCCCCTGCGGGTCGTGTATCTCGGGCTTGAGCATTACTTCCACGATCATCCGCGGCACGTATCCTCCAGGGTCATCAGGGCATATATCGTCAGGTGAGGAGCGTCACGGGGAACGCGGACGCGAGCGCCCCACCGGGCCGCAGCGTACGCGAAAGCTCCGCGACAGATATGTCCGGGAACCCAAGGCATCTGGCTGGCGCTGGTGATCCCAGGCCGGCCGGGAAAGGAGTGGCACGTGACCGTCGAATCCGGCGCCGCGACCACCGCCGCGCCAGCTAGCCCCGTCATAACCAGCGAGGCACTGGGCCGCGAACCCGCACCCGACCAGCCCGGCGGGCTGGTCCAGCTGCTCACCCCGGAGGGTGAGCGGATAGAGCATCCCGACTACCTGCTGGACCTGTCGGCCGACGACATCAGGAGCATGTACCGCGACCTGGTGCTCGTCCGCACGATCGACACCGTTGCGATCGCCCTGCAGCGCCAGGGCGAGCTCGGCATCTGGGCCTCGCTGCTCGGGCAGGAAGCCGCCCAGATCGGGTCCGGGCGAGCGCTGAGCCCCGGTGACATGGTCTTCCCCACCTACCGCGAGCACGGCGTGGCCTGGTGCCGCGGCATCGACCCGGTGAAGCTGCTCGAGCTGTACCGCGGCGTCAGCCACGGCGGCTGGGCGCCCGAGGAGCACAAGTTCCACCTGTACACCATCGTGATCGGCGCGCAGACCCTGCACGCCACCGGCTACGCGATGGGCCTGCAGCGTGACGGCGCCGTCGGCGGCGAGGCGGCCGAGGCGGTCATCGTGTACTTCGGCGACGGCGCCACCAGCCAGGGCGACGTCAACGAGGCCTTCGTCTGGGCGTCGGTGTTCAACGCGCCCATCGTGTTCTTCTGCCAGAACAACCAGTGGGCCATCTCCGAACCGCTGGAGAAGCAGAGCCGCATCCCGCTCTACCAGCGCGCCCGCGGCTTCGGGTTCCCCGGCCTGCGGGTGGACGGCAACGACGTGCTGGCCTGCTACGCGGTGACGCAGAAGGCCATGCAGGCGGCCAGGGAAGGCCAGGGGCCGACCCTCATCGAGGCGTTCACCTACCGGATGGGCGCGCACACCACCACCGACGACCCCACCAGGTACCGGCTGGCCAGCGAGCTGGAAATGTGGAAGCTCAGGGACCCCATCGAGCGGGTCCGGGCGTACCTGGCCCGCACCGGGCAGGCCGAGCCGGAGTTCTTCGCCGAGGTGGACGCCGAGGCCAAGCGGGTCGGCGCGCGGGTGCGCGAGGCGTGCCGGACGATGCCCGATCCGCCGCCGCTGGCCATCTTCGACCACGTGTACGCCGAGCCCACCGCCATTTTGCGGGCCGAACGCGAGCAGTACGCGGCTTACCTGGATTCCTTCACCGAAGGGGCCGGGCGATGACCACCCTGACCCTGTCCCGGGCGATCAACGAGGGCCTGCGGAAGGCCCTGGAGAACGACCCCAAGGTCCTGATCATGGGCGAGGACGTCGGCAAGCTCGGCGGGGTCTTCCGGGTCACCGACGGCCTGCAGAAGGACTTCGGCGAGGCCCGGGTGATCGACACCCCGCTGGCCGAGTCCGGCATCGTCGGCACCGCGATCGGCCTGGCGCTGCGCGGGTACCGGCCGGTCTGCGAGATCCAGTTCGACGGCTTCGTCTTCCCGGCGGTCGACCAGATCGTCAGCCAGCTGGCCAAGATGCGCTACCGGTCCCGCGGCCAGGTCAGCCTGCCGGTGGTGATCCGCATCCCGTGCGGCGGCGGCATCGGCGCGGTCGAGCACCACAGCGAGTCCCCCGAGATCCTGTTCGCGCACACGGCCGGCCTGCGGGTGGTCGCCTGCGCGGACGCGGCCGACGCGTTCGCCATGATCCAGCAGTCGATCAGCTCCGACGACCCGGTGATCTTCTTCGAGCCGAAGCGGCGCTACTGGGACAAGGGCGAGGTCGACACGGTGAACGGCGTGGCGGAGGCGCTTCCGCTCGACCGCGCCAAGACCGTCCTCGAGGGCACCGACGTGACCCTGCTGACCTACGGTCCGCTGGTCCGCACCGGCCTCGAATCCGCGCTCGCGGCCCGCGAGGACGGGCGCAGCGTCGAGGTTGTCGACCTGCGCTCGCTGTCCCCGCTGGACATGGACGCGATCTGCGCCTCGGTGCGCAAGACCGGCCGCTGCGTGGTGGCCCACGAGGCGCCGGTGTACGCGGGCCTGGGGGCCGAGATCGCCGCCCGGGTCACCGAGCAGTGCTTCTACCGCCTCGAGGCGCCGGTGCTCCGTGTCGGCGGCTTCGCCACCCCCTACCCGCCGTCCCGGCTGGAGGAGCACTACCTGCCTGACCTGGACCGGATCCTGGACGCCGTCGACCGCACGTTCGGTTACTGAGGAGCGTTATTCAGAACCGACTAGCGAGCACGGGCCTTTTGAGCCCGTGCGAGCGGCCGGAAGAAGAGTGCATATCGCGGCGAGAAGCACAGCGGGATCTGAATAACGCGAACTCTTGAAGAAAACACTGAGGAGCGCTCATGGCCGAGCTCAAGGAGTTCAAGCTTCCTGACGTAGGCGAGGGCCTGACCGAGGCCGACATCGTGGCCTGGCACGTCAAGCCGGGCGACCAGGTCGAGGACGGCCAGATCATCGTGGAGATCGAGACGGCCAAGGCGGTGGTCGAGCTGCCGTCTCCGTGGGATGGCACGGTGGCCCGGCTGCTGGCCGAGGAGGGCCAGACCGTCGACGTCGGCGTGCCGATCATCGCGGTGGAGGTGGCGGGCGGCGGCGGTGACCAGCCGGCCGTAGCCGCGGCCGGCCAGGAAAGAGCCGGTGATGCCGAACGAACCGCGGTTTCCGCCCCGGTGCCGGCGCAGAGCCCCGCGGCCGGGGCGCCCGAGCGGGTGGCGGTCCTGGTCGGCTACGGCGTCAAGGCCTCGTCGACCACGCGCCGCACCCGCAAGACCGCGCCTGGCGCAGCGGAAACCGCCGTCCCCGCGGGGGCCGCGGGGGCCACGCGACGCACGCTGGCCAAGCCCCCGGTCCGCAAGCTGGCCAAGGATCTCGGCATCAGCCTGGCCGGGCTGGCGGGCAGCGGCCCGGACGGCTCCATCACCCGGGACGACGTGCAGCGGGCGGCGACCACTGGTGGTCCAGTTAGTTCGGTCCATTCCGGCGGCGGGAACGGGGCGCGGACGGCCACCGCGGCCGCGGCCGCGGGCGCCGAGGAGCGCATCCCGGTCCGGGGGGTGCGCAAGCACATGGCCGCGGCCATGGTGTCCAGCGCCTTCACCGCTCCGCATGTCACCGAGTTCCTTCAGGTCGACGTGACCGAGACGATCGCGGCGCTGCGGCGGGTCCGCGAGTTGCCCGATTTCGCGGAGCTGCGGGTCTCACCGCTGCTGTTCGTGGCCCGGGCCCTGCTCACCGCGGTGCGCAGGCACCCGCTGGTCAACTCGTCCTGGGACGCCGCCGCGGAGGAGATCGTGGTCAAGCACTACGTGAACCTCGGCATCGCGGTGGCCGCCGACCGCGGCCTCATCGTGCCGAACATCAAGAACGCGCACGAGATGTCCCTGCCCGAGCTGGCCCTCGGCCTGCAGACGCTGGCCGAGACCGGGCGGGCGGGCAAGGCCACGCCGGCCGACCTGGCGGGCGGCACGATCACGATCACCAACGTGGGGGTGTTCGGGGTGGACGCCGGCACCCCCATCCTCACCCCCGGAGAGACGGCCATCCTCGCGTTCGGGCAGGTCAAGGACACGCCCTGGGTGGTCGACGGGCAGCTCGCGGTGAGAGCGGCCTGTACCTTGTCGCTGTCTTTCGACCACCGCATCGTGGACGGCGAACTCGGTTCCGCCGTGCTGCGCGACGTCGGCTCGATGCTGGCGGACCCGCTCCGGATGCTGGCCTGGGGCTGATGAGCCCGGGTTGATAGCGTCGGGACATGATCAGGCACGTGGTGATGTTCCGCTGGGCCCCGGAGGCGACGCAGGAGCAGAAGCAGCGCGTGGCGGCCGAGCTCAGCCGGCTGCCCGGGCTGCTGCCGGTGCTCCGCGCCTACCGGATGGGCGCGGACCTGGGCGTCAACGAGGGCAACTTCGAATGGGCCGCGGTGGCCGACTTCGACGACCTGGAGGGGTACCTGACCTACCGGGACAATCCGGAGCACCGGGCGATCATCGCGGAGTTCATCCGGCCGATCATCGCCGAGCGCGCCGCGATCCAGTACGAGTTCTGAGCCCGGCTAGAAGGCGCCCTCGGGCAGGTCCATCAGGTCCAGCGTGGTCTCCTCGGTGATCTTCCGCTCGGCGGCCAGCCGGGGCAGGACGGTGGCGGCGAAGAACCGGGCCGCGCCCACCTTGCCCGCGTAGAAGTCCCGGTCGGGGGAATCGGCGGCGATCTCGTCGAGCCGGCGCTGCGCGATCTCCGCGTGGGTCAGCAGCAGCCAGCCGATGACCAGATCGCCGAGCGCCATCAGCAGCCTGGTGGTGTTCAGCCCGGCCTTGTAGATCTCGGCGGGCTGCTCCGCCGACGCCATCAGGAAGCCGGCCATCGCGCCGGCCATGGCCTCGACGTGCCCGGCCGCCTCGGCCAGCGCGGCGCGCTCGGCCTTGAGCCTGCCGTTGCCGCCGTCCGCGGCGGCGAAGTCCCTGATCTGGCCGAGCAACGCCCCGAACGCCTGCCCGTTGTCCCTGATGATCTTGCGGAAGAACAGGTCCTGGCTCTGGATCCCGGTGGTTCCCTCGTACAGGCTGTCGATCTTGGCGTCCCTGATGTACTGCTCGATCGGGTAGTCCTGGAGGAACCCGGAGCCGCCGAGGGTCTGCAGGGACAAGGTGAGCATCTCATACGACCGCTCGGAGCCGACGCCCTTGACCACCGGCAGCAGCAGGTCGTTCAGGCCCGCGGTCGCCTCGTCGGCGCGTCCCTGCGCCGCCGCGATCTGGAGCGTGTCCTGCAGCGCGGCGGTGTACAGCACCAGCGCCCGCATGCCCTCCGCGTAGGCCTTCTGCAACATCAGCATGCGGCGCACGTCGGGGTGGTGGACAACCGTCACGCGCGGCGCGGTCTTGTCCGTCATCCGGGTGAGGTCGGCGCCCTGCACTCGGGTCCTGGCGAAGTCCAGCGCGTTCAGGTAGCCGGTGGACAAGGTGGCGATGGCCTTGGTCCCGACCATCATCCGGGCATCCTCGATGACCATGAACATCTGCCTGATGCCGTCGTGCACCCCGCCGATCAGGGTGCCGACCGCCGGGCGATCCGCGCCGAAGGTCACCTCGCAGGTGGTCGAGGCCTTCAGGCCCATCTTGTGCTCGACGTTGGTGACGATCACGCCGTTGCGCTCGCCCAGGCTCCCGTCGGGCGCGGTGAGGTACTTCGGCACCAGGAACATCGACAGGCCCTTGGTGCCCGGGCCCGCGCCTTCCGGCCGGGCCAGCACCAGGTGGAAGATGTTGTCGGCCAGGTCGTGCTCGGCGCTGGTGATGAACCGCTTGACCCCCTCGATGTGCCAGGTCCCGTCCGGCTGCTCGATCGCCTTGGTCCGCCCGGCGCCGACGTCGGAGCCGGCGTCGGGCTCGGTCAGCACCATGGTGGAGCCCCACTCGCGCTCGATGGCCTGCTCGGCGAACCGCTTCTGCTCCGGCGTGCCGAGATCCCACAGCACCCGGGCCATGGTGTGCCCGCTGGCGTACATCCAGATCGCCGGGTTGGAGCCGAGGATCAGCTCGGCCATGGACCAGTTCAGCGTGCGGGGCGCTCCCGGGCCGCCCAGTTCGGTGGGCAGCGACAGCCGGTACCACTCGGCGTCCATGAAGGCGCGGTACGACTTGCGCAGCGACTCGGGGACCCGCACCGAGTGCGTGGCGGGGTCGAACACCGGCGGGTTCCGGTCCGCGTCGGCGAAGGACTCGGCCAGCGGCCCGGTCGCCAGCCGCTCGAGCTCGCCGAGGATGCCGCGGACGGTCTCCTCGTCCAGTTCCGGGTAAGGAGGCTGGCCGAGCACATCCTGGCGCCGCAGCACCTCGAAGAGGTTGAACTCGATATCCCGCAGGTTGCTCTGGTAGTGGCTCATCGCTGCTCCGCCGTGTCGCCGTTCGTCCGTGACTGGCCTCTATGCTACCCGCTAGTAACCCTCTATGCTACCCGCTAGTAACAAGTCTGGCGAGCAGGCCTGCCCGGCCGCGGCCGTTTGCGTTCGGCGGGCACAAATGACGGCGCGCGCCACTATTGGCTGCATGTCCTATTTTTTATGGGTTTCCACATAACTTTGATCACCGGCGACTACGCTTCGCTTGTGTGACAGACGTTCGCGACTCCTCGGCGGGCCTGCCCGCCCGACGGCCGGGCGTGGACGTACCGTCGGACACGCCGTCCCTGCCGGGGGCGGGACGGAGAGGAATGCCGCCGCAATTCTCCACCGGGCCAGGTCCGCAGGGAGCTGATTTCCCCGTATCCGCCGAGCCGGACAGCGACGCGCTGGCCCGCAGGCAGCCGTTCGCCCGCCAGCCAGGCGCCCAGGTCCGCCAGTCGACCGCCAGGCTGATCGCCCCGGGCGGCCGCCACCGGCGCCCGATGCCCGCCAGCCTGCCCGAGGGCGCGCCGGCCCTGGTGCTGGCGGTGCCGAGCGTCGGCGAGGACGGCCTGACCGGGGCCACCGCGGAGATCGCGACCGTGCTCCGGGTGGACAACCCGGCGCTGGATCTGCGCGTCGCGCGGATCGATCACGGCGGACGCGGTGACCCGTCCGGGATCCGGGCGGTGCTGGCCGACGCGGCCGCCAGGCGCCCCGCGGGCGCGCCCTCGGCGGTGGTGGTGCCGCTGGTGGTGGCGCCGCATCCGGCCGCCATCCGGGCGCTGCGCGAGGCCATCGCGGCCAGCGGGGCCAACGCGCACATCGGCGAGGTCTTCAACACCAACGCGCTGCTGGCCGAGGCGCTGCACCACCGGCTCGCGGACGCGGGCCTGTGCCGGGCTGACCGGGTGCGCATGTTCAGCATCACCACCTCGGCCGACGGCATCATCCTGGCCACGGCCGGCGGCGAGGAAGCGGTCAACACCACCAGCGTCACCGCGTTCCTGCTCGCGGCCCGGCTGGCGCTCCCGGTCATGGCCGCGTCGCTGGACGCCAAGCCCACCATCGAGGAAGTGGCGGCCCAGCTCGAAGGCATGGGCGTGACCCGGATCGCCCTCGCCCCGGCCGTGATCGGGCCGGAAGCCGACCCGGCGGTCATCGAGGAAGCCGCGGCCGCCATCGGCGCCAAGTGCGCGGCGCCGCTCGGCGCGCACGGCAACGTGATCAAGCTCATCTCGCAGGCCTACGGCCAGGTGCTCAGCCAGCTGGAAACGCCGCCCGCCTAGCCGCCTGCCCCCAGATTCCGGTGTTGCCGCTCTGCGTGATTATTCAGTCTCGCATTGTGACATCGACCCGCCGTGATTACCACCCGAGCCCTGCGGAATGTGATCCCGAGCACATTTGTTCGTGCGGGATGATTCACACTAATAGGGCACGGCCAGAATCTATCGCTGGCCAGCCCGCGGGCCGAGGCGGCCAGCGGCAAAGAGGCCGGCAAGGAGGATCGGTGGAGGACGCCGAAGTTGTGCTCAGGCGGGCACCGCTTTTCGATGGGCTCGACGAGGAAAGCGCACGGGCGCTCCGGCGGCAGATGTCAGACGTCAAGTTGTCGCGCGGCGAGCACCTCTTCCTGGAAGGGCAGGACGGCGACCGCTTGTACGTGGTGCTCGACGGCAAGCTCAAGCTCACCCGCGCGGCGGCCGATGGCCGGGAGAACCTGCTCAGCGTGCTGGGACCGGGCGAGATGTTCGGCGAGCTCTCGCTGTTCGACCCGCGGCCGAGGACCTCGACGGCCAGCGCCGTCACCGACGCGACGGTCGCCGCACTGGCCCACGACGCGCTGCGGCCGTGGCTGCTCGAGCGCCCGGAAGTCTCCCTGCACATGCTGCAGGCCCTGGCCAGGCGGCTGCGCCGGGCCAACGACGTGACCGCGGACCTGGTCTTCACCGACGTCCCCGGGCGGGTGGCCAAGAACCTGCTCGACCTGGCCGACCGGTTCGGC
>Ga0335081_10007703_pt1 | contig 17230 bp, 9 predicted proteins | sample Lox_Sample_35_FD_206713 | JGI IMG/M metagenome (GOLD analysis project Ga0335081, IMG submission 206713) | Soil microbial communities from Loxahatchee National Wildlife Refuge, Florida, United States - Lox_Sample_3.5 | ecosystem: Environmental > Terrestrial > Soil > Wetlands | place: USA: Florida... | reverse complement strand
GCGCGTCGCCGAGGCCAAGCAAAAGCGCGGCCTGTTCCCGTAAGCGGATTCATGCCGTTGGCGGAGGGCGCCTGTCTGGCAGGCGCCGCAGCCATCGCGGATCAAGAATCGCCCCAATGCACAAGCGATGAAGCCAGGAAAATCTCCTGGCTTCGTGGCTTTCATCTTAACCCCGCTGCTTCTGAATTGCGCCCCCGCGCCAGATTGTCCAGGTGGAGCGGCATGTCCTCCCCTCGACAGGCTCGGAGCTTGCGGCGCGTTGCATTCAACGCGCCCCACCGTTCGCTGCCGGTGGAGGGCGGACCGGGAGGTCCGCCGCCTTGGCACGACCGGTTGATGATGATGGCGGCCCGGGCGGAGCCGGGCCCTCCAGCTTCGCCCGCTGTGGAGGGACGGCCTCCGCGCCGTCCTGTCTACGGGCCGAGTGGAACTCGCAGCGCGAAGGGCGGACCTCCCGGCTTGCCGCCTTAACGGCCGATGACCGATCCCCGGCTCGGCAGGAGCCTCGCCCTCCAGATCCGGGCTGGTGTGCCCGCGCGGAGGGTGAACCTCCAGCGTCTCGTGCCCGTCGACGGGCAACGACCGTTATTCTCTGCGTAGGGCCGGCGTCTCGCGCCGGCCGCGGATGCAGCGGCGCCTGCAGGACAGTCGCCCGACGCTCACGGTGCGAGCTCGGTCGCTCAACGCTTCTCGCCACCCGCCGCCGCCGGGCTCCGCATGCGCGCCAAATTTCGGCGCGCGTCGTCGTAGCGGGGGTTGAGGCGCAGTGCGATCTCGAACTCCTCGATAGCCTCCTTGGTGCGCCCGGCCTGGCAGAAGGCGGCCCCGAGGTTGTTGTGCCCCTCCGCGAAGTTCGGGTCGAGCCGCAGGGCCGTCTCAAACTCCGCAATCGCTTCCGGCGTGCGCTGCAATTGCAGCAACGCGTTGCCCAGGTTGCTGTGCGCCAACGTAAAGTCGGGCTTGAGTCGCAGGGCTTCCCGGTAAGCACGGGCCGCCTCGTCCAAACTCCCGACCTGGAAGAGGGCATTGCCCAAATTGTAGTGCGTCTCCGGGTTCTCCGGATCCAGCCGGAGCGACGCCCGGTAGCGGTCGATCGCCTCGGGGATGCGCCCCGCTTGCAGCAGCGCGTTGCCCAGGTTGTACAGCGTCAGCGCGTCGTCGCTCTTGATGCGGAGCGCCGTCTGATAGTGTTCGATCGCCTCGGGGATCCGCCCGGCCTGCAGCAATGCGTTGCCGAGATTGTTATGCGCGATCGCATAATCCGGCTCCATCCGCAGCGCCACCCCCAGCTCCTCGATCGCCGCCGGGAGCTGGCCGGCCTTGGTGAGGGCATAGCCCAGGTTGTTGTGCGCCTCCGGATACCGCGGCCGCAGCCGTAGCGCCGTCTGGTAGCTCTGGATTGCCTCCGGAATCCGGCCCGCGTCGAAAAGCACCACGCCGAGGCAATTGTGCGCCCGCTCGTTATCCGGCCGTTGGGCGATCGTGTCCCGCCAGAGCGACTCCGCGCTGCGATAAACCGCGTTGCGCTCGGCTGCCAGCCAGCCCAGGCCGACGGCCGTCGCCAGCAGCGCGACGAGGCCCCGGCGCCCGCACCGTCCGGCCACCATTCCGGCGACCAGCGCGATCACCGCGGCCAGCGGCAGGTACATCCGGTGCTCCACGATCATCTGAATGCGGCCCGGCATGACGCTGGTGGGCGCGAGGATGCCGAAGAACCAGCTGCCGAGAAACCCCAACACCGGCCGCCGCCACAGCGCGATCAGCGTCGCCACCGCCAGCGGTACCAGCACCAGGGCATACGGCCACGCCGCCGCCAGGCGCCCCCAAAACGTGCCGTATTCAAAAACGAGCGGATGGGGCCACACGGACAGCCACAAATAGCGCACGACCGCCTCGAATTGCGTCAGCCAATACGCTGAGGGCGTGACGCCGATGTCGAAGCCTGAGGTGCCGTTGCGATTCCATCCGGCGCTCGCCACCATCGCCGCCAAGAACAGCCAGGTCGCCGCCAGCGCCAGATACAGGCCGCGCCGCTGCCGCCACGCCTCGCGAAAGGAGCCCGCGACAAACGTCCGGTCATAGAAAAGGAGCAGCACCGGCGCCACCGCGATCACCTCCTTGGTCGCCGCCCCGAGCAGACAGGCTGCCACCACGGCGGCTCGCCAGCGCCGGCCGTGGGGCGAGTCGATCGACCGGATGAAGCAGTAGAACGCGAGCAGAAAGAACAGCGCCATCAGCGATTCGACGCGCTGGATGACATAGGTCACCGCCTCGACCTGCAGCGGATGCACCGCCCAGATCCCGGCGACCATGAAGGCGAACAGCGTGGCTTCGCCTGCGGCGAAGGGCAAAGGGCTGAGGGCAAAGCGCCGGAAGCCGGGAGACTGGAGGTCGGAGGCGCGAGGTGGAGCAGCCAAAGTCGCCCGACTTTGATCCGTGTTCTCACTCTGCTGGCGAGCAGAGCGGCTGCCAGATTCGCCCTTTGCTCTTTGCCCTTTGCCATCTGCTTGCTGCTGCTTCCCCCGCGCGCCGTTCGCCAGCCTCCCGTCTCCGGTCTCCGGTCTCCCATCTCCTCTCTCCCATCTCCCAACCCCCACCAGCGTCCGCCGTACCACGCCGAACAGGGTCAGCCCGGCGAGGCAGTGGATGAGCAGATTGAGTGCATGGTAGCTCCAGACCCGCGTGCCGCTCAGCGCGTAATTGAGCGCCAGCGTGAAGTTGGCCAGCGGCCGGCCTGTCACCGTCGTGTCGCTCGGCGGCAACCATGCCTGCCAGGGCGGCCACAAGTGCCGGATGGTCGGATTCTTCAAAATTGCCGGTTCATCGTCGAACACCAACGCCCCGGAAAAGCTGTTCTGGTAGACCGCCAGGATTCCCACGACGATCCCCACCGCCGCGAGCGCGATGGTGCCCCGGCGGACGGGCGGGAACATGGACACGGGCTTGGCCGGTGACTTCATCGCGGTTGCGACCGCGAACGTTGCGCCGCGCGCGACCCGCGTCAACGCTGCGCCCGCCTGCCGCCCGTCTGGGGCAATCCACGCGACAAGGGTATACTCCGAGGCACGGCTCAAACCGTCTCACAGAAGGGCGCAAAGGCCACGGAGGGAGGCGACGGGTTCTGAGTTCTCGGTTTTGAGTTCTGAGTTCGGAGTTTACGGTCTGACATCTGTCGCTTTGGCGTTGGGCAGTCGGGAGATCTTGCGCGGGCTGGCCTGGCGCTTGGCGTTTAGCCGTCGATATCGACGCGGTTGGTCGGGCGCGACCGCCGGGCGCGCCGCATTTGAATCGGTGCTGTATCCTGGAGGGCGAGGCTCCGCCCGAGCCGCGGCGGTTCCACAGGAGGACGCAGAGGTCGCGGAGAAAAGAGCCGGAGCTTTGGCGTCTCTTGGTCGCAGTTTCGACCGCCCCTGCGCGACGCCATTCTGCCTTTCCCATTTGGGGCACACTTTTCCGGGCGCATAATCAGAATGGGTCTCAAACGGCTGGGCTGTGCGCGGCATCCGAGGCGAAAAGCAACCGCGCAATCTGCCGGATTCGCCACAAAGGGCTCGCCTTAAAACGTGAAAGATCCTAAGCCATGAAACCGTGCCGATCGCGACTGAAGACGTTCCTCAGCGGCGCTTTGGGCGTACAGGCACGCAGCCCGGGAACGGCGCCGATGCCGCGCCAGTTTCACCCTGCCGAGGCGGTGGGACCATGCTGGGCGGCGAAGGGACAGGTCACGGCCGGCGAGAGGGGGATGGGGCGTCAACTTCTGCCTATCCCATGACCCCAATGGGCATTATTACACCCCAATCTGCCTAAACAACGTTGGCCATTTGATACCAGGTCCGACTAATGCAGCTAAGCGAGCCCATAAATCACATGCGCTCTGGGTTGATTTACACGCTTCTTGGGTGCGTCCTAATCGGGGGGTGCGCGTCGCCAGGTAATTACCAAAACGTCCTTGCGGCAGACTCTGCGCAGGTGTGGGTCGCCGACGAGAGTCACAATGTTGGCTATTGGTCGATAACCCCTGGGAATTCGAGCGTCGGCGTGTCGGGACTAGACAAAAGGCGATTTGAGTTCCCGCCTAGCGCGTTCATTGGCTTCGGCGTGGATTATTCGCGTCCGCTGTACTTAGCGCCAGGACCGCATTCGATATCGGTGGTGTTTTTGTATACATGGGTGAATCCCGCCCCTGGGGTGAGCCCAGACTATCTGGAGTTTCGAGGCACGGGAACCTTCGACGCGCAGTTCGATCCGAACCGGAAATACCGAATCACGGCTTGGTTTGGCGAAGGTGATTTCCAGGTCACCCTCTGGGAAATCAACGATGGCGAGAAGCCTGGCACTGCCCGAGGGACTTGGCGGTTTGATAGCATGCAAACTGGCGGTCCACCGTGGGGATATCCCCGGAAAGGCAAGTGATGACCATACCCCCGCTCTCTCGCCGTCTAACGACGATCAACGTGGCGAGATCGATTGGATCGGAATACAGAGAAAATGAGAATTTGGCCAACCAGTCGCCGCACCCAACGGCCTTGGCCGTCACGCCTCGTGCGTGCGCACGAGGCGCGCCAGCCTGCGGCCGCGGGTGGTCTTGAGCGTTAACCGCCGCCTAAGAATCATGGTCTTCAGCCGTTATCCCGGTGTCGACCGGCCTGCGCGCCCGGCGTCACCCAACTCGGCGACCCAACCACCATGAAATCGCTGGCGTACATCTTCCTGCTGGGCGCCATGGTGCACAGCACCCCAGCCCAATCGGCCGACGTAGCCCCGGCCATCAACCAGTTCGGCCTCGATCTCCTGCGCGCGGGGGCCGCCAGCGAAACGCCGGGCAACCTGCTGCTGTCGCCCTATTCCCTCGAATCCGCTCTGGCGATGGCGTGGGCGGGCGCGGACGGCCGCACCGAGGAGGAGATGCGCCGCGTCCTGCATCTCGCCGGCGACCAGGCGGCCGTGATCGATGGTCTTGGCGCGCTCGCCCGCGACCTGCGGGAGTTGCAGGCCGCCTCCCGCCAGCGCGCGGAAAGCGACGCCCAAAGGGGAGTGTCGTGGACCCCCATCGAATTGGACGTGGCCAATCGCCTCTTCGTCCAATCCGGATTCACCCTCAAGCCGGATTTCACGCACGTGCTGCGCGAGCAGTTCGGCGCCCCGCTTGAGGAACTCGATTTCCTTGGCGCGGCCGAGACCGCGCGGCTAACGATTGACGCCTGGGTGGTGCACGAGACGCATGACCGCATCCGGGACCTCATCCCCTCGGGCGCACTGGACGCGAACACGCGGCTTGTTTTGGCGAACGCCGTCTACTTGCGGGCTCCTTGGGAAGATCCATTCGAACGGGAAGAGACGCGCCCGGAACCCTTCTGGGTCGGCGGCAGGACACCCGCCGACGTTCCGACGATGCAGCAACGGAAGAGCTACCCCTACGAGCAGCGCGACGGTTTCATCGCACTGGCGGTGCCTTACGAGGAAGGCGGGCTGCAGTTCCTGATCCTGCTGCCCGATCAGCGCAACGGCCTCGCCCAGTTGGAGCGCACGGTGAGCCCGGCGTTGCTGGCCGCCTGCGCCAGGATGCCGCGGCGCGACGTCGTTCTGCATCTCCCCAAGTTCAAGCTCGCGCCACCGACCATGTCGCTCAGCTCGCCGCTGCGCGGGCTGGGGATGGCCACCGCCTTCGACCAGCCGCGCGGCGGCGCCAACTTCGACCGCATCGCGCCGCGGCGGCCCGACCTGTACCTTTACCTCTCCGACGTGTTCCACAGGGCGTGGCTGTCCGTGGACGAGGACGGCACCGAGGCGGCTGCGGCCACCGAAGTGGCCCTGGCTACCTTCGGCGTGGAAGCCGGCAGGCCCGTGCCCCCGGTCGAGGTGCGCGTCGACCGCCCCTTTCTCTTTGCCATCCAGCACGTCGCCTCTGGCACGTGCCTTTTTCTGGGGCGGGTCGGTGATCCCCGACAATGAAGCTATGCCCAGACGGTTCAAGCCAGGGCAGCGCGATGGCCAAAACGTTCGCGTGCAGGTGCGCGTTCCGTTGTTCTTCTCGGTCGAACCATGAGAAACCCGCCGAACAACCCGCCGCTGCGACTGCCGGCCAGCGTCACGCGGGCTGCTGATGCATCCGCCGCGCCGCCGTCCAGGGCATACTGCCCGCACGCCTCGAGCTTGAAATCGAAGGGGAGCGCAAGGTGCCCGAAGACCTAGACCTGCCGGTTGGGAGCGGAGATCGGACCAAGCGGCGAATTCGACGATTGGAGTGGCGGCTTCGATCGGAGATTTGAGACTTCTCGAGCAACTGATCGTCGGAGCCGTCGCAGAGAAGAAGCGTCATTATGGCTAACGCCAAAGCGGCACGTATCCAGCCGCTCAAGCCGACGCCCCGGCCTCCGCTTCACTGCGGCTAACCCACGGTTTCGCTCCAGCGTGGGGCGAAATGAGAACGGAGCCATTAGGGATGGGTACAGAGGTCGGGTATCGACCATTGACGAGGCATGCCCGGGGCTGGAGCCGGAATCTTCAGATTCGCAGCTCCGACGGGCGAGACGGACTCCACCATTCGCTTTATGGCTTGGCTTCCTGGTTTTTGAACTCTCCCCAGGAATTGCCGCCGGCCCTCACCGGAGCGGGATTCGAAAATCGGCTCGGCGGAAGGCTCGCCCTCCAGGTCCCGACCGTTCTCGGATTGCGTCTATCCAAGAACTGGACTCGGACGCCCCCCTCCTTCCCTTGCTGCCTGGCTGCGGAACGAGACCAATGTCGGCCCGCGGTCTTCACCGGAACAGCAGCACCGGGATCTTGCAGCGGCGGATCATCGAGGTCGTGGTGCTGCCAATGATGAGCTGCCGGATGCGGCTGTGCCCGTATGCGCCCATGATCAGCAGGTTGATCCCCCGCCCCTCGACGTACGCGGCGATCTCGTTGTCCGGCTGGCCCACGAGCATCTGGGCCAGCGGGTGATAGCCCGCCGCGCGCAGCACGCCCTCGGCGGCCTGCAGGGTCTTCAGCGCCGCCTCCTCGTCGTGGTGCGCCGCCACGGTCACCACATGCAATTCGAGATCCTTGAACGCCGACGACGTGACCAGAAACTCCAGCGCCTTCTGGCAGCTCTTGCCGCCGTCGTGCGAGAAGAGGATGCGTTCCACCGCCTTGAACGCGCGCGAGGTGACCAGGCAGGGCTTGTGGCTGGCGCGCACCACGCGCTCCATGGTCGAGCCGAGGTGCTCAGTGGCGAAATTGGCGTTCTCGCCGCGCTTGCCCAGCATGATCAGGTCGACGTGCGCCTCGAAGTCGTGAAACGTATCGACGAGAAAGCCCAGCTTGTGGGTGAAGGTCGCGACCACCGGCGGCGTTTTCGCGGCCAGATGTTTCCGCGCCTGTTCGAGGATCGCCTTGGCGCGCTCCTGCTCAAATTCCTGCAGTTTGCCCAGCACGGCCTGGTAGGGCTGCACGCCGAGGCTGCCGCTGAGGTCGGCGACCATCGGCACCTCGAATTGGCGCAGATCGGAAACGTAGAGGACCTCCAGTGCCGCCCCCGCGCGCTGGGCCATCCAGGCCGCGTAATCATAGCAGACGAACGAGTAGGCGGAGCCGTCCGTGCAAACGAGGATCTTGTTCATGGCGAGGTCCTCCGCGGGGAGGTCAAACTGGCGCTGAAGGTTGCGTTCGGGACCGTACGCATGCTGGCACGCCCCTTCGCCGGCGTCAAATCGTCGTGCCGGCCGGTATGACCCCTCCCTTCGGCACCACCAGCACCCCATCGCGGATCATGACGCCATGGGGGTAATCGCCGTTGGATTTGCCGTCGGGCGATAGCACACAGCCGTCGCCGATGCGCGCGTTCTTGTCGATGATGGCGCCGCGGATCTGGCAATTGAAGCCCACGCCCACGTTGGGTACGCCCTGCGCGGCGTTCTGCCGGATCTCCTCCTCCCCCTCGTAGAAATCGGCGCCCATCATCACCACGTCCTCCAAGTGCGAGCCATCGCGGATCATCGCGCGGATGCCGATGACGCAGTGTTTGAGGGTGGCGTCCGTGATGATCGAGCCGTCGCCGACGACGACGTAATCAATGAAGCACTTGTTGATTTTGGAGGCGGGCAGGAAGCGCGCGTGCGTGTAGATGGGCGCGGTGTGCAGATAGAAATTGAAGGGCGGCAGCGGCTGCGCGAGCGCCAGGTTGGCATCAAAGAACGAGCGCACCGTGCCAATGTCCTCCCAGTAACCCTCGAAGACATAGGCGAAGAGGCGCTTCTTGCCCAGCAGGCTGGGAATGACCTCCTTGCCGAAATCGGTCATGGTGTTGTCCAAGGCGTCCTGCAGCACGCCGCGGCTGAACACGTAGATGCCCATCGACGCGAGGCTGCGCTTCTCCGTCGCGGGCGTGGTGAGGCGCGCCTCCAGCCCCGCACTCAGGGCGAAACGGGCGATCACCGCCGGATCCTTCGGCTTCTCCGCGAACTCCTTGACCTCAAGGTTGTCGTTTACCCGCATTACCCCGAGGGAATCGGCCCGCGTGAGCGGGATCGGGATGGCGGAAATGGTCACGTCCGCCCCGGTCGTGACGTGCTGCGCAATGATCCGGCGAAAATCCATCCGGTAAAGCGCGTCGCCCGACAGGATGAGGAGGTAGTCGTGCGGGTGGGTGCGGAAATGCACGAAGTTGCGCCGCACGGCGTCGGCCGTGCCCTGGTACCAGTCGTCGGTCTTCTCCGTCTGCTCGGCCGCCATGATGTCCACGAAGCCCTGGCCGAAGGAGTCGAAGTGGTAGGTGCTCTGGACGTGGCGGTGGAGCGAGGCGGTGTTGAACTGCGTGAGCAGAAAGATCCGGTTGATGCCCGAGTTGAGGCAATTGCTGATCGGGATGTCGACGAGGCGGTATTTGCCCGCCAACGGCACCGCCGGCTTGCACCGTTCCTTGGTCAAAGGATACAAGCGGGTGCCGCGGCCGCCGCCCATGATCACCGCAAGCACGCTGGGGTTGATGTTCATGGCATTAAAGCTGCACTGAGCGCCGACCGGCAAAAAAGACGCCCGCGAAGGCGCTCAATTACCTTGCCCCAATTTCGACAAACTCCATAAAATCGCCAGACTAAAGAGAGCAACCAACGTAACTTATGTGTGGCATCGTCGGCTATGTCGGCAAGCAGAAGGCGTCCGCCATCCTGCTCGAAGGACTGAAGCGCCTTGAATACCGCGGCTACGATTCCGCCGGCCTCGCGGTGGAACACAACCGCGCCTTCCAGGTCGTGAAGAAGACCGGCCGGGTCGAGGGCCTGACCCAGCTCGCCGCGCAACACCGCCTCAGCGGTACCACCGGCATCAGCCACACGCGCTGGGCCACCCACGGCGGGGTCACGGACGCCAACGCCCATCCGCACGTGAGCAGCGACGGCAAGTTCGCCATCGTGCACAACGGCGTGATCGAGAACTACGCCGGCATGAAGAAATTCCTCGCCGGCAAAGGTTACACCTTCGCCTCCGAGACCGACACCGAGGCGCTCGTCAATCTCATCGCCTACCACTACCAGAAGGAGGGAGCCCGGACCGACACCAGCCGCTTCCTGGAAAGCGTGCGCAAGACCCTGCACCACGTCGAGGGCACCTACGGCATCGTCGTCCTCTGCACCGAGCATCCCGGCGAGATGGTGGCGGCCCGCAAAGGTTCGCCGCTCATCCTCGGCGTCGGCGATGCCGAGTTCATCCTCGCGAGCGACGTCGCCGCGCTGATCAGCCGGACGCAGAATGTCGTCTACCTCAAGGACGGCGAGATCGTTCACATCACGCCCAAGAATTTCCTGATCACCACGCTCGATCTCACCGATGTCTCGCCCGTGATCGACCACGTCTCCTGGACGGTCGAGGACGCCGATCTCGGCAAATTCTCGCACTTCATGGAGAAGGAGATCTTCGAGCAGCCAGCGGCGTTGGAGAACGCCATGCGCGGCCGCTTTTCGGAGGATCAGAGCACGGCCAATTTCGGCGGACTCAACCTCACGCCGGCCGATTTCCGCCAGATCGACCGCTTCCAGTTCTGCGCGTGCGGCACGGCGTGGCACGCCTGCCTCGTGGCCGAACACCTTATCGAGCGCTTCGCCCGCGCGCCGGTCGAGGTCGATTACGCGTCGGAGTTTCGCTACCGCAATGCGCCGCTCTACCGCAATACCCTCTTCTTCGTTATCAGCCAGTCCGGCGAAACCCTCGACACGCGCGAGGCTCTGCGCGAGGCGAAGCGCAAGGGTTACCGGGTCATGGCCATCTGCAACGTGGTGGGCTCGACGATCGCGCGCGAAGCCGACGGCGGCATCTACCAGCACGCCGGCCCCGAGATCGGCGTGGCCTCGACCAAGGCCTTCACGTCACAGTTGCTCATCGCCGCCATGGTGGCGCTCTATGTGGGGCGCATGCGCGACATGAGCTTTAGCGGCGGCGTGCAGTACGTGAACGCGCTCAAGCAGGCGCCCGAACTCGTGCGGAAGACGCTCGAGCAGGCGCCGCGCATCAAGGAGATCGCCCAGCGTTACGCCCACTATCAGGACTTCCTTTTCCTCGGCCGCCTCTCGCTCTTCCCCATCGCCCTCGAGGGCGCGCTCAAGCTCAAGGAGATCTCCTACATCCATGCCGAGGGCTATCCGGCCGCCGAGATGAAGCACGGCCCCATCGCCTTGGTGAGCGAGAAATGTCCGACCGTCTTCTTGGCGCCCAAGGGCGAGATCTTCCCCAAGGTCGTATCCAGCATCCAGGAGATTAAGGCCCGCAAGGGGAAGACCATCGTGATCGCGACGGAGGGCTGCGAATTTCCCCCCGGCCTCGCCGACGAGATCATCACCATCCCCGACTGCCACGAGGCCGTGCTGCCGATCGTGGCCGCGGTGCCGGTGCAGCTCCTCAGCTACTACATCGCCGTGGAACTCGGCCGCGATGTCGACAAGCCGCGCAACCTGGCCAAGTCCGTCACGGTGGAGTGACGCCTTGCGGGCCGCGTCGGGCTTGTAGCCGGATAATATTGTTGGCCACCGGATAATAAAGTCGGCAACCGGCGGATAAAGATGGATCCTGAGGGCCTACCGGATCGATCTTGGCAGTCTTGAAAGGGTCCAGGCGAACCGGGCGGCCAGCCGTAAGGGCAAAGACGACGGGAATCCGCGTACCGAAACTGAACCCCCACATGAAGATCAAACATCTGCCAGTCCTGCTCGTGCTGATGGGCAGCCCGATCGCGCTGTTCGCCTCGGCTGAAACCGACCGCAAGATCGAGGACGCGGCCAAAGCGTCCTACAACTTCCGCACTGTGCTCGAAAATCACGTGAACGTGCGGGCGAGCGACGGCGTCGTCACGCTCACCGGCACCGTGGGGGACCGAGACCTCAAAGTCCTCGCCGAGGACACCGTGGGCAGTCTCCCGGGCGTTTCCCGGGTGGACGACCAGATCGCCCTGGATCAGGCGCCCGCCGAGCACTCCGACGGGTGGATCGCCATCAAGCTCCGCACCCAATTGCTCGTGCGGTGCCTGGTCAGCGCGGCCACGACCACGATCCGGGTCAAAGACGGCGTTGTCACCCTGACCGGCACGGCCGACAACCTGACGCAAAAGGGACTCACCGGAGAATACGCCAAGGAGATCGATGGGGTGAAGTCGGTGAAGAACGACCTCGTCGTGAACGCCGCGCCCGCCCCGGCAGCGACCATGGGCGACGAAACCGATGACGCTTCGATCACCTCCCAGTTGAAATACCTGCTCGTGACCCACCGCGCAACCAGCGCGCTCAAGACCACGGTCACCACCACTGAGCGTTGCGTCGTGATCACAGGCGAAGCCGCCACCGATGCGGAGAAGTCCCTCGCCGGCGAACTCGCCGGGAGCATTCGCGGCGTCATGGCCGTGACCAATAACATGACGGTTAAGGAGTAAAGTCCACGGCCGGTTCGGTTGGAAACTCACCCAGGACTCCCTTCGATTCCCCACCCCACGCCATCGGTCCTGCGCGTTGCCCCTCACGGCGCGCTGGTCAGGAAACGTGCGTGGAAGGTCCGCCCAGCGGCGCCGGCGACGCGGAACGATAGCCGGATCGTCGGTGAAAGCCGGTCAATGACCACTCCGGGATCGGCGGAAACCAGCTGATGCGCGGATGCGGCCAATTCCAGGGTGATGGTTGTATGGTTGACTTGCGTCGGGTCGCTCACCGCAACGTCCCAAAAGGCCCCCTCGGTCTGAAGAAGAACACTGGCCATTCTGTCCACGGTGATGAGCCCGATGGTCGAACGCCCATCACTCCAGAAGTTCGCCGCCGTCAGGCCCAGCGGGTCCACGCGCGCTGCCTGGATTCGATCGGAATTTGCCAGTATCTCCACTCTCGGGTGCTTGGCATAGTCGGAGACCTGCGCCGCGCTGTATCCGGGTAACAGCACATACGCATACGTGGCTCCGGCTGGATTCGTTCCGTGGGAAAGCCAGAGAGTAAGATAGTTGCGGGATACGGTCTCCGTGGTTTCGTTCCAAACGCCTGATCTTGCCTCTCGCAGTCCATCCAGCCTGACGGGCGCCGGGAAATAATAGCCGATATCCGCAGCTTCCGTCTGGCCCGCCAGGTGAGCCCAGGTCACATCCCGCATCGCCTCTGACCAGCTAAGCGCTCCGGTCTTTCGCGTGCCGTCCACCGTCAGCGCGTGGTCGCCGCCACCATGCAGGAGGCGGTTTTCGACGACGGTCTCGATCGGCCGGGAATCGCGGCTGCAGATATCGCTGCCCAAACAGACCACCTCCCGGTCGAACATGAACCATGACTTCTTGGCGGTGAGCGTGCTACCCCACGCCCGGAGTTGCATTCCAGCCGCCCCATAGGCGCCGAGCGACGCACCGCCGACCCAGGTCGTCGCCGGAGCCGCGCTTTGCCCTGATGCGGGCTCGCGGGGCTGACTCACATCGACCGTGGTGCCGGGAAGGCGGCGCGGATCAACGGTTGGCCAGAAGTCGTCGTCGAACTGCGTCAAATCGGAATTGTAGAGGTACAGCATGCCTTCGCCCGTGTGCCAGCCATTCACATTCTCGCCGTGGATGCTCTCGTAGGTAAAAACGCGGCTGGATGACATGCTCAGTCCAAGGGCAAAACCCGGGGCCCGGTGCACCACGCGATCCATGCCGGCAAAGACAAAATTCCCGATGAGCTCCCCTCGAGGCTTCACCTTCGGGTCCGCCATCAGTTGCCGCACGGCACCCTTGAGTCCGAGAGGTGCAGTCTCGACGAAGTCAAGAACGGTGTCCGCCCCGGTCCAGTACTTCAGCATCGATCGCATCCGGGCGGCGTCGGCCTCCGGCGCAAACTGGGAGATCAGGAGGATGTTCTGCATGAGGCCGTGCCCGATGGCGTGTTCCGAAGCGGATTTGCGGGAGACCTCCCGGCCCTGCACCATGGCCATGATGCCGCCGCGATAAATCACCGGCTCCAGGCCGGTGAAAACCAGCCGATAGAGATTAGCGATGTTGGGGTCGGTGACCTTCCAGGAGGAACCCGAGGCGCTTTCCCGGTTGGGCCCGTTAAGAAGCGCGAGCACCGGTGCGAGCCTGCCCAGCAAAGAGGCACCATAGCCTCCAGTGTAGGGGTGCCCCCCATGGAAAATGAATGAGCCGTCGGCGTAGAAGCCGTCGCCCTGCTTCGCGTAGAGAAAGAGCTGGCTGAAGGCATCGCGCGCGGCGAGCAGCTTCGCACGGTCTTTCACGATGATGCCGCGGATCGTTACGATGTGGATCTTCCACATGCGGTTCGCCGCGGTGAACGACCACTTGGTTCCGCCCGGCGCCGGCGTCGTCGCCGAAGGGGTGAATTTGTCCACGGCCCGCATGTAGTTGGCGACCTGGGCGGCGCTCAGCTCATCATACATCAGGGCCGTGGTGTCGACGAGCTCAGCCGGCGCACCGATTTCGAGGTGAAACCACTCGTAGTGCATCGGCGTACGCTCGTTGTACCGCTCGGCGTACATCCAATCGAGGCCGCGGACGATGTCGGCCTGCAATGCCGCGTTGCCCTTCAGGCTGGATCCCGGAGTCGCGTAGGCCAGCGCCATTGACTTCAGGCGCAGATAACTCGCCGTGATGTGCCCCGTATCGATGGGGCTGGCCAAGTCGGCCCAGAGAAAGGCGCGGGTTGGCGATTTTTCCATCGTCGACCAGTAGGAATTCGCCAAAGAGCTGAGGCTGCTGATGGAGGAAGCAACGGCAGGATCCACCAGATCCAAGTGACTGCCACCGGTGAGCATCTCCACCCACTTCTCCCGCAGGACGTCGAACTCGTCCGCCCGGCATGGGAGCGCCCAACCGATCAGATTGAGCGCCAAGCCCAGGCTGCCGCACCGAACGAAAAGCGCCAGGCTTGAGGCATTGCGTGCTGCCGTTTTGCAGCATTGCCAGAGGACGGAGAATCTATGCGAGTAGGTCATAAGCGGAATGCGTCAGAACTCAGCGACACCGTGGGTTGGGAGCGGGTATTGGTTTGCCGCTATTGCGGGCGACATAAACTCATCCCCTATCGCGAGACAGCGGATCGGGTAAAATAAGCCAAATAAAGAGAAGGGGTCTGAGGGGGAGGGCGAAGCCCGCCCCCTCTCGTGAACTGAGTTGTAGTACTGTGGAGGTGGTTCTCAAGCGTTGACGGCGGCGGGGATCGGGTGGCGGTAGACTTCCATCGGTGTCATCGGACTTGCGGTGCCGAAGGCGCTGTGGGGCCGGTGTTCGTTGTAGAAGCGGAAGAAGGCCGCGTTCACCCGACGGTCGAACCGATTAGATCGGCGGATACGCTCAGCTTCCTGCACGCCGTCGGGTCACATTGGGACAGGGCCTTGGTGATCGTCCGGCCGCAAACGGTGGTCGGTTGGCACCGGGGCTGGCTTCCGGCTGTGCTGGCGCTGGAAATCCCGCGGCGCGAGAGGCAGGCCTTCAATTGACCGTGACCTTGTCCAATTGATCCGCCAAATGTGGCAGGCCAACCCGACGTGGTGTGGCTGGCGAAAACCTCATCGCGGATCGAATTCGTTGATCGGTCGGTCAGTTGGGCCATGCTGCCTGGACACGAACCGTCCGGCCTGATTTCCTCCATCCAAGGGATGCCAACGATAGCCTGAGAACTTAGTTTCCCACATTATTGTTCGGCCTCCCCTGCCCCAATGGTGATGGACCAACCGCGTATTCTCGGGGGTGTAGCCTCCCGAGGCGTCGAAGCGGTCCAGCTCGGTGTTCTTGTAGGGAAGGACTTTTCCACATAACCTCCATTACCGATATGATCACCAGCATGAGAAAACCAATCACAGGAATGCTTCGAGGCATGGCTGGCGTAATCTCCTTCCTCGCTTGGCGGGCGAACCTTCCCGCCGACCCTCCCAGTCCCGCCGCTCCGGTGTTTTTCGATGATTTCTCCTACGCAAGCACGAGCGAGATGGAAGCCCATGGTTGGACGGTTCGAACCGCGCCCGGGTGGCCGGGCACAGAGAACGCCACATGGAGGAAGAATGATGTCACGTTCCCCGCCGACCCGTCCAAACCGGGCAAACGAATCCTTCGGATGACCTCGTCGACGGACGGGACGCCGGCCCATACCTTCCAGACGGAGATCTACCAGCAGCGCAAGTTCAAGGAGGGTACTTATGCGGCGCGCGTGCATTTCGCGACCGGCCCTGCTTCGGGACCGGCCGGCGACGGCGTCGTCCAAAGCTTTTTCACCTCCTCCACCGGGGACATTTCCTCGGAATCCAACTACAGCGAATGCGATTTTGAATACCTGCCCGAAGGAGGTTGGGGCCTGAAGAATCCGGGACTCTTTGTCACCAGCTGGAGAACCGCCGACGCTCCGAAGGAGAACACCTACAATATCATTCCGACCGAGGAAAGCGGCTGGCACGTCCTCATGTTGCAGGTTGCGGACGGTCACGTGCGGTATTTTCTCGATGGAAGCATGATCGCCGACCACAGCGGCCGGTATTATCCCCGTGAGATCATGTCTTTTAACTTCAATCTCTGGTTCATGCAGGAGAAAGTGGCCCCCTCGAGACAGGTCCGAAGTTATGAGGAAGATATCGATTGGGTCTATTTTGAGAAAGGCGCTGTGCTGAGCCCGGGGGAGGTCGAGCACAGGGTGGAGGCACTCCGCAAGGCAGGGATTGCCAGGCAGGACACGGTCGAGCCGGCGGCCCCTTCGGCCGGTGCTACTCGTGGCGGCAGCAGCCCCGTTCCGGGCTGATCGCCTGGGCGCGGCCCCGAAGGGACGTGTCTCAACACTTGACCAGGTCTGACAACGAATGGCTTGAATGGTTGATCGCCGGACCGGCGCATCCGGGCGGATGCGGTCAATAGAGCAGATTCCGGTCGAGGCTGCGATACTGGTTGGCTTCCAGAAGGTGGTCGGCGGCGATCGACTCGGCGCCGGTTAGGTCGGAGATGGTGCGCGAGACCTTGAGGATGCGGTCGTAGGCGCGGGCCGACCGGTGCAGTTCCTCCATGGCCTGCTGCCAACCGATCACCGTTTGCGGCTCAATGATTACCAACGCCTCGTCCCACCGCGACCAAACGGCGCGAAGGACAACCCACAGCCGCCGGTCCGGATTACCATGCTTCGGAACTTGGGTGCAGCCTTCCAGTCGCTGTGGCCAGCATCATCTCCGTCGGCCCGGCGAACTGTCGTTCTTCCAAAACAGCCGATCATGCCACACAGCCTTTCTCACTCAGTCCAGCGGATGCCAAGGACCGCCTGAGAACTCAGCCTCCAACTTTATTGTCTGGCCTCCCCTGCCCTTACCTCGGAAAAGGACCTCCAGTTTCCAACTCAATTTGTCTTGAGTCAGAATGATCCGCGTTGAAATTCAAAGGCTTATCCCCGAATTCAGTTTCCGAGCTTGTGATCCGCGTGCAGGGCGCGCTGCCGGAAAGGAAGGACGGAGATGCTTTCCGGTGACCCTGCTGCGCTTTCCAGTCGAGGATGGACCTCCGGGCCCGCTAGGGGCGAAACCGGAGCGTCGAATGGCGCTGGGGTGAAGCGGGACGATTTTCGGGACGCATTGAGGTCGATGATGTCCACTTTCACGTCCAATCTTCCAAAAGTCTGGCGGCTCCGAGCCGGATTGTCCGTTTCCTCCCTCATCCTATGCTTCGCCGCGTCATCGCCGGCGCTCGCGATGGGCGTCTCCGGCCCAGCACAGGCTGAGCCGCTACTGGCCGATACGCCCAGCGCTGGCGATTTCGTCCTGGCGGCGGATGGCCGGT